>Ga0209681_1000443_pt1 | contig 10725 bp, 9 predicted proteins | sample WorMetLIZISLAND2_3_FD_187416 | JGI IMG/M metagenome (GOLD analysis project Ga0209681, IMG submission 187416) | Marine gutless worms symbiont microbial communities from Max Planck institute for Marine Microbiology, Germany - Olavius clavatus LIZARD... ... | reverse complement strand
CATTGACACTAAGGCGATGTGATGATGGATAATATCACCTTTTTATGATTTTTGCTGTTTTCGATGTCTGAGTCACTGCATGTCGCCGTTAAGATGTATATAAACTACAGTTTTTTTTACATTTATTCGTAGTAACAGTCACAAACATGTGATCACGAAAGAGAGATATAATAAAGAAGTAAAATTTCTAATTTTTTTCAGGTGGTGAGTTTGATGGGATAGGGTCGGCGTAGGGGGTTGAAAGTTATAAAATCGTAGGCACTTCCTATTCACTTATCCAGACAGTTTTGCCGTATATATTGTTTATCCACAATACAGAGCGTCACATAGAGACAGACAGACAGAATTATGATGCCAATAGCCGATCATGCTGCGTGGCAGTGCGATCGGCTAACATAAAGAGCTTACAGACTTGCTGAAGCTCTTTCTCGATCTCAGAAGCTCTGGCGGCGATCGGTCCAAGGACTGCGTACTCCATAGCTATGATGTTCGGGTTCAGCGTCTCCATTGTCAGTACTCTGTCACTGGTCGACGGCGTCGACCTCGAGGTAGTCGTTGATGCTGGCACAGTCGACGTCATCAAGTATAGCTGTCTTCTAGCGACACGCACTGCTTTCATCCACGCATTGCTCCTTACTGCCATCGTCGCTATTAAGTCTATCCCTCGCATGATCGTCGAGGATCTGTGCATATACCGCAAGTCCTACATCTCTTCAAACTTTAAGGTTAATATCAAGCATGTATTGTAGCTGTCGAATGTTCGAAAAAAACGAACTGTGACGGAAAAAACGTTAGAGGCATTTCACATGAAGTGCCAACGCCAAATTCTGCACGTACATGGTTTCGGCATGTCACAAGCGCAGAAATATCCGCTCGCGCCGGCTTACCACCTGTTTTGGACTTCATCAGAAGACGTCGCTTGTCAGTATTCGGCCACATAGCTCGGTTCACTCAGGGGACTCCAGCACACAGCGCCCTACATTGCCAAGTCGGCCTGGCAACCGGACGTTCATTTGATGGGGATTGGAGACGTCGTCCTGGACATCCTCGAACTTGCTAGACAGACCAACTCCGCAACGACACTGGATCTGTTCCTGCCAACCTCTGGAGTCTGGAGACAGGCCATCCTACGGGGCTATGGTACAGCGACGCGACGGCCCGAGCTGGCTACGCGATAACGACGACGACGGCGGCGGCGACGAATGTCCGGCGAATAGATTACCAGTTAGGCCTATTAGCAAAGAAAGTTGCCACCGCAACTTGCTAGCATAAATAAGTATTTTTTTAATTTTTAATAGTTCAAATAGTTTAACCGTTTATTTTTTACCGATTAACAACGAGATTAAGCTTTAAAGGGGTCTGCAACCCATAAGTGAACTATCAAACTATCAGTTGTATTTTATAGTGGTTGGTGTACATTGGCATTTTAGCTAAATTTGGTTTAAACTGTTAAGCGTCGTTGTTCACAACTTTCGGTCGCTTCTGTCCGTTACATTTTAACCAGTCTTCGTTTAGGCCTACTGATTCATCGCTTTCTGCGCGTGTTAAGCCCTGTCCACACTGTCGCAGAAAAGTGCGACTGTCCAATTCTGCGACAGTCGCAGAAAACGGTGAGACAACGGCGACAGTCGCCGAATTCGGCGACAGTCGAACTTTTCTGCGACAAATTGTCGCACTTTTCTGCGACAGTGTGGACAGGCTAAGGTCATCATCTTCGCCGACATTCATTGCATTAGTTACTATATTGCACCATGCTTAAAACGCATAGGCAGTGACTGAGTGGCATATTAAGGCACGATTTAGACATGGGTTTAAGCAGCATGTCATTATTTACATGGCACGACCGCCAGGTGTTGTCGAACACTTCTACTTTTAGCCGCCTGTCCTGGCGTGATCCGAGTGATTTTTCCGAAAATTGGGCGTCTGTCCGGGGTTTTTCACATTGCCCGACGATCTCAACCAGGTTCTGAAAACTACCATTGAAACCTGGTCACCTAAATGTGACCCGGCAACCCACTGGAGGTCATGACGCGGTGACCCGGTTCCGGCCGGTCATGTGATCAAAGTTAGATCAGAGAATACTCTGAAGTCTGAATCATCTATATACAGGCAGTGGAAGCTGCAGTTTATACATAATGTGCACCGTTGAGCATCATGCAGAATACGCGTATTCGTGATTAAGAATGTACGAGGTACTGCAAAACAAAGTAACAAACTGTCGATAATGGAAAACGCGAAATGTGTTACACACGTAAACAGATTTAAACTAAACCAAGACACAGATCGGGTCAGTGGACTTAATTGACCGGGTAACCTGCAGTGGAGGTGACCCAAAACTAACAGGTGACCGGATGACTGCGCGGTTCCAAGGATGGTTAAGTCAGTCAATCAATCAATCAATCAATCAATCAATCAGTCTTTATTAGGTAATGAAACCCAAACTAGAACTAAATAATGAATGAAAATGAATACGTTTATTCGCAGAAAATTGCAGCAACTACAGTACAGTGTACATGTGAACAATATAACACACCCTAACTAATGAGTTAAACGAATCATACAACTGGCAGATGAAATTACGCCTTAGTTTCAAAAATAGTTTTCAGATCATAATCTACCACACAAGCTTATCAGTTCTCGCACGGACTCACACTTCTTCATTCTAAAAATTTTCCTATAGGCATTATTCCAGCAAGTATTTAAATTGTCAATCTGTTTCTTTTTGAGTGGAAGACCCTCCACAGCATAAGTTAATATTGGAAGACAACATGACTCAAGTAAACGCAACTTCGATATTTCTGAAACTGAAACATCACTTTTACATGCTAATTCCACACAAAACGCGTTAATAATTTTCAACGAATATATTTTATACCTTGATGTCAGTGCCATCCCGGTACATCAGCCGTCACAGTTAAATCAAACCGATGTCAGCGAGTTTCCTACTGAGCGAGCTATTGGATTGGATACTGCATTGTAAAACAATCACAGCTTGTGTGTCGCTCATCGCCTGAAACGTTTAAGCTACATTATTTACCGCAGCTAAACAATTAGTGTAAACCTGTAACAGCTTTAACGAATGGTCGGTCGGCCGAGACAGCTGTCTGTGCGGTATCGACTGTTTATCAATAATATTAATAGCTTTCGGGCTGTGGCGTCTAGAAGTTGAGGTAAAAAGAGTAGAGCTCTTAATGAAACTCCATCTCAGAGCTGCGGGGCGTCACTTGCCATACGGGATTACACAGTGTTACCTGCCACCCGACACAAGTGAACACACCCCGCCTTAACCCCAACCAGAGGCCGGTACTCGATTGACCTACCCCATAGGGATGGAAGGCTGAGTTGACCTAGAAGACGACAGGACCAAGTTCGAGTTCGTCTGATTGCAGTCGAATACAAGTAGCCATGCAGTCAAGCTGAGTCAACAGCGTGGCATTTTAGCCGATCGTATATACTGCAACACAGTATGATCGGCTATTGGCATCATTATGTTGTCCGTCCGTCTGTCCGTCACTCTATAACGCTGTGCATTGTGGCTCTCAGGAACGGTGTACATGGCTAAAAATTGTACCAGCGTGTTTCTAGCATGCGGGTTTCTATTTGCCCGTTCAGACACGTTTGCAGTGGAGCCTGTGGTATATCGTTTAGCCGCAAAACGCACCGGAAAAAAACAAGTCGAAGAAAACGCGAACGTGAGTGTTGTGAGACGGACAATCAGTGTGCACTGATCGCGTGTTACGTTCTGTTCTTCACTGACTTCGTGAACTAGTGAACTTTGGTCTGTCACGCTTGAGTAGACAGAGTGTGGGTGCGTTCATAATATCTACCCGATGAAATGGATGGTGCGTACGAGTCTTTCCTAAACTTGTAACCGAAACCGGCTCGATAGTTTGCATGTAATCCGTACGTCGTACGCAGTACGATCGGCTATCACAGCAACAGCTGAGTATCTTGTCTGTTTACTATGTATAGGGCCTATGCTGCAAAGTGCAGTTGACAGGACCGCATCGGACCACGCCGTCCGCGCTGCTGCTGCTGCTCGCACTGCTGGCGCATATTGGTACTTTCCTGTCACGCGTATATCTGGCAGGACTTTGTCCTGCCTCATCCGCAGCTGACTGTCGATCGAACCTGGGTTTCTGGTTGTCTGCTACAATGGAGACAACTTTCTACAGATTCGTAAAAATCTCTATAGTCGTCGTCATCGCGTCTATGTCTGGTAAGTCATAATACCGCTGACACACGCTAAGAAACTATTACAAAACTAGCACAAGTTTCTTGTACAAGATTCTGGATCAGGTGACAAGCCTAGGGTAGAGGAATTGTAATTTCTAAACACGTAACCCTAAAATTCATCAGTAACAGTTGTCTGTTATACGTAAAAGTGGCCTGGCGAGCATTACCCGGGGCTACAAGAACTAGTGAACTATCAAACAAAATCCGGTGAACTATCACTTAGTGGTAGAACTCCAGTAAAAGCCACCGCTGTCGTCACAGACTAGTTCGGTTAACGTAATCTATCGTCTGTAGCTTGTTGAAAAATTTACGAAAATCATCCCTGTCATGAATTTTCATTCAAATGAAGAAATTGGGATTAGCTTTCTCACGTATAGACAACAAAACGGGTGTTCTGTACAAAATTGATACACGCATACTGATGCGTTGTTTGTATAGAGGTTTGCAGGTAGGCGTGGTTAGCTAATAATGAGTTTATCACGGTGTTGTAGCTGGCGTAAGTTGTCTTGCACTACAACAGATACACAACATTGCAGAGAAAACTCTCTATTATATCACTGGATGTATTTTTTTTTGCTGAAAAATTTGAAGTGACGCCCACTAAACTATATTGCGTTATTGAGCATATTCTTAGAAAAAGTTGCTAAAAAGACATTATAATTATGAGAAATCTTTTTTGGTACGACGTTGATGTAAATTTTATTACGAAACATGGTTGACTGCTGTCGAATCATAGTGAGGAAAAATTTGAACGTATGATGCTGCAGAATATAGACAATATATTTCTTGCTTAATTTCTCATTTAAATATGAATATTACTTTTTGCGTTCAGTTTCAGTGTGTTATTTCGTTTCAGGGTTTATAGCTGCACAGAATGCTATGATAGCAACGACAATCGTGGTATGTGACCAATCTAATGTATACTCCTCGCACTATTTCTCAAGATCTGCCTTTCGTTCTTTCTCTTTTACCGTAGGTCGGCTAATGACCCTGCCTTGTGAAATACGTTCCGAATCTCCATCATAGATGAGAGCAAAGTATATGGTCTGTGTACATACAGTGTACGTAGTACGTACATACAGCTAGTGAATCGGATAATGCGTTTCAGAGATTTGGCCATTTGAAGTTTTCCAGGATGGCCGCCGGCCGCCATCTTGGATTTGATCCAACCGGAAATGGCGCCGTTCGATCCGCCGTCCTCGAAAACCCCACCCTAGAACCAAACATGAAGGGGATCGGTTGACGCGTTGCAGAGTTATGGCCATTTGAAATTTTCCCAAAATGTGTGAATGGGCCCTGAGGTCGGTCGGTCGTTGGTCGGTCGTCGTCGTCAATATTCATACTTCTTACACTGATCTCATATACTCCTCTTTCACTATTAGGAACGTAGCGCGCGAGGAGTAAAAATATATGTTGCTGCTATGCATTTCGTGTGCACCTATTTCCCAGATTGTCTTTTCGAAGTCATTTCCCGGATATCTTCTGGACATTAGGTGTCTGGAAAAAACGCTATCATTTTCTTCGACTCGTTTTTTTGCGGTGCGTTTTGTGGCTAAACGATGCGTACATCCTACAGCAAAAAAGTGTCTGAACGGACAAATAGGAACATGCCTGCTAGGAACACGCTGGTACAACTTTTAGCCCTATACGCTAACCCTGAGAGCAACAATGCACCGCGTCACTGACAAGCAGACGAATGGACGGACAGACAGAGGACAGGATTATGCCAATGTATAGCAGTATACGATCGGCTAAAAATACAAGAAAGCTGGGCTGTCTTGCGATGACGCAGTAATTCAAATTTTAGCTCTTATGAAAGTAGGGACGTCACGAAATACTGCTAAATAATGTAAATTAAAGTTTGAATAGAGTATCGCCAGTTTTGCCCAGGTAATGTAGCGTATTACTTTTCCTTTGTTAGTTAACTTATTATACAGATTTGTGTAATATTCTGCGTGACAGGAACCACCGTACGTTCACACAACGAAGGTTCATCCAACGAGCAACAACGACTTCTTTGGTTATATACCAGATTTGCTGAAGAAGCTTGCCGACCACCCAGGCTGCAACTGTACGTTCAATCTGAAGCTTGTCGACGACGGAAAATATGGAGTGCTGGAAGACGGACAGTGGAACGGTATGATCGGAGAAGTCCTACGCGGGGTTCGCATTGCAGTTGTGTTACGATATCTTTGTTATGTGATCCTTTGTTATGTCCGTTTGTTGCGTGCGCGAGGTAAAACGGAAAGTCGGACCAGATTCTAATTTGGTACATAAAAAGGCCGATATAGCTTTTCATGGGAACCCCACCTCACAGTTACGGGACGTCACTTGCCATATGGGATCACACAGGATCAACCTGCTACCCGACACAAGTGAACGCGCCCCGCCTAACCCCAACCATGCAGGCTGGTGCTCGATTTACCTACCCCAGAGGGATGGAAGGCTGAGTTGACCTAGTTGACTTAATAGCGCCCCGGCCAGGAGTCGAACCACCGACCTTTCGATCACGAGTCCGATGCCGAACCGGACCGCTGCACCACCAAATGACAACCGAAATCAGTCATGCCAATCTTATACAAAAGTTTTAGTTTTCAGCCGATCGTATTGCTGCACGCAGTAGGCTATCATGAGAGTCAGTGTTCATTGTCATGATACTGTCGTTTGTTTATCTGTCCTTCCGTCTGTATTCTGGCGCTCAGTGTCGGCATAGGGGGTTGAAAGTTGTATCATCGTGCGCCTAGGGCACTTCCTATTCACTTCTTTAGATACTGTTGCTGTATATGATGCATCGTTTAGCCATAAAACGCAGCGATCAGCACTCGGCGAAAAAGCTGTCAGGAAACATAGCGATGGGGCGATCGGATAAATGCTGCCAGGGATCAAAAACAGATTTCCGTTTGAAACTGAAAATAATAATTGTAATGCTGACCACGGCTTTTGCAGACAACGGTCTGCAGCTATAGGCCTACCGTAGGTCTTACAGCACGATTGGCTATTACAGCAACAACTGAGCCTCTTTTGTATTTTGTTTAGCATGTGTGATAAATGTATGCACGTTAATGCTTTGAGCAAATTGAGCTCTTTGAAATTTATTCAGGACTCGGACACGGTGCTTACCGAAGTTAAAATCATATGTTACGACAGGAGTGGAGTGGCCTGTCGTTATAAACTAGGCCTATATCCTGCAGTTTCAGAAACCTATGCAGCTGCACTATACACTTCCACGGTCCATCGCAAGTTAGCGCGGGCAATTTACATGTATGGCCGTGTACTGTAATGTGCTATGATACCATTAGCGTAATGGTCCGGCCAGAAAATTGAGCACTTGCATTTTCACGCAATTTGTAGATACACCGTTTCGAAACAGCGCGCAATTTTGCGGAAGTGTCCAATTCCAGCGCAAATATCTTGCAGAGCACTGTGATGTCACTGATGTGGCAATACATCTGAAAGCTCAAAAATGAAAGAGTTGTTATTACTTATACATGATACCCACGCTTATACATGCACTCACTCATCTTCATCCAGCTCTGTCTTGTGCTGTCTTCCTCCAGATGTACTTGAATCCTGCCGACTACAGATTTCTTTCTCGAGATCCCTTCTCTATTGTGTGTTTTTTGGTCTCTGTAGCTGTGTGGTGTCGTCTATTGTGATGCTTGATTGTCAATACAAACGTCATCATTTCGCCCAGCTTGTGTAACAGCCAGTTATATTTTCTTCTCAGTGGTGTAACAAGTAGGCCTATGGTCGACTTTAGGCTAATAGCCCTGCTGCGTGCGACCATTATTTAAAAGAAAATTTTGTTATTTTGTTCTAATTAGGAAGCTGACTTACTTGCTGCGCCGGTCACCTATTCTTATGAAAGATCGAGAGTGATCAACTTCACGGAGCACTTCATGACCTTTGAAACGGTCGCCCTGGTGAAGAAATCGAAGTCGGCGAAGAGAATTAACTCGCCGGCTGAACTGTCGCAACGGACGGACATCACATACGGCGTGGTCAAGGACGGATTCACCGAGGATTTCTTCCGGCGCAGCGACAGGCAGTTTTACAGGGAAATGTACCAGAAAATGGACAAATCTCGACTTCCTCTGACGTCCCGAGACGGCGTGCACGCGGTGCAGGACAGTGACGGCAAGTATGCGTTCATGATCGACTCGAGCACAGCCGACTACTGGGTGAACAAGCAACCGTGCGACCTGTACTCATTCCGACTTGGCTCGGCGCTCGACTGTCACAAGTACGCGTTTGCCGTGAAGAGGGACCCGAGACAGAACTTCAACGACAACAACCTCTGGTCGCGAATACACAGAGCCATGAATGCTCTGAAGAGCAGCGGAGATCTGGAGAGTCTGAGGGCGAAGTGGTGGCCAGACGAGTGTTCAGCAGCTGCAGCGGCATTCAGCATCAGTCAGCTGAATTTTCTGCTTGCCGTCATCAGCACTGTCACTGCACTTCGTCATATCTAGTCCACAGCTATTCTCTTGCTTCCCGTAAGCCGGCAGCACCCGGTGTCTTAGTATCTTATGGTGCTTTAGAAATGTTTAACATTACATTATAGGCCTATTACTCATGACACAACCTAGGCCCACTCGCTGTCGTTCTTCTATAGGCTACTGTTTCTCTGCGTTTTTATTCATTTACTACATTATTCTGCGTGCATTGATTATACGTACACTTCTTTCGGGCGTAGAGTTTAGCTGCACAAAAGTGCATATTGACACGAAGACATGAAATGCCGTTAAAATGCAATTCTGGTAGTGTGTAGTGGACCAGACGGTTTGCCGCGTACGTTGTGCAACAGTGTCAAGTTGTTTTAGTCGTCGATTGGTGCTAATGTTCAATCAAAGTATTTAATAGGACCCCATACGTTGGTTAGTTCCCAATGACATGGACAACATTGTTGGCATAATTAGTGTTATAAATAGTTTTATTCTATATTAGTTTCAGCTATATTTTTATATCAGTTTCATTTTATATAATATCACGAGACGGATGTCGGAGCACTTCGTCACTCGTTCCTTTCAGTCACGTTTCACTGTCATGTTTCATCTTTTATTGTGTCTATCTTGTCCTATATTTTGACAAATAAAATCACGATCGATGACGATAAGTCATAAATGTAGACCTAATGACCGCTGTTTGTGAACTTCGCCCACCAGCGCGCAGGGGCGTCGACGCACTTCAAACATTGAGGGCCCTTTACCTTTCCTTGTCACCCCCTTTAACTTTCTTCTCTATCCCCTACTCCACCCCTTCCCATTTAATCCAGCTACGCGGTGTGGGACTCTGGGAGAGCGCTGTAAGCTCCCCCAGCGGGCCCGGGAGCCTGGCCACCAAGTGCATTTCGAGGTAAAAGTAAAGCATTTCAGGGTACTGTTATCTTGTACGTCAGACACAATCAATTACGTTGAGGAAAATAGTGCGTTTATACTCGTGATTGGGTAAGAGCTATTGGGGACCAATGGGCAGTGGCGGTTTTAGGCTAGGGCCGGGGGCAGAGTCCCCCTAAATCTTGCCCAGGCCCCCAAATTTTTAATTGGTTCTATAGTAATTTCGCTTAGCCGTTGTTGCCTCCCAAATGATGAGGAGCCAGGCCCCCAAATATTTTTCCTAGAACCGCCACTGCCAATGAGGGTTAAGCATATTGATGGATGGACCCCTGCAGGTCAAATAATGGGGGTCCAGACCCCTGCAGAGCTGACGTTTATGCCAGTGTTTTGCCATTTCGCACGTATTTGAATTTGTTGCCGCTTGCTACTCAAACTGAATGAGATCAGACAAACTGAAATTATGAAAACCGTTATGCAATAACAAGAAAAACAAGAGATTCACTCAGCATTCGCTCTATGTAAAGGAGTAGATTGCTCCACTATATCACATACCGTATATACTATGTATTGTAGGCCTCAGTATGGCTGGTATTGTGTAAACTGATCATTTATTATTGTTTTATGTTGCATATAATACGCATGCTTGCTATGCAACGAAGTGAGGTTCATCACTACACTGATGGATTGATTGAATAATCGAATTCCGGAAAAAGGAGCATCACTAAAGAGTTTTGAATTTGTTATGGAAGAAGAAAAGAGTTCTTCAAGTATAACGTCAAAATAGACGTAACAAGTTACCTCTAAAAGGGAGGAGTAATAATAAAAGCCACATTGTGGTCACGGATGACGTTGGGGTCCGTGAGGAACAGTTATTGTTGAAGAGAAGGTGATTAGAAGACTTCTGATGACGCGTCGGCCGTGTACTGGACTCTTCGAGTCAGTCTTGTCGTTTAGTTTGAGTCTCCGGGTGATTCATCTCGACAACAGCGCTGTACGTACATTCTGAAGCTTGGTACCATCTCTCAGTATAGCCATCTTTGGCGAACATTATTTCAGAAGACGACCAGGAGTCGATGAAGAGAAGTTCCCGTGCTTGCTAGCTCGCAAATTTGCTGCTTGCAAAACTGAACAATTGAACGTTATTATTGGTTGT
>Ga0209681_1000442_pt1 | contig 10735 bp, 9 predicted proteins | sample WorMetLIZISLAND2_3_FD_187416 | JGI IMG/M metagenome (GOLD analysis project Ga0209681, IMG submission 187416) | Marine gutless worms symbiont microbial communities from Max Planck institute for Marine Microbiology, Germany - Olavius clavatus LIZARD... ... | reverse complement strand
GAGCTATGCGGGCCGACTGGAAAAAAAATATCAACCGTTTTAGCTGTGTAACAGGGACAAATATATACATGAAATCTTATCTTTAGTAACTGTGATTGTGAATGTGACTAAATGTGTGCCGCAAAAAATGTCAAAAAATATCAACTCTGTCGCTATCAGGTGTGTCCTTTCAAGCTCATAATGCACCATAACTCGCTTACAACGCTCCCCCAGACTCCCTAGTCGGCTGGCTGGAGGGGGGGACGTCCCCTCCCCATACCCTTCCCTTATCGACGCCTTCGCGTCTCGATTCTTAGGCCCCTGCAAAAAAATTCATGGCTATACGCCTGTGGGCAAGAGGTGTATGTATGTCAAGTCGAGTCAAGTGAACATCGTGCTCAGATTTGTTGCGTGAGCCCAACGCTAATGAGCAGCCATATATTGATCAGTACTACTAGGCCTATCAGATGACAAAACTAGAAACAGCACGCAAACTATAGGCCTATAGCCTACGGTGTGTGCTTGTGAACACAGAGATAATGGCTGGAAGCGTGTTTATATTCGGCAACAACCTGCTGTGTCACGAGAAGTCGATTGAATGGACCGATATAGTCACTGGTCCCGGAACGACAGTGCAGTACCTGCCGGACAACGGTCGCACGACATCGGATTACAAACGACAATGTGAGCAACATAAAAACATGTCGTCGTTGTTTTATTGTTCCGTATAGACAAGGTTTATCGCAGAGCTTTCTTGTATACGCGTTCGCTAGACGACAGCACGACTTGGTGTAGGTATTACGTGCGTCACCCACGCGATAACTTGAATTTGTATTTGTGAAACTTGCCGCGGACCACCGTAACGGCGTATTCGTGACAAGGGCGGTTCTAGGATTTTCGAATGGGACATAATTTCATATGAGGGCACCTGGTACACTTTAATTATCACGTGGACCCGGATATCGTATTAATTCCGATTAGTGCTAAACACCATTTACAGCTGTCCTTCAAGTATTGCCAGTATGCACACATTGCACTGGTCATTAAAACAAAGTCAAATCCAATATCAACACCAGAAAATGCAAGACAAAGACTATAAGCATAAACATTGCATAATGCAACCATTTTTGACACTGCGCGTGTATATAGGAAAGGACAGGGGCAGACCTGTAGTAATGGCTCCGCAGACCCTCTGGCCCCCCTTATGGCTCGTCCACACTGGCGACAAATTGTCGCCACGGTTAAATATCTCAGTTGCTGCATTAGATTTGTCTGCTGACGAAACAGTAAAGATTTTACCTTTTCCGTTTGATTTTTTGAGCTCATGTCTTGGAACTAAAGCTTCAGAAACCTCGCCAATTTTACACTAATCCGCCTCCACCGTGAGTATATTTAGGCTATTTCTAAGCTCAGAGCCGGAGGAAGGACCCCCCGTATCCCCCGGTCAGGGGGGGCCTCACGCATGCTTAGGGCCTCATGTTGCGTAGGAGAGCCGTTCTGGGCACACCAAAATGCGAAAAATCTGTTGGTCGCGGGGCTTCGCTGGGAGAGCTTAGAGCGCTCCCGCAGACCTCCTAGCTGGTGGGGAGGTGCTCCGAGGGGGCTTTGCTGCCCCTCCCCAAGAACCCCACTTACAATATTGTCATTGTGCTTGTCCTGTGTGTATGTACACACGTGTATGAAAATGCACTGTTATTTTCTCTTGAATGTTAAACACGGGGCCTCACAGTTGTATTTGTTGGGGGGGAGGCCTCCAGCTATCTAGCGCCGGCACTGTCTAAGCTAGTTCTATGGTATATGTTACCTGTGGTTAATTACGTGTGTCGACAGGCCCGGAGTGTCACAGCAGCTGCAACGGTCGCTGTTGGGGTGACGGCAGCGACATGTGTCAGAAATGTAAGACTAACTGTTTTCTTCTATGCAAACCACTGCTTATCAATAGTTGCAGATAGTAAGGATAATGATAACTGTGGTAGTATGATGTATACGTTCATTATCTAGAGGCGGAAGTGTAATGGTATGCTGTTACTAATACAGCATCTGCGGTAACAATAGCTGTTGTTGCGTATAAGACAGCCCGTTGGTGTCATGGTGAAACTTTATTTTGTTTATATATAAACATGCTAATAACATCGTCCACTAGTGTGACAGACAGAAAGACAGACGGAAACGGGAAACGTATTAGATTGCACATACGAGTATAGCACTGACAAATAGTTTTCAGGCGAGAGTCGCGAGACTGCGATGCGTATGGAGAATAAACTCACTGGAGTACAGTAATAATCCAATATCCCAGAATGCATATGAACGCAGTTCTGATTCGCTTGTTTCTTGTTTGTCGTCAGTGAACCGCATCAATTGTCCGGTGCAGTGCGATGGGCGTTGCTATGGAAACGAGACGCACGAATGCTGCAACGTGGAGTGTGCTGGAGGCTGCACGGGACCCAGAAACTCCGACTGCCTGGTAGGTAAAACTTTCAGTTGTTCGTTTCGCACTTTTAAGTAAGTAAGTAGGCCTAAGTAAGAAAATTTGAAGAGGCGCAATTTATCCACATAGTTGCAATGCGCGGCTATCTCAACGCCGAAGCAAAAAGTCTTTAGCAACCGTTTAAACCGAAATCCGTTTGTCTAACACCACATATTTGGGCCGCGAAACATCGACAATTTTTTCCGTCCGTGTTGCTTCTAGTGTTAAAGTTTATTTTGTAAGAAATAAAGGCTGTGTATGCAGGCGGATAAACCATCTCGTTACGTAACCAGCCAGCCAGATCAACTCAGCTTTGTCATCCCTCCATAGGTAGGGGCATATGAGTTGTAACTTTATGGCTACGGTTTGAAGGCCGTGTGTGGCTGACTGAAGCGATGGTATGTCTGCATGCTGCGCCGCGGGTCCAATTGTTCGCTAGCGCCGGAAATGTGCTGCAGTATCATTAGCTCATGCCAGTCAACTGCCACTCCAGAGATTATAATGCGCATCTGGACTCGAGTGTCACTCGTGCAAGTAGCGCTATAGATAATCTTTGGCAGATAATCATTGCTGTTTGAGGCTGGTCAGATGGACAGCATATGGTTAGGAAGCAGGTGTGATACAGCTGTTGAGGGTAATAATATTGTTATTGTTACTGACTACGTTATTGCGTGACTGTACAGGCGTGCAAACATTTCGTTGACGAAGGTCGCTGTGTCTCTCACTGTCCACCGTTGACCGTCTACAGCACGGACACGCACACGATGAGGGACAATCCAGACGGAAAGTACATGTACGGACGACAGTGCGTCAAAGAGTGTCCACGTGAGTATACAGCACATAATGTACAACCAATGGCGTATTTACCGCGCGATGCGGTTATGCGGCAGTAAGTCGTCTGTCCGTCTGTCAGTCCGTCTGTGACGTTGAGGTATGATTTTCACACAGGTTGGAATACCTTCGAAAATAATTTCATGGCCGAATAGCTTAAGGCACCTGCTCACATTGATCCCAACATGGGCGATCTGGTGCGACGCGAACACCACCCAAATTGGGGTGGGATGGGGGTGGGGTCAGGAGCACACAAAACCTGCAGTATCTCCGAAACGGTGCAAGATATGACCAAGGTTACTATGACGGACTCGTAGGAAGTCGCATCGTGCGGTCCTGCCTGCGATAGCACGGCATCTTGTTTAGGATTTGCACCCACAGGGGGCATGGGGCCGGCAACCAGTCATCCCTACTATTGTGGCAAATTTCGTTTTCCTTTTTGCGAGGACCGACGAAGTACACGTTATCTTGGTGTAGGCTCCGACGCCGAAGTAAGGGCATCCGGTCTGTAAAAGTCGCGGTCCAGGTCCAACAATTTCCAGGGACGTTTACTTCTCGGAAATCCGGCCTTACCTGGAATAACTCAGCAAAAATTGACCGATCAAACGGAAGTAAACGACAACATACGGTAAGAAAATTTGCTTGGATTAGTTTCGAATGATTGAGAAAAAATATCAAATCAAATAAATAGTGAAACCCAATGATATGACTGGTAAATGTTTGCGGGTGCGCTGTGAGATATAAATTGTCGCACATTTTCCTATGCAGCTGCCGTAGAAAATACGTGCATACACCTGGCAAAGCTGAATAGGTCAATTCAGTCTTCCATCCCTTCGAGGTAGGTACATGTAAATCGAGTACCAGCCTGTCTGTTCACTTGTGTCGGGTGGCAGGTAACGCTGTGTGATGCCATAATGGCAAGTTTCACCCCGTAGCTCTGAGATGGTGTTCCATTAACAGCTATACAGGACTTTTAACCTTTACGACGATTTGTGACTGTTTTTTTTCTGTAGCAAACTTCCTGGCGGTGAAAAGTGTCGGGGCATGCGTCAGCGACTGTGGCAGCGGTCAGCATGCGGACATTGACGGCAACTGTGTCGACGATGCCCGCTGTGTTGGATATTGCCCTAAAAGTGCGTCGCTATCAATGTCCCTATCTGCTTCTTTGTCTGCCGCGATAGTGTAATAATCTTGTAACTTTTGCGGGCGGAAAACTTATGTAAGCAAGTAATTTCTCTTCATTGAACGTGTCAGATACAGAGAGGCGCCTCAGTGCGCAAGTCAACTCTTTATTCATTCATTCATTCATTCACTCACTCACTCACTCATTCGTCGTTCATTCATTCATAACTCATGGCCCGTGCGACCGTTGAGTCAACTGATCCGTTACCACTTCACTCTGTCCGTCGTTCGCCAGTTTGAGAGCTTCAGGAAGACAACAGCCACACCACTCCCATCTTTAGACCCTGTACACTGTACAGTCGTAGTAAAAATGGATAATGCATGGCGTTGTCTAATACTTGATAGCCGGGGGAGGGGTCGAGCTCATGGCGGGTGTCAGGCCTGGGTAGGCCTCGAGTGTCGTGACGTGTCATACTTCAGGCAAGCACTGTAAAAGCAACATTCAGCACACCCTGTGAGCTATTAGGTGGGTTATCAGGAGAGGAAGCCAGGGGAGTGTTGTCTGAAAGTTATTCAACCCCCGAGGAGGTTGTAGATAAGTCCCTGGGATAATGGGAGAGAGAATTGGCAGAATAATGTAACAGTGATCCCAATTCATTTAAGTTAAAGTTAATAGTTGTGAATTATTTTAACGTTTGAGTAAGTTCCCAAAGTTCTTGAAAATGTCACTGAAAGAATTCTCATACACTCTAAACTAGGCCTAGTCCGTGATTTTACACGACTTGTTACAGCGGGCAGAGTAGATACGTAGATCAGCAACAAAAACTAGAAACTAGACCCCGGGACTGTCATTAAATCAGTGTCTTTGTCCTTTTTTAGTTCTGGCAAATATAATTTGTTGTTCTTCTTGTTGTTGTTTAAAATATCGATTTAGAAAGTACACGTACTGTACAGTATGTGTCGTTGGGTTGTAGGGTGTTACGTGAATGAGCTGATTCATGCAAACAACATCGACGATCTGGCGAACTGTAGCATAATAGTTGGATCTCTGCGCATACAGACCAGCTCTTTCACTGGGTTCGTTATCATTTCAACTCTTCATTGTTAGCGATGGAACATGCTGAAAATACTGCAACTTTACTACAGAGTGGTCCAAAAGGATAATTATAGGTTCAGATCGGCGACCTGAAACTAAGCAAGGAATTGAAGGAAAAATTGTTAGGTTCAGATCAGAAAGGGTTCGGGTTAGGGTTAGGGATAAGGATCGCCGATCTGAACCTAACACCGTGCGGTCCAAAAAACGACATACCGCACACATGTACCTGTTTTATTTTTGCGGTAACTTCCGTAAATATACACCGATATTTAACCATTTTTTTCACTGATGAACAAGAACTTTATAACGCATAAAAGTATGATTACGACTTCCACCTCACCTGTATTCTGTAACCGCCCTACCTAGCAAAACACGCTTTTTGGTCCATCCGGTAGAGTTGTAGTGATTTACTTTACAATTATTCTGTTCTGCTTTCAGATTTTCTCGCATTTTAATCAGAAACATGAAAGACGCTGAATTTGTTTAATCATATATTCACCCCTAGAGCCATAGTGTGGCAGAGTCCTTACATAATCCGTCTTAGCCGTTGCTCCACCGGCATTCTTTCTTTGAAGCATGCCATAGGCAACTTAGGTAATATACATTTGTTAATTCTCTTAAACTTCACCAGTTCTAACTTCTAAGAGATTGCTTTAGTCCATGGCCACATCGGGGATGTGCATCACAGCGGCCTCGGCCCAGGGGCAGAAGGTAAGGTAATGTTAAGCTCTACATAAAGCGTATTACAGTTGTTTGATCAGGAACTGATCCCATATCGCTGATCATCTTGATGTTGTTCTTGCTGGGACGACGCTCTTCAAAAAAGCCCAAGGCTCCGTTGTTTCAAATCGGATTAGTTATCAGGATGCAATTTGGCAGACGGTTCTTCAAGTAAATACGCATCGATTGACGGAGTCGGATTTTTATATGATGTCACATTTTCAAGACGGCGGCCATGACATCATTTCATGCAGAAAAGTGCTGCCATCTGGTGAGCATCCGCCTTCTGCTACGTATGACATATGCTGCAGCAGCGTCTTCTGGCTGCCCGCTAGCAATTAGGTCTATAGTTTCTGATCCACAGTACATTCGTATACTTGTACTGCCAGCCAAACTTGATTCTTTTTTTCTCAAAATCAGTCTGCAATGTCGCCGTGGATGAGAACGCGGAGATACAAAAAATGTAACTGACTTACTACAGAAACGCCAGCTTTTTATTGTCCACGATAAAACAACGAAACAATCAAGACTGTATCCAGAATTCGCTTGTTTTGTTGACATTGACTCTTAGACAGACCAGACCATAACATAAGATGGGCAAACATCATCATCATCATGTTCGTTTATTAAAGAAGTTTGACAGACTACAAACTAACATAGACGTGTACAGAGGGAAATACAGTTAGTTAAGTTCGACTAAAACAACTGAACAATGACTTCTTCTGACGCAATTCTACCAACGTTTCCAAAAATGTCATTAAATGCACAATTCGCGGACTGACAGAAGTATGAGTTGTTGTTGCGTCTTGTGTTTCAGTGATCTGTACAGGCGCATTCCGCGGATGAAGGTGAATAAACTCCGAGTGCTGGAGAGCGTAGTGGAGATTAGTGATTACCTGTGGATCGATACAAACTTTACCAGACTCCGCAACCTCAACTTTCTCTCGAACCTCAGAGCCATTTACGGCCGTCACACCATGTACGTCCTTAAGACTTATATCCCTGTTTTGTTTTTTATAATATGATTTATTTTAGTTATTTATTTTCTTGGTCGTTTTTCATTTTTTGCCGATCGAACTGTACGCAGTAGGCCTATGATCGGCTCTTGGCATGATGGTGTCGTCTGCCTGTCTGCCTGTCTGTCTGTCTGTCTATCTGTGATACTGTGTATTGTGGCGCTCAAGGTCTGTGTAGGGGGTTGAAAGTTGTACCGTCGTGTTCCTAGCAGGGCACTTCCTATTTACTTCGTCAACCCCTTTTGCTATACAATGAATCATGTAGCCACAAAACACAGCGATCGTCTAAAAATCTGACAGGCATCAAAAGCAGACTTCCAGCACAATATCAGACATCAGTTTAAAACTGTAAATGAGTAAATACTCATGTTGACCACAGCTATTCCAGACAACTTTCTGTAGCTTTACCGTACGTCGTACTCAGTATGATCGGCTATCACAACAACAGCTCATCTTTTGTCGGGTATATAGCCTATTTTCATCAGCTGATTAGGAAATTTGGGGAACGGTTGTGAGCTCACCATGCAGAGGCTAGAGCCGAAAAGGATTTATTGTAGAGTTCAGAGAACGGTCCTGAAAGCAGATATTGCTGACCGTTGACCCCGTTGAGAAGCTGTACTCACACGATTTGGAAAAGTGTTCTTTCGAAGTTCCCGGGAACAACTGTGTGCTGTTACATGTAGCTGGATACATGAGTGGTGGCGTATCCTTGGCATATCCAGTAGAATACTCCACCACTCGTGTAGCCTACGATTTCAGAGTTCAAACTATCGCGCCGTCGGTCTTGGTGTTAAGCTGTTCGCCCAGGTGAAATAAAACTGATAAAAAGTTTGTTTTATTTTAGCCGACAAAATTGTTTTATTTCAGTTGGGTTTTCAGTGACTTGCAGATCTGAAACAAAACGCTGAAATAATTTCGATGTATAGGCGTGGCCTATCGGCCGTACTCATCTGTATGAGCCGATAAAGGCCGACATAGCTCTTCCTGGGGAGAACCCCCTCAGAGCTACGGGACGTCACTTGCTGTATGGGATCACACAGTGTTACCTGCCACCCGACACAAGTGAACGCGCCTCGCCTAACCCCAGCTGGATCAGTGATGTAGTTAACTAAACTCAGTGACTACATCACCTTCGCGATCGTCTCTGATTGGCTGATCATGCTGAGCTGTTTCAACGTTTGCATATTTTTCGACAGCCCGAAACAAGAACTCCTTTTGTTTCAATGTTATTCCAGTTGTGCCGACAGCTGTACTGTTAGGCTGCTGTTTCAGTGACCGTCAGGTGATACGGATCATGGCAACTAGGCTGCGGAGTCTGAGTCTGACGTCACTGGTCCAGCTCGGAGGAGGTGACGTCATCATAGCTGGCAATGCTGACCTGTGCTACGTCAACAGCGTCAACTGGACGTCGCTTCGTATAGGGGACAAGTCTGGCCGCACGATTATTCGCGACAACAAGAATCGCACCCTGTGTGGTCAGTATCATTCACCTTTGTGATTATTATTATTATTATTATTATTATTTGATACGCACAAGGCAGCACAAAATAAAACCATGATACTATGTTCACTTTTATCCCGTATATTCGTGTGAATTGTAACGTGCATACAGAACAGTAATCGACATTTTCAAATAAGCTACAGAACTGTCTTTCTTTATGTCGGGTTGGGTCGGGTCTGTTGGATATTGGGTTGGGTGGATGAATTTGGACCCATGCACATCTCTCTGATCGTAGCACATTTGATAAAATCTAAGTCTATAAATTCGTAAAGTTACAGAACACTGTATTGAAGTTCTTATACCATTAGCCTAACACTAACTCGCCAGACACGGCGGGTCTTTGTATTTGTTGCCATACCGCAGGCCCTGGTGTCGTAGTATCCCATTAATGCTGCATTAGCCAAAGGCATACACTAATGACTACGGAATGGAATGATACCAAATAAATAAAGTGTTTCCAGATAGGCGTGGTTAGCTGATAATGAGGGTATCACAGTGTAGTAGCTGGCCTGAGTTGAGCCTGCACTACACTGAGATAAACAACATTATGTATGCCGAGAAAACTCTCTATACAAACCGGAATCCAAGACTATTGCAGACAACGCCAGCTTCACGGTTGCCAAAATAATCATCACAGACTGTTCCCCAAACTCCGCCGTAATTGACTTCCAATCGTCCTGTGTTGTTCAGCGAACTTCCTGCCAACCTGACACCTGAACATCAGTATAGTGGTGAGCTATATTGGTCCACAGTATCCCTAAACAGATGAAGAGGTTAAACGTTCATTGCAAACTTTGTCTGGTATTTGTATGCAGGTATACCATTAAGCACATTTATCACATAGTCATGTAACGTCCCGCCGGCTCTCTAAACGGTTTGCCATGATGTCTGCGACGTATAGAAGAGTAAAATTGTGCGATTAGAAATAAAAGAGGACGAAAATTAAGAAGTGTGAAGAATTTTTGTCTCGGAAATCGATACTTCCCGCAGTTTGTATGAGTGCAAGTAGTGTATGGGGCGCGCCAAAATTAATCCCCTAGTAAAAACTCTATATCTATGGAATTGTTGCTCATTTTCTTCACCCAATTTGCAGCTTTTATGGAAGAAGATTCAGATCACCTATCACGCAAATTGTATTAAAATAACACATGTGGCTCAATAGATACAACCGTTTAAACATTAAAGTTCACTTTTCAAGTGAACATGCACTCGCCTCCTAAATATTCAGCAATAACGAATCAAACTTTACGGAATCTCTAACGTCATCTTCCCCCTCGGTTTAAACTGAGTGTTCAAAAATGTCCACCAGCTGCAGCAACCCGCGATCGACGTCTCTTTCGAGATGACAGAATTGCCTTATCAATGAGCTCCTGTGGCAAATCATTCTTTATCGATTGCAAGGCAGTCTTCTACTCGGCAATGTTCGCGTATAGGCTTATTTCTGATAGCGTCCCAGCATCGCGCTCCACACAGATCCAGTGGATTAAGGACTGTGTATAAGACTTAAATATCAACGAGGTTATTTTAATGTCAGAATCGCTGATAAATTACTTGTTTAATTTGATAAATGCACTTTTCAGTTCAAATAGACCTATAAATAGGCCTAGTTATAATTTTTGAATGCAACCAAATAACGCAATGAAATTTGCAGGATGTGACATTAAAGCTTGAATCCTCCTAGAAAACAATATTAATGAAGTTTCGCCGTTAATAGCTTTCTGCACTAATGCCCAGTATGATTTTTTTCAAGTCATGCAGCTGCAACTATAGTTGACGTAGGTTCAGAAAGCTGAACTTTGGAACGTAGCCGCTCGTCTGTGGAACCGTCTTCCTTCGCACGCCATTGCTGCAGTGCTGCCCCCTTTATCTCCATCTTTCGCTGGCATCTTAAGTTAAGTCACATCAGTAGAAGGGATATGGGGCTTGAACGACATACTTTTGCGTTTGCCCATCACTAAAATTAAACGTTTAGTAAATTTTTCAATTCGTACATCACTACAACC
>Ga0209681_1000441_pt1 | contig 10738 bp, 6 predicted proteins | sample WorMetLIZISLAND2_3_FD_187416 | JGI IMG/M metagenome (GOLD analysis project Ga0209681, IMG submission 187416) | Marine gutless worms symbiont microbial communities from Max Planck institute for Marine Microbiology, Germany - Olavius clavatus LIZARD... ... | reverse complement strand
ACCTGGCAAACTCCTACACTGGGCTTCCGGAAGCAAGAGAGGCAGCTCAGGACCGGGTCTACTGGAGGATGTTTACGAAGCATAGCGCAACGCACTCGTAGTGGTGCATGCTCATATTGGATTGGATGTATAGATTTAATTCGTTTCTGATGTATAACAGTTTTGTTTCAGTTCACTACCTGGGGTGATGATCAATCCAATCTCTATTTTCACAGCTAATTTTTGACACATCTTTGATATTTTCCAAGGGTTCAAAAACTAATAATAATAATAACCCGGAAAATGTATACAGTGCTGTCATCATGGCAGAGCTATTGTGAGAGTTTACTCGATGCATACGATGAAAACAGCACATCGCCAAGTTGCCGCCAACTTTTGGACCAAGCTAACTAGTTTGAGCCACAAGTCCACCCGTATAGGTAGGCAGCCAGTAAACTGTATCCACCATCACGATTTATTATTATTACTCTACCCGAAGACTGATACTCAGTTGCCACAAAGGGTAGAAGGCCGAGTCGACTTTGGTGAAAATCTCCAAATTACCGCCAAATGCTGCTGTCAGAAGTACAGACTGCACCATCAACCTGAAAACAGCTACTGTTATTAGACAGAATAAAATGAAATGTGACGTGACGTGCCTGGGGAATTGCCAATGCCATGCATGCCTGCTGATGGCGTCATGTTGCTTGTGCTGTTAGTACCAGTACTGTTAGGCATATGTTGATATGCAGCCATGCCAGCCGAGCTACCTCCCGAGCTCATTCCTGTAAGTGCAACACAACATCAGATCAATAATCACAACGTCTCACCACCACTTCTCAGTTATTATTACGGACATTATGGCAGTCAACATCACAATTCATCATACAACACAAATGCATCACTGCAGCTCTAAAGTACAGAACCGATGAGCACAAGTAATATCAAGAAGCCCAGCTGTTGATGAGAATTACTTATTTACAGTTTCAAACAGAAGTCTGCTTGTGATGCCTTTTTGTTTTGATGTATAACTTCAGTACGCATTACGTGGCATAGTTTTTGAGCACTCAGGGTAACGGGTTGAAAGCTTTAAAACTGAGTTCCTAGGGGGCACTTCCTATTCACCTGTTCAGACAGTTTTGCCACAAGATGTATGCATGCAGTGCAGTACGATGGGTTAATAATTGATACCAGAAATCACACTGAGCAAGTGAGAAATCACTGTTACTAGCGTGTTGGCTCGTGCTGTAACTGAAGCAGAATGTGATCACGCAGCAAGTAGAAAGTCCACAAAGCATGCCAACTTCACAGCAAACTGCATATTGCATACTGTCACAGTGGACAGCCTGGGTCCTGTAGGCTCATCCACACTCGTGTTTTAAAATATCTTGGTCAAAGAATATGCACCATTTCTAGCACTTTTTCTTCATCCATCATCCACTAACCTCATTTCATCCAAACTGATCCAGTTTCCAAGGAGACATGCTCCAAGATGTCTCGCAAGCATCATTACAAACTGGTGCAAAAATGTTGACAAAATGCACACTGCATTATTATTTAAATTGCTAATCATTAGTCAGCACACGACAGCATATACCTGGACTGTTAGCAGCAAATGCTGCCAATGCTGCCAAGTTCAAATTTTGCAGACCTTGTAAATTATTTGCATCACCTAACAAACAGCACAGAGTTTTCAACTTTTACACATGCATTGCACAAAACTGCAATGAGTCAACACTTTGCTTCACAGCAACTCAACAACCTATCCCACAATGCCAGCCAGCAGTCTAGTGGTCTAGGCCACGTGCTATGGACTAGTGTGGGCTGGACCAGGCCTGAAAACTGAGTTCAACTCTCAGTCTGGCAATGGTCTGGCAGTAGTCCCAACTCTGGAAGCCTGTGTGCATAATGTGCACATGCACATGATATCAGATTTTATGAGATTATATTCTCAGAACAGTACAATGGTCCACCTGCATCCCCTTAACAAAAGTACAATTGAAATCTATGGCTGAAATCTCTACAAGTGACACTGGCTATGCCCAGGTTTAGGGAGCAGTTAATTGAGCTGGCTGTGCAATAACAGATGCATCATCATTGTGTATATATATGAAAGCTGTACTGTCAGCATCACTGCATTGATGTGGACACACAGTGTCAGTGCCTGTGTCGATTGCTCCGTGATGGCTGTATTACCAGGCATACACATAGCTTGAACTGGACCCATTAATATTAATATTCAAGGCTTCTCCCATTATTCCGGCCAAGTTAATTATTCACACTCATTTTCACTATAGTAATTATAATGACATTAGACATGCACCCGGTACTTTACAATAACAATGGCCATGCCGTGAGGTGTACAGTGTACACATAAGCCAGTCAGATAAAAAGCTAGAGGCCATGCCCTCCCAACAGCAGCTACTACAAAAGCAACGACACATAGGAGACAAACCGTAAGAGTTCGGCATGGATGACGGATTGGGTCCTGAGCCAGCAGCGGCAGCATTTAGAAGCTGAAGAGCATTCAGACCTAACATAACGTAAACCCAGCACTTAGCTAGCCAGTATCACAACAGCCAACCTAACTGATGCTAGAAAAATGCATAATGGAAATAATGCAAAGTGATCTGCAGTTGAGCCATCACGTGTGTCATAGTAATATGTGACAAGTGAATGGGAGATATCTACACGAGCACAAGAAGATGCAAGGTATACTTTTATCACAACCAGTTTGAGAATAAGCAAGAAACGAAAGTGTATATGCCTTCAACAGTAGTCGTAAACGTTTTTACAATATGCAGACATCAAATGCGCAACTAAGCACACCCTGTTAGGCCTACCATGTGTATGACATGCAAGAGTACATAAGGCAACAGATAAGACAGTGGATACCTACTACTAGTTACACTGTAAAACATGTAAGGTGCTCGTCTAAAGAAATTACACTATGATCAAGTTAGAACAGTCAGAAATGCTGATCTGTGTCAGATGCTATGTATGATTTATTACAGACAACTTGAGACAAGCAAATGTGTACCATCACAATTATTGTCATAATAACAATTTAACAGACTCACCAAGCCCGAGATTGCCAAGATTACTAAGTGCACCGGCATTTGAACCAGAGCCACTTTGTTGTAACAACTACACAACAGCAAAATTCCACATCTGTTCAACTGATGTCTAACAATACGGCTCATCAATAAACAATTTAACACCAGAAATGTCATCATCCGTGCCAATCCTCAGTCAGTCCAACACCAAAATCCAAAAATGGGTAACATGTTTACTTTCTGCAGTTGACAGCTACATGTTACATAAAAGGTCGTCCGTGTTTTAAATATGACATCATGTGGAATAAGGCTAGCTAGTACACACTGTGTCAGTCTGAAAAATCCAGCCAATGACAACTGTCAAAGATACGACTGTGTCAAAGTGTCAAAACACTTATGAAATAATTTTTAACAAAATGTGTCACAGCTACTAATAAACATGTAATTTAACTATTGCCTTATGACTTATACATGACTAAGTTAGAACATCTGACTGACACTATGCATATTATTACAGAAAAGCAAACATGTACCACAAGAATTAAGCAGTGGTTACTTGCTTAAATATGAGAGATTACGTAAGTTGTTACATATGGTGGCAAAAAACAAGACAGGCAGCGGGTGATCACTGAAAATACAAACAGCATACATGCAACTCGGCACAAAAAGTTATCTCAAACACAGTTCACGTCCTCACAACAACACCGTCATTAACGGTGTCTGCTTTACCATGTGTAACAATTCATCAGAACAAAGCAATCAGACAACTGAAGTGCTACTAACGGCAAGATACTGCTGACTGAGTGCACCAAGCCCGACAGCACCAGCACCATTCAACAGCTGAGCCTGCATCTGCTGCAGTCGTTTCATCTCCTTCTCTTTCTGTGAATCGGCAAGCTTTACTACTAGCGGAGACCGACAACCCTGCATTACACCATCCATGACATGTTCACTGTTCACCGCTGAGTTACAATGTCAACAGATCTGTCTCTATAGTACATGTGTTGTTCTTTGTTCAACTGAAATAATGTTTGCTGCATGTTCATTATGTTCCTGGTCAATTTGGTCATGGATTTCAACACATGCTCCCAGGTCAACTCAGCCTTCTATCCATCCAGAGAAGGTAAATTGAGTACCGCCCTCTATCTGGCAAGCATCAAGGTGAGGTGTGTTCACTTGTGTCAGGTTGCAGGTAACCGTGTGGGAACCCATTTTTAAGTGGAAATCTGTAGCTCTAAGATGTAGTTCCAGTAAGAGCTCTATTCTTCTTAACTTAACTATACATGTTCAAATAAACCATTTTGAGCCGAGCCGCGGAATTTGCCCATTTCCATGGAATTTCTATGTTTTCGTGGAATTTGGTACAAGTGATAAGCGAACAAATACAGAATATTTTCGTCGGGTTCAGGCAGCCATAGAAAATTATTTACTACACGTAGACATGATTGTGCCATCAAATACATGACTGCCACTCGAGGTCTAGGGACAGAAATAATTGACAATATAATATTGATCTTATTTGAAATATTGCCTGTTTATTTGATAGATAGACTGCTGTATCTGTCAGTTGCAGTTACCGGTGACAAATACTGCATATTTGGTCATAACAATGTGTGGAAAATTTGCCATGGTCAGCAGCAGAATTTGGCAAACTGGCCCACAGAATCTTGAGAAATTCATCGTGAAAAACTGTGGTCCCCAAACATCATCAACTACAGCATACAATGTTATACTGTCAGCAATGTCACAACACACAGTTCGATCAGATAAACAGCAGCAGCTCACTTCAAGTGTTCTTGAGTGATGCAGGCTGCGTATGGCATTCTGTGCACACTGCCGGCTTGAAAGAGTTACAAATGCACACCCTAACACATTCGTCATCATCATCATCATTTATTTATTTATTGACGACACTTGTCAGTTGACAGCTAAACAAATAACTTTAGCTGACTAAAAAACTCTAAATGAACAGCAAGTATCCAAACACAGGACAGCGACATAACAATGGGGTGGCTACTGACTACTGAGTCTACTGACGGTGGGCCGTACTGGTATGGGGGGCCCCACTGGTGCAAGAAAGGTTATTTTGAATCTTAGGGGCTCTGACCTGAGAACGTGACAGGGGCCCTGGACAGTTGCGTTACACCTATGCCACTGGTGTGTTTCAAGATATCAGGCACAGCAGCAGCTGCAACATACTGGTGATGTACGAGTGCAGAGTGTTAATGGTATTCATTACGCATGGATGCCGGGTCTCGGCATTACAGCCATTTTTTGACTTCGGTCTTGAGAAAAGCTGTGGTCTTGCCTTAATGTTTACGGCCTTTGCCTTGGCTCTGCAACAAGGCCAAGACTATGACAAGACCAAAACCCTGATTACATACTAAACGTCATCTTAATTTCAAGAATATGTAAACCATCCATTTTTGGCATTAATATGATCATCACAACAACTCCAGTTAACAAATTACATGAATGTGATCAACTCCCAGTGCAGAAACTAAACAAACGTCTGACCATGACCAGAATCCTCAGTGTCAGTAGGAATGTACGTGCTAAGGAAACAAGACTATTCTACCTACAAGGTACATTACAAAAGCATCAAAAATTATCACCTAAACTACACATATACCTGCCTACTACACTGTGTCTCAAAAAAACTGGGCGTGCATTATTATGCCTCATAACTCTTGCAAATGTGGACCAATGTTAATAATTCTTTCACTGTCGCATTCTTAGATGAAGTGCAGATAAAGATGGTATAAGATCTACCAATGCACCTGAAATATGTTGCTGCACTACCTTAGGAAAATTGGGATTTTTGATAACGTTTCACTGTAAGTGTATGAAAATGAACGTTTGGTTACCGTTGCTGGGGTAACAGATGGATAAGCTCAAGCTGGTTCCCAGTATCAATAGGAACTTCTCTGATATTATATTGTGTTACTGGTTGAATTACAATTTTTTACAGTATTGAAATTAAATGTTATTGAACCATTCTTTTCGTTTAGTAATATGAATGAATAGGCTGTGCAGTTTAACATTCGATTTTCCCAAGGTAGTGCGGCAACATATTTCAGGTGCGTTTGTAGATTTTACACCACCTTTCGCTGCAATTCATCTTAGAATGGAATGCGACAGTGAAAGAATTATTAACACTGGTCCACATTTGCGTCCCACATAATATTGCATGCCCGTTTTTTTGAGACACAGTGTATATCTGAGAGCATCACTACCAGTATATAAGCAATACAATTCTGACCTCGACTCTGACCACTTTGTTCCCTCAGTATAGTACACTCTTCGATCGTTCCGAACGGCGCAAACATCATACGTACATCATTCTCGCTACACTTCTTTGATAACATGCCAACAAACAGTTTCCGTTCTTCTACTGCAATGATTTATACACACACACAAAGCAAAGTCACATGTACAGCTATTCACAAACTGCAAACCACACCGGTATTTAGACACATTAAATAATGATGACAGACAATAACAAATAACATCAGAGAGCAAAACGAACAATACAACACTTGCCTCGTTTTTCACTATCTGCAGGTTTCATTTGAATGGGATGCTGCATCTGAACCAACACACAGTAATGAATGCACAAGACACATTCATCTCATTTCTTCATCTCCACTAACATACTAATGTTAAAACTGTTCATTCTCAGTGACGTGCCCTGTAAAAATTTAACTACAGAAAACCCAGTAAACTTTCGGTGACTGGTGGCCAAAGGTTGGATCAAATACTTAAGGTTACGTATGTAAGGGTGCACGCCATTACACTGACAGTACATGTTGGTACAAGTAATATAAGGCATCTGAGGCATAGAAACATATAGACATAATGTTGACATTCTGTACACCTATGATCACATATGTTTAGTCATTACATGCATAAGAATAATTTTAAAGTAACACAGTAAATTCTGAGTACAAAATCAACAGATTTCTTCAATTCAACAGAAGATTATTTTCATTCACTGCTAATACTGTTATAATCCACATCCTTATAATATAGGCAGGCTGTGCTGTTAATATTTGGGTGACCCAAAAATGTACAAAGTTTACCACACCCTAGTTGTCTAGTGACAAAAAGGAAATAAACTTCAAGAAACAAGAGTAGCTAGAAGTAAGGCAAAGCTTTACTAAATACACCATAAGACATAATGCCCAAGTGATCTAACTATCCTTAAACACCAAACAAATACTCATAATAAAATGACACATATCTGACACATATCTAAAATAGGACATTTTACATTTTTACAGCGCATCAGCATAGCTTCCTATGCAGAGCGCTGTATTAGCTATGATAGATTCTGTCCATCTGGCCGTCCGTCACACGCTGGTATCATGCCAAAACGACTCCAGCTTCGAAAATGCGGTCTTCACTGGAGGATAGCCCCATGACTCTAGTTTCCTCACGGTTAACTTCAGCGCGAAATTCCAAAGGGAACATAGGGAGCGAGGGTGCCGAATGAGAGAGGGGTAGCAAAAATATAGCAAAAATAGGCAATTTTTAGCCAATAAGTCACTGTATCTCAGAAACAGTGCAAGACAGGACCATAATCACAATGACTGACTGATAGGAAGTCGTATACGAGCTTTCGATTGGTACCAAAATCATCGACCTTGGATGACCCTGAACGACCTTGTACGTTTGTTGCGGGTTTTGGATTCGACCATACGCATAGGTGCAGCCAGAGGGGGAGTGGGCTGGAGGGCTTAGCCCCCTCCATGTGGGCAGCTGACGCGCTGTTTCTCTGCGGTAGCTGAGCTTCGTGTCTTTGTCTGGCTAGACCTCAACAGATTGCTTACAAACTACAAAGTCCTCATGCCCTCTTCATTCAAGCCTACAAAAACGTACTAACAAATTAACTACTCCAATGTACAACATCAGTCGATTTCTGTGACTAAAAGCTAGAGTCGATTATTCATTCACTCATACCCCTGATTTTGCTCAATACATCGACAGTTAAAAAAACGCAACCTAAAATGTGAGGATGTTCAACACAAATAACTTTTGACAGACAAACTTGCAAACAGCATTCACATACCCCAGGCAGTGTTTTTATGTTATGTAACGAGCTTTGAGCTTCCATTGCTGCTCGCCGAGTGTAAAATGTGACAAAACAACAGCCTACAGAACAGAAATCAATGAACACACAACACACTGACACACTGACACTGTCAATGTCACTGTCAGTATAACAGTTGACAAGACATGTACACACTACAGATTCTCCAGTGCTTCCAACGAATATCGACACCATTCTGTACAGCAAGGCTATGGTTTGTGAATAAAAACTGCTAATGCTTATCAGTGGTAAAACTGATGATTGGTTATCACTGTTATATAATCAGTGTTTGAAAGCGGCTGACTGCATCTCACCAAGACAACAGCACGGTGCTTGAATCAGCGATCAATGACCACAATATCACGTTAACAACCAATTAGTGAATATGCCATGCCTACCCACTTTAACAGCAATCATAAGAGACAATGCCATGCAACTTTATTGTTTGCTCAGTACAAAACCTCCTCTCTTTCCGATTGTCATTTGTCACTGCCACTATCACATGGGGATGAATATGCATTTGGCGTGAGCACAGAGGAGCAGACTGACATTGTGTAATGCCAGTAGTAGCTGAGTAGTCCGGTGTATATCTGCTCACTGTCTGTCACCTAGCCTCTTGCCGAATGGATGCTAGGATGCTTCTCATGAAAAGTCACAAGTAGATGACTCACATGTCACCCAGTTCAAAACTGCACCAGTGTAGGTATAGTAGTGCATTTAGAGACATGTCTTCAGCTTAACCATCAGCATCATGGTGGCATCTGTTACTGACTAGATGCAACCCTGCGGGTGAAAACAACCTATCTGATCTATCAGCCTGTACCTATGGTGCTGAGCAGATTTATTACTTTATAGGTCGAAGGTGCTGCTCACCAGTCTACCATTTCCATGCTGTGGAGCTACTCAAACACAGCACAGCTAAACAATCTTATTACGTTGCCAGATTAGAAAACTGATGACTGATTTTTAACCAGTTACAACCTGTTATCACGAGTTACAGGAAAAATTTGAGTTCTTCAACTGTAAACAAGGCTAACTAAAGCAAGTGATTACTTCTGTATTACATAGCAAACATCCAACAACTTAATTAGTCAACTGGTGACACAAGTACTGTCAAATATTGTCAGTATTTCACAACGAGCAGCAGGTGGCAAAACTGCACCGTACTTGTCAGGCAAATTATACATTTGGCATCAGTCACTGACGCTACAGCACTACTACAATATGGCTAAACCTAGACCAATCTTAGGGCTACACAATGTTGTTCATTTGAAAAAAAACTGTAACGTCATCAAACTACATACTGTACTGCCACACAGTTATATTAAGTCACTGATATACACAGAAAATAAAGTCAGAAACAGGAAAAAAGGAAATCCCACATTGTATGAAATATTTTTACAATTATACCATAACGTTTTTAGATATTCACAGAATAACAGAATAATTGAAACTTAATGTCCCACTGCACTGCCTACTCCTACAACAAGTATGAGTGTACTATGGATCAGGAACTGTACACAAAAATGATCACTTTATAGGCTGCAGATAGACTGCGAGCCCCCAACTGCCACCGAAGTAGCCAAGGCAGCAGGGTGTTTGAAGGCAAGTAAAGCACCAGGAATCTGTAGAATTCCAGCTGAACCGTTGAAGTCCAGCGGGGTACATACGGTTCAGTGGCTAACAAAGGTTTTTCAGGCTGTCTGGAAAACTGGACAGATGCCGTCCGACTTGAAGAAGGGAATTATCTACTTCTGTTGTACAAAGTGAAGAGCAGCAGGACAGAGTGCAAGAACTACGGAGGAATCACCCTGTCGTCTATCCCAGGTAAAGCCTATGCCCTTACTCTCCTTGCATGGATAAAGACGAAGCCACTGGACTGGAAGCTGTGCATTGGCAGATGGAGTGCATGCTGAGTGGATCAAAGTCCTCAGTGGAGTAAGGCAGGGTTGCGCTGCCATCCAATGGACTGGATCCTGGATTGCACCATCGAGCAATGTTCACTGGGTGTCAGTATCAGTGAAGAAACCTTTGCGGATTTGGACAATGCGGATGACATCGCCCTTCTTGTAGAAATGCTTCAGACTCTGGTGGCAAGGCTGCTGGTACTCCAGGAAGAAGCTGTACCTCTATGACTCCAGGTGAATTTGTCAAAAATGAAAATTCAGCACATCGGGCAGCAAAGCCTGAACCAGTCGATGCTTCAGGTGGCAGCAGAGAACGTCGACTTGGTGAATGACTTTGTACACCTCGGGGGGCCTATTCACGAAAGGTCGCAAACAGCTGTCGCAGGTGCGACACAAACCGTTTGCGATCGACATCGCACGTGCGATGCGACTTATTCACGAAACGCGTCGCAAAATTTGCGTCTAGTCGCACGTGCAATTGTCTATGCGACGTCGTATATTCATTCATCTACGTTGCTAAGGCCTACATCCAAGTGGGTGTGGTTGCAAATATTAAGGAAATGAGTTTTAATTGTTTGTAAAAATGCTTTAAATGGTCGAGTTGAAATAAAATTAGTCGGTTATTATAGATAGGCCGCTATACTTTGTGTTTAATGAATTTTGCATATGACACGGATGACTGTGCTATTTGGTGTTCCATATGT
>Ga0209681_1000440_pt1 | contig 10760 bp, 8 predicted proteins | sample WorMetLIZISLAND2_3_FD_187416 | JGI IMG/M metagenome (GOLD analysis project Ga0209681, IMG submission 187416) | Marine gutless worms symbiont microbial communities from Max Planck institute for Marine Microbiology, Germany - Olavius clavatus LIZARD... ... | reverse complement strand
CAAATGTGTCTGTCCACCAAACTTCATCGGCAATCATTGTGCTACTGGTGAGTACATGTACTAGTGTCATTATTCAAAGAAACTGGTATCTTTGAACCGCGAGCCTGATGTGGAACGTATTGAGTTGCAATATTAAACGTTTTAAAACAGTTTTCTACTAATTAAACTGTTATGCAGTTGTTTTCCTGAGTGCGTGTTGTGTGTGCGTGCATTTCAAGGCAAGTTGTAATGGTTGCATGACCCAGTGCATGTGTTACAACCTTTTCTTTGAAGCGGAACCCTTTGCAGCAATGTTGAGATTGCTAAGAATGCTCACAGAGCTCACGGGCATAGCCAGAAATTTGTCTTGCCTTTTGGAGGCACCATGAGCTCAGAAAACGCATATATTGTCCCAAAAATGACGTTTAGTTCCCGTTCTCGATCCGATTTGTTGGAACCATTGGATGCCACTAGCAGAACCCTTAGGTCGGAACCCATCCACTAAACACGGGTTGAAAAACATTGGCGTGGCGTTTCTGTTCTACGTAACACTGTTGAACAATCTTTGAACAATCTCAAGCAGAAATACTTTGATGACTTTTACCAATCGCTGCAAACAAACAATTCTTTTGTTTTATTAACCGCCTGTGTTCCATTAAACAAAATGATCATAAAGGGAAAAAGGCTAAAGGTTGATATAGCTTTTCGTGTGAATGCGATGATAGGATAGTCTGACAGTACACTTGAGACGGTCTACTCAACCTCACTGGTGGTAATTGTGAAATTGTTCAGTACTTCATTGATTCATTGATATGTTGAAGTACAGTGTTTAAACAAACAGATTTAAAGTTATGATCCACTGAACAGACAGACATAGGGAGGTCGTTGAACAATCTCAAACACAAATACTTTGATGACTTTTATCAATCGCTGCAAACATCCGATCGTTGACCGTTCCATTTCTCATCGTTTTGTTCAGACAAACTGACATCGACAAACGACCATTTAGCTGCACTGCACCTGCAAGATGGAACTCGCTGCCTCCTGCTGTTATCAACTGTGACACTTTCTCTATATATAAATCTAGGCTAAAAACTCACATGTCCAATATTGCTATAGCTAGCTCACCTGTTCTACTATTGACTCTGCAAATGTTCGATTATTATTATTACTATTATTATTTTTAATACCCCCCTGGTGGTGTAAATCATTATAAGATTATTATTACTATCTTTGGTCTAACACCTCATCTAGCATACTAGCCCAACCCCATTTGACCTACGTCAAGGTGGTAATTATCTCCAACAAGTGATCACAGTGGGTTTTTCGATTGTCTGCCTGTCTGTGAGCGTGCAGCTGACCAATCTGTCAGTCCAGTCAGCGTTGAATGCAAATACCTCTGGCAACGGTTAAAGCTAAGATCTTCAAATTGGACAAACATGTTCCAGGACAGTCTGGACATGGCTTCTTAAAATGTCTAACGAAAAGGGGGCGTGACTGGGGACAGTAGAGCATTGTTTTTGGTGGCTTGGTTGTGTAGTGGTTAGGGTGTAGGACTTGGGATCAACAGGTCGCGAACCAAGTTCGACTCACTGTTGGGTTAGTGCTTCGATTGGTGACCGTCTGTGGGCGGGTAAACCATCTCTGAATATACTCGGTCGCTTGGGTAAACTCAGGCTTTCATTTCTCCAGGGTAGGTAAATCGAGTACTGAGCTGTCTGGCCGGGGTTATGTTGGGGTGTGTTCACTTTTGTCGGGTGATAGGTAGCACTGTGATCCCATATGGCAAGTGACATCGGGCAGCTGTGAAACGGAGTGTCATAGAGTTCTGCGCTTCTTGTCTTAGCTTTTACCGCCATACTGAAGACCTGCTACCGTATTAACCATCAAGGGCGATGTGTTGATATTTGCAGAGATTATGTGCTACAAGAAAGGTAGGTGTAAGAACGGAGGAAAATGCGAGGAAGATTTGCCAGCTCGCTCATACACTTGCAAGTGTCCGGTAATGTACGAAGGCAAAAACTGTCAATCGTGTAAGTAGCCCATAACCTTCAATACGTTTTACTTTATTCTTTAAAAACAGAGTAGACAAAATGAAGTTCCACATAAAGAGACTAGACTAGAGAACACTTAGAAAGAGTAACAGTGAGCATCATCAGGGTACCATGTTACCATGTTTGTATAATAGAAAAACTTGGTAAAAGGCAGGAAAAAAATAATGTAGAGTTCCCGATGAAGTAAAAGAACTGACAGTAACATCTGGATCTGGATCTGGAAGACAGTTGGCAAACTCCCTAGGTGGGATATCACGCCAACATGGTGAGTACACAAGTGAACTACGGCAAACGGTTCTTGAAGCAGCTCAGAGATGGCGCTTCGGCAATGTCTTTGTCAAGACTGTTCCCCTGTGGTATTGTACGCGGAAAGAATGAGTTCTTATAGACCGTTGAGGATGCTGAAATGTTCTTGAATTTGTAGACATGGTTTGCTCTTGTACGAGAGTCTACGGATAACATTAACAATGTTTGTACAACATGTAAGCAAGTAAAGTTACAGACGGACAAAGAAGTGTCATGTTCGGGCAGTGTTTGCACATGGGTATAATGTCTCAGTTGTAATGCTGCGATGGTATAGATGGTGGTGGCAGGAGGGTGTGCACCATAGGCGGCGCTACGCTATGTATGCTTCAGCATGCTGGGTATGCTTTACCCACATGTGAAACAGGGTATCATGTTACCTTATCTTACATTTACATCTTATCTCTCTGCCGTGTGCCCCTTTTCTCAGTTGATAGTTCTGTGTCACTGCTGACAAGGGCGGTAGGAGTTCATGCAAATATGATGGTGTTATCTGGTGCCACTAAATTGCTAAGCATACCCTACTTTTAGACCTTTTCTTTAAATTTATTTGTCATTTTACACTGTTTTGATGCGATTTTCAAGTCTCAAAATGCACGGAATTCAGAGTTTTCCGGGGCTTTGCCCCAGAACCCACTGGGGGAGCTTACGGTGCTCCCGCAGACGCCCAGCTCGTGGGGAGGCGGTCGTTAGCCCCTCCCCAAGAATTCATCCCAGCTTAGGCCTTTCGGGCCTAGAGCATTGCCACTTCGGGCCTCACACTCAGCGTACCCTCATTTTATTTTCAGATGCTGCCTATGTTGTCCACTGTGGAGATGGTTTTATTAAACAGTTGGTCATCCACAACGTCACTCACACGGTACTTCAAATGTCGGTAGATCTGGCATACAATAAGTGTAACGTTTCACACGATTAAACACTAAATTATCTTTGTCAATAAGGTTAAGTTACACAGTCTGCTAGCTCGACATTTTATCTCTCTGCTGTGTGCCCTTTTTCTCAGTTCATAGTTCTGTGATGCTGCTGACAAGGGCGGTAAGAGTTCATGCAAAAGGTGATGGTGTTATCTGGTGCCACTGGTCAACCGATCAACCATTGGTAGCCGTTCTTTCCCGATTGCTCGCCCAAAGAGCTGGATCTTTCAGGAAGTCTCCGGACATATCATCTGATAGTGACTGCATCTTGACTTTTAGCTTAGGCTTGTATGTTCCAACTTTTAGACGGTTCTGCCGCGATGTAAAATAAAAATAAAACAGAATATTCAGTCACTCGCCGATGTATTCATTGATCGTGGAATCATGGAATGTTTGAATGCAGTGAAAGTGGATCCGTGTTTAAGCAATCCGTGTCGCCGGCGTGGTGAGTGTGTTACCACGTGGAGCAACTACACATACACTTGCCTCTGTGAGGGAAACTTTACAGGCCCCAACTGTCAACACGGTAATACTCTGCTACTAATAGTTCTACTTTCACTGCTACTCGCAGTGTCTAAAACTGAGAACATTATAAAAACCTGTAGCTTCGACAAATGTCCCCAGAATTATGCGTATTTTACCAAGCACTTGTAAATGCTGATATTTTTAAGATAAACCACTGCACAATTTCTGTGAGTCGTGCCCTTTAAAAAACACAAGCAGCCACAAACTATAAATTGTCAATTTGGAAAACGCCTGCCTTACTCATGTGCTGTCCGTTTTTTTACATTTCACGTTCATTGAGCAAAGGAAACAGTGGAGTCTTGTACTGTTCCTGATTTCATTACCCATTGATGTTTCCACCAAACGGCCCACATTTGAACTCTTGAACCCCGTTGATTTAAGAAGCTTGGCTGTGCTGCAGCAACCCGTCTACCAGAGCAGGATTCACAACATGGAAACTTGAATTACCATCTCATTCATGAGTGGCATTGTTTCCCAAAGGCCTTGTTGACAAAGCTGTGATTCTCTAGCAACATTTAGATCAAAACTAAAGCTCATTTTGTCTACCGTTGTATTTAGTGGACTGTAATCTTGTTTTCCGCCAGCACCCCTGAAGCAATATCAACCAGGCGCAATGCAAACTTGTTTTGTGTATTATTGTTATTATTATGATGATTTTATTTTACTTATCTCTCACTGATCATAGACCGAAACGTACCCAACACTGTAAACAAGTTCACCGTATTAATACTGGTTCACTACAGCTGCAATCCACATAAGATGAGTTAGCCTTACAAATGGACCAGGCATTGTCTGTGTCGCATTCTACAGTTGACAGTCAAGATGTCGAAACAGCATGGAGTGATTTTAGAGATGTAACCCACACCACTGCAGAGAATGTTCTTGGATTTGTCATACGTAAACATCAAAATTGGTTTGATCTCTGGTCTCCTAGATGGCATGCACAAAGCACACAACACCTGGCTACAAGACAAAGGTTCAAGAAGCAAAACCACAACTGCAGGAAGGCCAAACAGCTTGTGCAAGCCAAGACCCTTGTAACGAAAGACAAGTGGTGGGCTATGAAAGCCCATGAACTCCAGCAAGCCGCGGACATGAAGGACACAGACGTTTTTGATGTACTAAAGACTGTTTTTGGTCCAAAAACCTCAGGTTTCACACTGCTGTGCAGTGCAAATGGTCAAATCCTGCTAACTGACAGCAACAAAATATTGCAGCACTCGGCAGAACACTTTAACAACTTGTTGAATCAACCATTCCAGGTGTACGAAGATGCTATCAACAAGTTCCCACAATGGCCACTGCAGGAAGAACTGTCAATACCACCATCACTGGATGAAACCAAGAAAGCACTGAAGCACATGGCAAACGGAAAAGCTCCCGGTCCAGACGGCATCCCTGTGGAAATTTACAAGTATAATGGACAACGCCTCGTCAGACGACTGGTTTATATTTTCTCCATTATCTGGGAGAAACCGTCTGTTCCGCAGGAGTTCAAAGACGCCAGTATAGTTCACCTGTACAAAAGAAGGGGTAACGGTGCCAACTGTGACAACCTCTGTGGCATCACTCCTTGCTACAGCCGGCAAAATGTTGTCCAAGATCATTGCTGCCAGGTTATCGAATAGTATTGCTGAAAAATTTCTCCTGGAAACCCAGTGTGGCTTCCGTCCCTGTCGTAGCACTGTTGTATAATTGAAAATTTTTTGAGCAAATAAAGATGGATGGATGGATGGATGGACATGATATTTACAGCTAGACAGCTGCAGGAAAAATGTCACGAACAGCAGAAAAACCTTTACCTGGTATGCTTTGATCTGACAAAAGCATTTGACAGTGTCTGTGGCTATAGCCTGTGGGTACTTTTGAGAAAACTCGGCTGTCCTGACAAGTTTGTCAGCATCATCAAATCTTTCCATGATGGCATGACTGCCAGAGTGGTGGATGTGGCTGGGCTGTCTCAACCATTCACGGTACGAAACGGCACTAAGGACGGCTATGTCTTGGCTCCACTTCTTTTCAACATATTCTATGCAGCCATGCTTCTGGACGCCTTGCACAGAAAATGCTTCTGGATGCCTTGCACAGCAATGACGTCCATTACAGAACAGACGGAGGAATCTTCAATCTTTGCCGGCTGGCTGCTAAATCCAAAATCACTGAGCTACTAGCACGTGATCTTCTGTACACAGACGACTGTGCTCTGGCTGCAGATTCGCTTCAAGATGCACAATCACCGCCTGCTTTTCCCGTGCTGCTTAATGCTTCGGCCTGACACTTAGTACAGCTATGAGACTTGGACCATCTACAGGCGTCACATACACAGTCTGGACAAGTTTCATCTCAGATGCTTGAGGCAGATAACTGGCATAAAGTGGTAGGACAAAATACCAAACACGGAGTCCTAGAGCGCTGCAAAATGACCGGAATTGAAGCCTTTCTGAGGCAGGCATAGCTTTGCTCGTCTGGCCATCTGCTTCGCATGCCTGTGGTCGTCCAGTAAAACGGTACAAAGATTTTAAAGAAAAGCCTCCAGCTATGCAATATTGATCCAATAACCTGGGAAACAACTGCCCAAGGTCGCTTGCTGTGGAGACACTCCTGCACGATGGGAATATCAAGTTTTGAACGTCAACACATCTCGGATCTGCAGCTGAAGAGAGAAAGAAGAAAAGCTGACGTCAACGTCACTTCACAGTCTCACAACTGCACCATCTGTGGACGAGGACATGCTGCCGCCATCGGACTATACTCACACGTGAGAACTCACAAGCACTGACTGCTCATCTCTGAACTCGACTGGAGTTTCCAACATTTTACTCATTCATCGTTGTCTTTTCCGGGGATCAAGGGGAAGTACCCCATCATGGCAATTCCTGCGGGGGCTCATGGCCAGTGTTCTTGTTCTAGAGTAAACAAAGAAGAAGTTTTATGAAAGTTTCTGCTGTTAATGCTTGTAGAGCCTGTTACTGATGAATTTTCCATGGCTGTGTTGACTACCATCATTGTGCCGGTCGCGTTGATTGGTATCCTCTGCATTGCATGCATCATTGGAACCATTGCACGTTTTGGCCAAAGAAGTTAGATTTTTCTTTTCACATTTACACATAAAACTATTTAAGTCTTGAGATTCTGGCTGATTTTATCATATTTTCGTTTGGGTCAATAGTTAGTAACAGCTGCCTCACGAAAAGTGAGCAGTTACATTTATGAAGCACCTTCAGGCACGGTAGTAGGCATCCATCAGATATTTACACCCAATCTGGAATCAGTAATTTCATGTGGGGGTTAATTATTGTTGCTGTTATTGTTACAATTTATTATTATCATTATGCAGTTAGTAATGCAACATCGTTCTAGAGCTGTGCGCCGCCGCCGCCACGCCGCCGCCGCCATTTTTGTGATGCCGCCGCTGCCGGTTATAACGGACTGGCTCGCCGCTGCGCCGCTGCCGATAGTATGTAGGCGGCACGCCGGTCGTTGACGTGAAGTGAGGCAAAGTGAAGACGAGCTAGCCAGCAAGACAAGACTTGCAGGCCTTGAAAACAGACCAGCCGGAGTGCAGCGTCATTAACAGTATGCGGTTTATCAGCGTATCGGCCGGGTTAACAAGTGCACTGCACTGATCATATCCATTTGATATCTGTCTGCTGGTGTCACGGCCGGCAACGGACTAAAGCCCTGCAAGCCGTCTCTGTCTCCAGTCAGTGGTCACTTATTCCGCAGGCCGCCGCCGCCGACCTGCGGCGCTCTGCGATACACTCCAGATGTAAATATAGACCGTAGTCCAACTCCAACTTCTGCGGGCGGCACGGGGTCCTCCTCGTCCCGCCAGGTTGCAGGGCTCTACAATGGACGCATGACATCTGGCATCCTTGCACTGCAGCAGCAGCAGCAGTACCATGCCATTGACGTGACTCTCTCACTGAAGTGACATTGGCTCGAACTCATTAAGGTCCATGTGACCGTCCACTCCTTGGTCCTTGTAGCCCTTGTAGTCCTTGGTCCGTTATATCGAGATTGTACAGTGTAGTGTTTACAAGGACCGTGTCATGTGACGATCTGTAGTCTAATGTACCCAGTATAGTGAATGGCGGAATTACAGAATTACGTCGTGAAGATGAAATCGGACTTAAAAAGCTACGTGTGGCAATATTTCGGACGTCTAGTAGAAAATGGCTGGAAAATGGCTCCAAAGACCTAATTTAAAAATGTTAACAAATCTCAAAGTCGAAATTTTAGGTTCTTTTGGGTTTTATATTTTTTGATGAAATTTTATACAGATCATATTGAATTTCATAATTTAATCAGGATTTGTGAGTTGTGATGCAATTTTATTAATTTATAGAAAATGATGTGACAGTGAGAATTATAGGCCTATGGGATGTTTTTTCTAGCTCGGAATTTTGTGTCTTGTCTTATTTGTATACTAAAATTTTTAAAAAACCTGCAAAAACCTAAAAACTTTTTTCCAAAAAATACCTGTATTTTTCCAGCCCTAAAGTTAACTGACTGCTGGCGCCACCGACGCCGGCACCGCCAACCAAGAAGGCCATGCCGCCGCTGCTGATGAAAATTGCTCGGCATGCCGCCGCCGCCGGTCGCAAGACGACCAAACGCCGCCGCCAACCCTCTGGTCATCGGCACACAGCTCTACATCATTCTGTTCAAAAATCAGTGAAATCAGTTGCCAGTAGTCATGTGATGTTAGTTGAATGCATCGCTGTGGAGAAAAGTCCTGGAGAGGTGTCTGGTCGAAGAGAAGAAACTAAACCCCCGACCTCTAAACGAATGCTACCCTGCTTTAGCTGACAGGTTTAGTTGACTCTATTTGCAAGATTGCCGTGCAGTTGCAGTCGTTTCTGTGGAGATATGGGCATGACGGTGGAGATATATATTTGAGCGATAACAAGCGTCATCCATAAGTGCTATTCCGCTAATGGCTCAGCAGGAGTGCCAGGTTCATTTGACGTGTATGACGTCACTTGACCTATGCGACTCAGAAGCCTCAATTTTCTCCTACTCACGGAACGTACTGCAAAAGGCAATGCAGTTCGGTAACATGGTGCTTGTGTTCGCAGAGTTGTCCACAGGTCCCCCGGGCGGGTGGGTTGGATCACAATCTTTAGACAATTTGGCACCTCTGGTGACAAACATAGTCGCTTGTTTTTGTTGAACGTCTGAAATTTAACGTATTTTATATGACAGACAACTGAGACAAGCCTTGTTTTATTTTATTTTTTTGTCACATTTGTTACATTTTCACTTTTTTATTTTTATGCGAACACTTTTTTTACATCTGTGCCCTATGTTGCCCAAATCGCCCTCCAGACGCTGACAAGAGTGCACGCAACACCGCATGTAGAGCGTTCGATGCTGTTTTGTTTGTGTGAAATGCAGTATGCGGAGGCAGGTCAAGTGCACGAGCTCGTGGGGCAGCTGAACTTACCACCGCACGTCATACCAGTAGCCCAGAACCTACAACAAATACTCAAGGCCGGGGTTCATCCAGGTATCACTCACCCAGGGGAGGAGATCAGAATCGGACAGCTTATTATATATCTGAGCAGTAACATCTTCAAGCTTCCAACACATCATACAGACAGACACTAGTGGCGGTTCTAAGGGAAGCCTCGGTCCCAGGCGGTGTGAGAAATTATCGGAGGGACCTTCCTTTTCCCTCACTTTTCTCCTTCCCTTTCCCATACCCTTCCCCTACCCGCCGCTTCTACTCTCGTCCTTTCCACTGCCTCCCCTCGTTTCATTTTCTACTATCCTCCCTCACCTTGCAAGTAGGACCCTTGAAATCCAGCTAGGGCGTCTCGGAGAACGCTGTAACTTCTCCACTGCAGTCTGGGGCAGAACTGCAGCCGAAACCGAATTTGGTGCATTTTATCCTCAACAGTTTCAACAACTTTCCTGAGAATCAACTGAACAAACTGCATACAAAAAATGACAAATCCGTACTTTTGTAACAAGCAGACAAACAAACCGCAAAAACGTCGACAAAATAACCTTTCGGGCGCAGGTAACAAATACTGTTGCAAGAGATTCAGGGGTATAGAAATATTACTGTTCGACCACCCGTTCAAAAAACTGCCTTTGTGCATCCCTAAATGCACTGTCAAATGGTTGCATTGTGCAATGTTTGTGCTCGTCAATAGACTTTGTTTGCATTTGGTGATGCCGACATTGAATTTGACTTGTTTTATTGACCAGTGCCTACAGTCAATACCTGAGGGACAGCTGTAAGCAGCATTTAGCACTAGTTGAAAGTTAATCCGGTATATATAGGTCTATGGTGATGATTATAATGTGCCCAGTATGTGTGCCCCCTTTTGAAATTACGGCCCCTCACTGCCCCCCATTCTAAAATCTTAGAGACAACTGCACTGTACCACTGCATGATAACGATGTGCTGAAGAGAGCCGCAATTTGCCATAGTTGAGCTGTAGGCTGTATGAATGTAGTCTATTATTAAAATAACACTTTATTTGCAACAGTTAACATTGTACTGACTATAGTCTGTAATTGAATCTCATATCATATTATCATATTGAATCTCATGTACTCGGTACGCCGTTCAGTTTACTTTGGTTAACAGTGTATTGGTGACATTTTTTACCGGTATATTTACATAAAATGTTATTTATTTGATATACCTATGCCAGAGGATATACTTTTGTCGTGTTTTTAATTTTGTTCACCCGTTGTTGTTTTTGTCGCGTTCTGGGTCTTGATTTGAAACTTTTTCTCGTTTTATATAGAGTCTAATACCGTTAATGCTTGAATTTGAATACAGTGCATTTATTTACAACGAATGTTATCTTTTTTATGCAGAATGGGTGAAAATTGTAGATGTGTTGCTTTAAGACGCAAGTTGCTGTAATCCCCTTATAGTCTGACAGATGCATCTTTAAATCTTTAATATCCAGCACATTGTTTTTACATGTAACGGTAATGACCGTAGTAGCAGTGTGAGAAT
>Ga0209681_1000439_pt1 | contig 10773 bp, 10 predicted proteins | sample WorMetLIZISLAND2_3_FD_187416 | JGI IMG/M metagenome (GOLD analysis project Ga0209681, IMG submission 187416) | Marine gutless worms symbiont microbial communities from Max Planck institute for Marine Microbiology, Germany - Olavius clavatus LIZARD... ... | reverse complement strand
TCCCCCTCCCAGGTGACCCCCAACCCCCGCAACCGGAGGTGGGCGACGCCCACGGGCAGGCCGGCGCCCATCGAGCGCATCGCCACCGCCGCCCGTCGCGACCTGGCCAACGCGGCGAGACGACGGAGGTCGCCGCCTTTGACCCGGGCCGGGACCTCCGCGTAGACGGCGCGCACACCCCCGAGCAGGGCCGCCAGCACCTTGGGCCATAGAGTTGCGTCGCCGCAACGGACGACGACCAGCCGCTCCGAGATCACCCCGGTCTCCCACGCGGCCTCGGGCGAGACCCATCCCCGAGCATCGAGCACCACCACCTGCGCCGCCCGGGAGTGCTCAGCCAGCAGCCTCAACCCGAGACGGGTCAACCCGGCGCCGGGCACGCCGCTCAACTCGACGACCCGGCCGGGACGGAGACGCAGAAGCCCCTGAAGGTCGGCGGCGGCGGCCGCTGTGCCGATGTCCGTGTCGATGTCGATGCCGATGTTGATGCCCAAAACCGACTCCTGTCCGGGGGCGGGCTCTCCTGTGCGACCCCATAATAATCGAACATACGTTCGATCTCAAGACGAGATCACTCCTCGAGCTCGGAGAGGGTCTTGGGCCAGTCGTCCTTGAGCAGCCGCGAGAGCGACCTGTCGGCGAGGAGCTTCCCGTCGGTCTGGCACGCGGCGCAGTAGTTGGTCTCGTTTGAGGCGTAGACGATCCGCTGCACGGGCGACCCGCATCGAGGGCACTCCTCGCCGTACTTGCCGTGGACGGCCATCTCCTTGCGGAACGCCGTCACCTTCGGCCACCCCTCCCCCACCTCGTCGCGGAGCGCCCGAGTCCACTCCTCCAGCGTCCCGACCACCGCCTCATGGAGCTTCGCCGCCTCCTCGTCGCTGAGTTGAGACGTCCGCTTCACCGGCGAGAGTCGCGCCCGCCACAGGATCTCGTCCGAGTAGGCGTTCCCGATGCCGGAGAAGATCCTCGGGTCGGTGAGGGCCCGCTTCAAGGTCCGGTTCTCGGCTCGAATCGCCGAGGAGAACCCTTCGGCCGAGACCTCCAGCGGCTCGACCCCGCCGCGGTCGAGGCCGGCCACGCCATCCCAGCTCCCGAAGACCCACACCCCGGCGCGCCGCCGCGACCCCTGCTCGGTGAGGATCAAAGACCCATGCTCGAAGTCGACTGCGATCAGGCCCGTCTTCTTGGGGATCGCCTTCCCAGGCGGCTCCCAACGCAACCGCCCGGCCACCATGAGGTGGATCACCACATAGATCTCGCCGCCGTCGAGCTCGATGACGATCCGCTTGCCCACCCGACACAGCCGGGTCACCGCGCGGCCCACCGGGGCGTCGTAGGGCGGGTCGTAGGTGCGCAGGACCGACGGCGACGCCGGGCGGACGCCGGTGACCGTCTCGCCGAGGGCCCGCCGCCCCAACGCCTCGATGTAGACGACGATGTCGGGAAGCTCGGGCACCCCTAGCTCGGAGGGCGCATGCGCCCGCTGGACAAGGCCGCTACGCCGGCCACGATCCCGGCGGCGATGAGCGCGTATGCCGGAAGATGGGTGTTGGTGGTCTCGGTGACGCTGACCACGGATCCGAACAGCATCACAACCGCCGCCATGAGGATCAGCCCCACAGGATGGGCCCACCGCCATCCCTGGAGGACCGGGTAGCCGAGAGCCGCCATGAGGAGGCCGCTCAACATGAAGGCGACCCAGAACTCAACGCCGCCGAAAGAAGCGGTCCCGACGGCGCTCGCTTTGGAGTGTGCGACGCGGATGAGGGCTCCGCCCAACAGGACGAAGGCCCCGCCCAAAGCGAAACCTATCGCCAGCGCCTTTGGGGGGCTCTCCGCGTCGTGATCCTCGACGTCGGTCTCCGATTGACTGTCGGTATCGACCGCCATCGAGCACTCTCCTTGCGTCGCTCTTGTGCCGACGAACCTAGATTCTACTCGAAGAAGCCGCAGAGTCGGGGGCGCCTCTGGGCCGGAGAGACCGCTTAAGGATTTGAGCGACCGACCGCTAGTCGGACCGCATCTGCTCGAAAGCCTCGTCGAAGCTCTGAGCCGCCTGACGGCGACCGCCGGAAGAGCCCTGACCGCCGCCGTGATCACGATCGCGGTCGCGGCCTCCTCGATCATCGCGGCCGCGGCCTCCTCGGTCGTCGCGGCCTCCGCGGTCCCGGCCTCCGCGGTCCCGGCCTCCGCTGTCGCGGTCGCGGCCTCCTCGATCGTCGCGGCCGCGGCCTCCTCGGTCCCGGCCTCCGCGGTCCCGGCCTCCTCGGTCGCGGCCTCCTCGATCGTCGCGGCCCCGTCGGTCGCGGCCGCCGCGATCACGACCCCCGCGGCCCCCGCGGTCGTCGCCCGGAGGGTCGGGCTCAGGCAGAGTCGCTCCCTCCAGAGGCGCCGTCAACTCGAGGCTGACCTTGCCCCGATCGTCGATGTCTCGGACGCGGACCTGCACGTTGTCGCCCTCGGACAAGTAGTCCTCAACGCGGTCAACATGTCTTGAGCCGTCGATGCGGGAGATGTGAAGCAACCCGTCGAGGCCCGGGAGGATGCTCACAAAGGCGCCGAACTTCGTGATGTTCACAACCTCGCCCTCGTACTCCGCCCCAAGCTCGGCCTCCGGCGGGAAGGCGATCTGCCTCACCCTCTCCAAGGCGGCGTTGAGGGCCTCGCCGTCGTTCGAGGCGATGCGGACGATGCCGACGCCCTCGTCCTCGTCGACCTCGATGGCGGCGCCCGTCTCCTCCTCCAGCTCGCGGATGACCGCTCCCTTGGGCCCGATGACCTCGCCGATCTTGTCCTTGGGGATCTCGAGCGACTCGATCCGCGGGGCCCACTTGTTCATTTCGGCGCGGGGCTCACCGATGACCTCCGCCATCGCGTCGAGGATGAAGCGGCGGGCCTCACGAGCCTGATCGAGCGCCCCGCGGAGGACTTCGGAGGGCAGGCCCTGGATCTTGGTGTCCAACTGGAGCGCCGTGATCGAGTCGGCCGTGCCGGCGACCTTGAAGTCCATGTCGCCGAGGGCGTCCTCAGCGCCGAGGATGTCGGTCAGGGTGACGTACTTGCCGTCCTGATGGATCAGGCCCATGGCGATCCCGGCCACAGGGGCGCTGATCGGGACGCCGGCGTCCATCATCGACAGGCTGGACGCGCACACCGAGGCCATGGACGACGACCCGTTCGACGCGAGGACCTCCGACACCAGGCGCAACGCGTAGGGGAAGCCGTCGGCGGTCGGGACCACCGGGAGCAACGCCTTCTCGGCGAGGGCGCCGTGGCCGATCTCGCGACGTTTCGGGCCGCGCATGAACCCGGCCTCCCCCGTGCAGAACGGCGGGAAGTTGTAGTGGTGCATGTACCTCTTCGACTCCGAGACATCGAGCGTGTCGAGCATCTGCTCCATCTTCAGCATGCCGAGAGTCGTGATGTTGAGCACCTGGGTCTCGCCGCGCTGGAAGATGGCCGAGCCGTGAGTGCGCTCCACCGACCCCGCCTCGATCATCAGGGGGCGGATGTCGGCGGCGGCGCGGCCGTCGAGCCGCACGCCGTCTTTGACGACTCGATCGCGGGCGACCCTCTTGAAGACCGCTTTGAAGGCGCGCGCCGCCTCGGCCAAGCCGTCCTCGTCGTCCTCGGCGATCCCCAGCTCGGCGATGGCTGCTTCGAGCGCAGCCGCCTCCGCTTCTTGGCGCTCCTGCTTGCCGGCGACCTCCAAGGCCCGACCGATCCTCGACGCGGCGACGGCCTCGACGCGCGAGTGCATCTCGTCGGTGTAGTCGACCGCCACCGGCCATTCCGCCGTGGGGACGTCGACCTCAGCGACAAGTTCAAGCTGAAGGTCGATCATCCGCCCGATGTAGGTCTTGGCCTCTTCGAGGCCTTGGGCCACGGCCTCCTCGTCGGAGGGGCGATCACCGTCGGCCACCAGGCGAAGGCCGTGCTCGGTGGCGCCCGCCTCGACCATTGTTATGTCGATCTCACCCTCGTCGTTGCGGCGACCCGCCACAACCAGCTCAAACACCGACTCGGCGAGGTCGTCTTCGGTGGGGAACGCGACCCACTCGCCCTTCTTGAGGCCGAGGCGCACGGCGCCGAGAGGCCCCTCGAACGGGATGGCGCTGACCGAGAGGGCGGCCGACGCTCCGTTGAGCGCGATGACGTCGAAGGGGTTCTCTTGGTCCACCGACAGCGTGGTCACCACGATGTGGGTCTCGTTGCGGTACCCGTCCCGGAAGGATGGGCGCAGAGGGCGGTCGATGAGGCGGCAGGTCAGGATGGCCTGCTCGGAGGGACGCCCCTCGCGTCGGAAGAACGATCCGGGGATCTTCCCGACCGAGTACATCCGCTCCTCGAAGTCGACTGTGAGGGGGAAGAAGTCGATTCCTTCCCGCGGGGTCTTGTTTGCGGTGGCGGTGACCAACATCTCGGTCCCGCCTAGGCGGGCCACCACGGCACCGTCGGCTTGGCCGGCTAGTTTGCCGGTGCTGAGCGTTAGCTCTTTGCCGTCTATGGCGCCTCGAACAGAGGTTTCGGGCACGTTGTGCTCCTTGTGTTGTGTTTCTCAGGAGCCGTGCCCGTTGGCAGTGGCCGCCTCTCGGGCAGGCCCGAGGCGCCGCCACTGTCAACCGACCTGGCTCGCTCCTTACTGTGTGAGGCTCTCGCCCCGGGGACGCATCGCGTCCCGTCGCGAGGAGCGGCCGCCCGCCCCCAACGAATCCTTGCTAACGCCGCAAGCCCAGCTTCGCGATGAGGCTGCGGTAACGCTCTACGTTCTGACGACGCAGGTAACCCAACAACCTCCGGCGCCTTCCGACCATCAACAGCAGGCCGCGCCGGCTGTGGTGGTCGTGGCGGTGATCGCGGAGATGGGAAGTCAGGTGGTTGATCCGCTCTGTGAGAAGAGCCGCCTGGACCTCGGGAGAGCCGGTGTCGCTCTCGTGAGCGCCGTACTCGGCGATGATCTCGGCGGTGTTCCTCATTGTGTGCGGGACCTGCTTCGTCGCGTTGGGATGAACCATAACACATAGCCGCGGTCAAACAACATCAGGGGCGCCCAGCACGCGGCGAACATCTTCGACGTCGGCGCCGATCGCCGCCGTGAGGTCGGCGACGGTCTCGAACCGGCGCTCCGGGCGGAGATACCGGACGAGCTCAAGAGTCATGGTCGCGCCCCTGAGCTCGGCCGAGTAGTCGAGGAGGAAAGCCTCGATGAGCACCTCGCCGCCGGCGCCGAAGGTGGGCCGCACGCCGATGCTCACCGCCGCCTGGTGGGTCTCGCCGGCGACATGTGCGTAGGCGGCGTAGATGCCGGTCGCCGGAGTCGCCTTCCTCGGCGGCGGCGCCATGTTCGCCGTGGGATAACCGAGCTCGCGGCCCCGCCCGGCCCCGCCTGTCACCGTCCCGGTGAGCCGGTATCGCCTACCCATCAGCCTCTCGGCCTCGGCGACCCGCCCGCTCTCGATCAGATCTCTTATCCGACTGGAGGAAAAGGCGCCGTCCTTGTCGCCGACGAGGCTCAGCACACGGACCTCCAGCCCGCACGCCTCGCCCGTCTCGCGGAGGAGCGCGGCGTCCCCGGCGCGGCCCTTGCCGAAGCGGAAGCTCGACCCGACGACAACGCTGCGGGCTTGAAGACTGCCGACCAGGACCTCCGCCACGAACCGGCGCGGCGAGAGGCCCCGGATCTCCCCCAAGTCGAGGACGCCCACCTGCTCGATGTCGTGAAGCCGGAGAAGATCGAGCCGCTCCTCAATCGTGGTGAGCAGCCGCGGGTGAGAGCCGGGGGTCAACACCTCCATCGGGTGGGGGTCGAACGTGAGGACCGTCTTCACCGCATCGTCGTCGAGCCCGGCGAGCAACGCTTGGTGGCCCCGGTGCACGCCGTCGAGGACCCCGATGGTGACCGAGGCCCTCCCCGGGAGCGGGTCCCACCGGCGGTGTGGGCCGGTCAGGGCCCTCACGCCGGCAACACCACCTCGGGCCGGGCCCGATCCCCGTCGCGGGAGTAGACGGCGAGCATACGACCGGTCTCGTCGTGCACCCGGTAGGGGAAGCCGGCGGGCGCAGCGGCGATGTCGCCGCCGGCGAACGACATGCCGTGACCGACTCCCCGGGCCGTCTCCGGCCCCACCGTCACCGCCGCCATGTCCTTCAACGCTTCGGCGGGAGCGAGCAGGTGACCTTCCCAATCGGCCAGGTCGTCGACCGCTATGCCGCGCGCCGCCTCCATTGAGCCGATGCGCGTGCGCCGCAACGCGGTGAGGTGCGCCGAGCCTCCGAGAGCGGAGGCGATGTCGTCGGCGAGCGACCTGATGTAGGCGCCCTTGCCGCAGACCACGCGAAGCCCCACCTCGGGGTAGGGGGGGTCGCCGACGGAGAGCAACTCCAGCTCGTGCACTTCGACGGGACGAGCCTCCCGCTCGACCACCCGGCCCTCGCGGGCGAGCTCGTGGAGCCGCCTACCGCCTCTCTTCAAGGCGGAGAACATCGGGGGGACCTGATCGATCACGCCGGTGAACCGGGGGAGGACGGCTTCGAGGTCGGTTCGCCCGAAGCGCATGGGCGTCCGGGACAACACCGCGCCGTCCGAGTCCAGCGTGTCGGTAGCCACGCCGAACAGGGCCTTCGCCACATACTCCTTCGGCTGGTCCTGGATGAAGCGGATCAACCTGGTCGCCGTGCCGACGCCCACCACGAGGGCCCCGGTAGCCGACGGGTCAAGCGTGCCGGCGTGACCGACTTTCCGGGCGCCCGTCGCCCTCTTCACCCGGCCCGTCGCCTGGCTGGAGGTCATGCCGCCCGGCTTGTCGACGACGAGGAAACCGCTTGTCATCGGTGATCCGCGACCATCCCGACGATCTCGGAGATCACATCCTCGACGGGTTTGGTCGCGGTGAGCCCGGCCGCGAGGCGGTGCCCGCCGCCCCCGAGGCGGGCGGCCAGGGCGCCGACATCGGTGGCGCCCCGCGATCTCATGCTCACCTTGACCCCGCCGTCGGAGCGGGCCTTGGCCAGCACCGCCACATCGGCCTCCCTGGCCAACCTAACCGCGTCGATGAGGTTGTCGACGTCGCCCCAGTCGATGCCCGCCTCGACGACGTCGTCATGTGTGACGACGGCGGACACGACGCTCTCCTCCTCATGGAGCCGGGCCCGGCCGAGGGCGGCAGCCGCGACCTTCAGGTAGCCGAACGGGGCCTCCTCATACACATGGCGGGCGATCTCGGCGGGCCGGGCGCCGGCCGCGAGCAACTCGGCGCCGATCGCCATGGTCCGCTCGGTTGTGTTCGAGTATGTGAACCGGCCGGTATCGGTGACCAGGGCCGTGTGCAGGCACTGGGCCACCTCCGGCGTGACCTCCCACCCGAGAATCGCCAGGAGGTCGAAGACGATCTCACCGGTTGCGGCCGCCCGGGGGTCGACGACGGCGATGTCGCCGAAGCCCGGGTTGGTGACGTGATGATCCAAGACGACGAGCTTGGCCGCCTTGCCCGCGTTCGCGGCCAACTCTCCGAGCCGGTCCGGTGAGGCGACGTCCAACACCACCATCAGCTCCGGGTCGCTCCTCAGCTCCTCCGGGGCCGCCAGCAGGTCGGAGGGGAGGAAGTCGAGGTTGGGCGCGGCGCCGAAAGGCGACCCGTAGCTCGCCCTCACCTTCTTCCCGGCGCCGCGGGCCGCGATCGCCAGGCCCAGCATGGAGCCGAGGGCGTCGCCGTCCGGCCCTATGTGACAGGCGAGATCGATCTCCGAGGCCGCGCCTATGGCGGCGGCCGCCTCCCGGAGCGACGACGACCCGCTCATTTCCCCTCGCGGAGCGAGCGGAGGATCGCGTCGATGCGCTCACCCCCGACCACGCCCGGGTCCATGGCGAACTCGAGCGTGGGCGTGTACTTGAGACGCACCTGCCCGGCGATGGACGCCTGGAGGCGCTTGGCGGCGCCGGCCAACGCGTCGAGGGCGGGCTGGGCGCCGTCGTCTCCGAGGACGTCTATGTAGACCACGGCGTGACGGAGGTCGGGGACGGTGTCGACGCCGGTCACCGACACCATCTCGAGCCTCTTGTCGTTGAGTCTCTCGATCTCGTCGGCCAGCACCTCGCGCAGGATCGAGTTCACCTTGAGCATCCTGTCGCTCACTCCGGGGCCTCCAACTCGCTGACGAGCACGTCGAGGATCTCGATGTCGAGACGGCTGTCAAGGTAGCGGCGCAGCTTCGAGATCTGCATCTCCAGGCCCTCGCCGTCCGGGGCCGCGATGGCGATCCCGACGGCGGCGCGCTGCCAGGCGCCGTGATGGCCCACCTCGGCGACGCTGTATGAGCCGAGTCGGCGCAGGCCGTCGATCATCGGCCTGAGCACGGCTCGCTTCTCCTTGAGCGACTGCGGGGCGGGGAGGTGGGCCTCGACCCGCAAGGCGGCGACTCGCATCAGGTGCGGGGGACCTCGCTGACCATGTACAGCTCCATGTGGTCGCCTTCCTTGATGTCGTGGTAACCCTCGAGGCCGATGCCGCACTCGAACCCGGAGGCGACCTCGCGCACATCGTCCTTGAACCTCTTCAACGAGGACACCAAGCCGTCATAGACGATGACGCCGTCACGGAGCAACCGAACCTTGGCGTTGCGCTGGACCACGCCTTCCACGACGTAGCAGCCCGCCACCACGCCGACGCGCGGCGCCTTGAAGGTGGCGCGGACCTCGGCCGTCCCCAACACCCGCTCCTCCTCGTCGGGCGCCAGTTGGCCGACCAGGAGCTGCTCCATCTCGTCAAGCAGCTCGTAGATCACACCGTAGGTGCGGATCTGGGTCCCGGCCCGCTCTGCGGCCTTGCGGGCCTTCGGCTCGGGGCGGACGTTGAACCCGACGACCACCGACTCGGTCACTTCGGCGAGGCTCACATCGTTCTCGTTGATCCCGCCGACGGAGGCCTGGACTATGCGGATGTCGCCGCCTTCGCGGGTGATCTTGCCGATCGAGTCGCGGATGGCCTCGAGCGAGCCCTGGGCGTCCGCCTTGACGATGACGTTGAGGGTGGCGGCCTCACCGCGAAGCTGCTCGAGCAGGCCTTCGAGGCGATCGCGCGCGGAGGGGGCGACATGCGACTCGGCCTTGGCCTCGTCCCGGCGCTCAACCGCCAGCTTGCGGGCCTCACGGTCGTTCTTCATGACCTCGAAATAGTCGCCTGCCGCCGGCGTCTCATCCCAACCCATGATCTGAACCGGCGTGGAGGGGCCGGCCGACTTCACAGCGGCGCCTTGGTCGTCGAGCAGCGCCCGAACGCGTCCGGGGACGGGGCCCGCCAAGAAGGAGTCCCCCCGCCTGAGCGTCCCGCGTTGCACGATCACCGAGGCGACCGGGCCCCGGCCGCGCTCAAGCTGCGCCTCGACGACCACACCCGAAGCCGCCGCCTTGGGGTTCCCTCGCAGATCCTCAAGCTGCGCCACCAAGTCGATGACCTCGAGAAGCTCGTCGACGCCGTCGCCGGAGAGGGCGGAGATCTCGACGCTGGGGACGTCGCCGCCCAACTCCTCGGTGAGGACCTCCTGGTTGGTCAACTCGGTGCGGACCCTCAGCGGGTCGGCGCCGGGAAGGTCGATCTTGTTGATGGCCACGATCATCTTGACATCCGCCGCCTTGGCGTGGGAGATGGCTTCGATGGTCTGGGGCATCACCGCGTCGTCGGCGGCGACCACCAGGACGACGATGTCGGTGATATTCGCGCCCCGAGCGCGCAGGGCGGTGAAGGCCTCGTGGCCCGGGGTGTCGATGAACGTGATCCGATGGCCGTTGACCTCAACCTGATAAGCGCCGATGTGCTGCGTGATCCCGCCTTGCTCGCCCTCGACCACGTTCGCCTGGCGGATGGCGTCGAGGAGCGTCGTCTTGCCGTGATCCACATGGCCCATCACAGTCACCACCGGCGGCCGGGTCTCCAAGTCGGCGTCGTCGTCGTCGAAGACCGGCTTCTCGGCGACGGCCGGCGCCGGGGGCGCCGCCTCGGCGGGCGCCGTCTCGACGACGCAGCCGAGATCTTCGGCGATCTCGTCGATCGGCTCGGTCGGCATGGGCTGGCCGGCGCCTGCGGGGACGCCCCTGACCAACAGGGCCTTCACGATCTCGCCGATGGGCCGGCCGACGGCCTCGGCGAACTCGGCCACCGTCGCTCCCTCGACAAGAGAGACGATCTTGAGGCTCTCCTCCGCCCGGGGCTCGGGCGCGTCCTCGGGCTGAGGCTCAGGCTCAGCCGCCTCCTCAGCCGGCGGCTCGGGCGCGTCCTCGGGCTGGGCCGCCTCCTCGGGCTCGGGAGTCTCCTCAGGCTCGGGGGTCTCCTCGGGCGCGAAGGAAAGGCGCAACAACTCGACGGCGTCCGTGGCAAGACCCGACGATGCGGTCTTCACCTCAACGCCCAAGTCTTGGGCGTGAGCCAAGACCTCCTTGGAGTCGACACCCAGTTCACGGGCCAGCTCGTAGACCCTCATTCAGCTAATCACTCGCTTTCATCCGTGACCGGGACCGCCACCGCGTCTTCGTCATCAGGCTCAGGCTCAGGCTCAGGCTCGGACTCGGACTCGGTCTCGGCGTGGGCTTCGGACTCGGCCTCGGCCTCAGTCTCGGCGTGGGCTTCGGCCTCGGGCTCGGCTCCAGGCTCGGCGACGGCATCAGGCTCAGCCTCGGCTTCAGGCTCGGCGACGGCATCAAGCTCAGCCTCGGCTTCAGGCTCGGCGGCGGCATCAGGCTCAGCCTCGGCTTCAGGCTCGGCGGCGGCATCAGGCTCA
>Ga0209681_1000438_pt1 | contig 10779 bp, 6 predicted proteins | sample WorMetLIZISLAND2_3_FD_187416 | JGI IMG/M metagenome (GOLD analysis project Ga0209681, IMG submission 187416) | Marine gutless worms symbiont microbial communities from Max Planck institute for Marine Microbiology, Germany - Olavius clavatus LIZARD... ... | reverse complement strand
ACCCCCCCCCCCACCGACAAGTCCTCTCTTGGCGAAGTTGGCGGCACCTGTTGTAACTAACAACTTAGCTACGGATCAGGGGTCAGTGTTACCTCTTTTACTGTACACACGTTTAAATCAAACAAATCAATCAATCAATCAATCAATCAACCAAAAACAATTTGTATAGCGCCTCCTACAAATAGTGGACGGAGGCGCTTAACAATAAAACGATAAAATATAAACTATAAACTATAAAACTATAAAAAATAAAACAATATTTGTCGTTGAAATGTTTTCATTTCTAATCACGGGGAAAGGCACAATGTTGCTAGCTGGCACTCGACATCTCGACGCGAACGCTTTCGACGCAGTCAGTCATCGGTGCAGTAAAAGCAAGGACGGATCTAGAAATGATAAAGCCTTGAGCTATGTGAAATTGTAGCGGTACGAGTTGGCGATTATCAATTATTGACAGAGAACATTGAAACGCTTATGTATGGACAAGGGGTGAATGGCTATGATATGAACGAGCTGCCTGCAGACGCAATGGTAATCATCTATATAAAATATACAGTGGTGATGTCATCTCACAACCTTTAAAATTCTTCTTGCTCTGCTCGGAATTAGACGATTTTTTTAACGTAATGGTCCCCTATATTGTTTGTCTGTATGGTCCACACGGATAGCTGATCCAGACGTTGTGACGTCAGTGATGACATCATGAAACTAAGTGAGATACGGGTTTGATTTATATTCAGGACGTATAGGAGGAAATCATCTATGCTGAGTCGAATGGCCATGTGACCGATAACGTCACGCGACCGTATGACGTCAAAGTGGTGACATAATGCATGCACGCATATTACTGTCGTCTACTGGCTTGTCAAAGTTGTAATGTAAATTCTTCCTTGAACACGTAAAATGATTCAATGGAAGAGAATGGAAGTAAGGTTTTCTCGGGATTTTTTTTGCGGACGCCGAAGACAGAAAATAGGCCTAATGTTGCGTAACAACTTAGCAACAATCGTTTAATTAATAATTAGAGGTAGGGGTTATGTTAATAAAAATTACATATTAGACCTATAAAAAGGTCAATTGATAGCTTATATTAGGAGGCCACTTTAGATTGTCAGCGCTTAAGTTATAGCTTATGTGACATTTACTCAAAGCTGGGCCGATTCAAAAGGGCTAATCAGTTAAATCGGTTATTTTTAGCTGGGTCCGCTGACATTGTATTAGCTGTCGCTGAAGCTGGGCCGGGAATGTGAGGGAGTGCGTTTATTCACGAAGCATATGTGATGTGTATTAAGACATCGAGTCGTTGCCTCAGGCGGTGAACAGAGATGTAGCGCTAACCATGAGCGGCCAACCCAGTCTTTCATTTCATCACACGGCAATGAGATGACGACTCAAATCACTTAGACCAGCCGATAACGTACTATACCGTACCCTGTATTGATCACACATGCACCCAATACACGTAATTGCCACCGTTCTCACTTGCGGCGTTCTGCGTCTTGCTTTCCGGCGTTTCAGTGGCGTTCTTGTTATGCATGTTTTCAGTTATTAACGTGCAGGATAATTCAACTTTTTACTGGTGTAGCCAGGACAGATCAATTTGAGCAGCTGACTTCATAAAACTGGTTTCAAGCTTTCATCTGCCAACTCGATGCATTGACTCCTGTCATCTACTCTTCGTCTGTTATTGTTACTTATTGTGCCATTTATTGGAATCTCGGCTTATTATAGATCGTCTTAAAAATAATCTTTGGCTTTCTACTTGATCTTCCACCACTTGGTTTCCATTGCACGTCAGATATCAGACGCACGTAGGATGTGTACAGTCCAGTAAATGAACATGCAACACCAGAAGTGAAGTGACACCAAATGTCACTCTCAAAATGGTTAGGCCTATTTGCGGCGGGATGACCGTCTTCGTTCAAGTCGGTTTTGTCACTTGCCTTATACTAGCGTATCTGCTGTGATTTCAGATAAATTATTATCAGCGTGTCTGTTTTGTTGCATTCTGCCAGAACTTATGTGTCAGCAACTAAGAGAATGTTAAATGGCGTGTTGTGCATGTTAACACGTTTATAAATTTAACAAACATCAATCATAAGTCATGCTCTCAAAAGCACTGTATACGCATGCACGTAAGAATCGTATACGCTAAAATTTTATTTAATAATTAAGCCGAGAGTAATATCTGCCCGTTTAGTTTGGTTCATAAATTAATTAAATTCATTTAGTCTGCACCTTGTTGCATGTATTACATTAAACTATAGGCCTATTCATCAAATAAATAAAATAACACAAAAATAAACGTTGTTAAATTAACATTCTGTTAGTAAATTTTATTCGGTCGACTTTGCGCCACTTTGAAATTTGAATTGACTTTCCTCGAAAATTATACTTGTGAACATTCAAATTTAACAAGGTAGTGCAGCAACAGATCTGGATGGAGGGGTAAAATTTGTTTCATCTTTTCACGTTGTTAATTTCTGAATACAACAGACTATAATGGAAGAAAAATTAAAATCAAATTTAAAAAGTGGACTGGCACTTGTTTTTAAATGCCTGTCATAGTAATTTTCTAGTAAAGATGATCTTAAGGCTAAATTTACGGCCTATTTAAAGCACGAAAATTCGCTGTCGAGTCTGATGCGATCATCGTTGTTGTTGCGAAGCGCGGTGTGGTCGATGTCAGACTTTAGTGGCGGCTTCTATTAAATACTGTCCGGATGACTGACATGAAATTAGCGGTCGACATGTTGCTGGCGACCGTGGATGACGGTCGATCGACTCATCCTGTCACGCCGTTATAGACAAAACATACTGGTACCCGAAATCTCTCCTCATATTGGACGTTTCGGTACTTGAAGTAGGCATCGCGGAAAAGAAATGAACAGGACTGTTAGCTTTGTACTTACACCACAAGCCGAAATATCACCTACTACCTAGATACCAATGTAATTCACAGTTTTACCATTCTGACACTTTTTTCCACAAAATAGGGCACTTTCTGTGAAACATAGAAGTAATCGTAAATTCCCTAATTGTCCATAAATTGTCCAAAATATTTTTATACTTTGTGCTCATTTCCAATATGCTGCTCTCCAGTTGCACTTTTGTCAGTGAATATGGCTCATTCTGTGACATAGTTAAATGTTATTGGTGCAAGACTACTGCGCTGCATTCGTTCCATGTGCCCATGTAAGCGGTACTTTGTCGTTTTCTCAACGTACGTAACACCCGACTCCTTTAATGCGTAAGATATCGGCCTTCGTGCATTTAAAAGTCGTTTGTGAATTTTTTGAGTTTCTGCGTGAATTACATTGATTATACTTCGGTTTGCACTCGGATCTCTTCTCACCGCTAAGAACCAAGTTATCTACATTTAGAGACCGATGAAATGTGCCCACACGTTCAGACGCCCAAACTTCCGTCGCTGTCCTATCTCGGCTATTGACTGCCCTGTCTTTGTCGTGATGCCACCTAACACATTATATTCTGGACGTTCGTTCGTTCTTAATGCAGCTCGTCAATGCCAGTCTACGGCGGGTCTGTTCGACGTCTCTACAACGGTGTGGTTAATTGAACCGCGTACAACCAGCCTCACCAACCGCGTCACTGTATCAATACACATCCACAAACAGCTGACCGTACGGCTATGCGTTGATTGGCAGCATAGTGTGGACCATACAGTGTCATGGACGTGAGTTTGGTCAACCCATGGGTTGGGTTGGGTTGAGGTGAATTAAACGTCAACAATTTACTATTTTGATTTGAAGACGAGATTTAACAAATCTATCCAACTTTTGCATACCTGCTGTGTTTTGTTGTGGTTACGTGTGTTTTACTGCTGAATGTGCCAGTGACACAGTTTAGCAAAATGATTACAATTTGACACAGTTATAACAAAAATGGCTTACGTTTTGGACGGCTTGTGTCCGATATTGATAGGGTTGGGTGGTTTGGGCTGGGACGCTGGGTTATATAAAGTGGACCCACGTCCATGTCTGGTGTGGCCATGATGCATGCTGTCGCTTAAAATTAGAAACTCCCCGTTGCACTAGCACTATATTATTTAGAAATTTCGTTATGGTAGAAAACCGCAAAAGTTGTCAAATCTTCGCTTAACAAACGCACACGTTGTCATTATACGTTTCCTAATAAACATTCAAACATTCTTACAACATCCTATTAGATGCCTCTAGTAACCATGTCTTTTTCTTACACCTGAATGTTATCAATCAATCAATCAGTTTATTACACACAAGGCAGCACAATAGAATACAGCAAACATAGAACGAATATAAAATGAAGACAAGATGAGAAAATAAACCAACACTTAAGAATGTAGGTGAAATCATGAAATCACGAAGTTCTGGTAGAAATATTTAACATTAAAACTAAAAAACATAAAATACAAAATACGTGTCTGGTGGATGTAGGAGCACTGTTGACGATGCAGTCGGAGAGTCAGTCGCATGTACTGAAAACTACAGAATCTCTCGTCCTGGACTGCGACTTTCACGCCGAACACTTCAATCTCTTCGACTATCCAGTTTTATGGCGCAAGTCACAGGCTGGTAAGCTTACAGACAATACTGCAATTAACGCTAAAGAGAGTAATAACATAATTGTTCGACATATGTGGCTGAAAATAGGGCCGTATCGTGTTCAAAGTCGGTTTGATCATTTCCTTGCATAAATCAGTGCCTCAGATTCAATTTTCGATTTTTTGGCGCTTTATAAATTCATTTACTTTACTTACTTAAAACAGGCGAAGATATGCTATACATGTATACTATAGGGGCTATGTAACAAATAATCATAAATCTCTGTTTTTCAGGGGCAAAGACATGGATGGTCCCCACAGAGGTATTTGAGGGGTCCATCAAATATTCACAGTTCACACTGTTAAATATACTTTGGGTTCAGGCCACCCATGGCCCCCACTTCCTGAGCCCTTGCCTACACATTATCGTACCCGGCGTTCGCCTGTGCTTTTAATAATGCAGAAGTGCTGGAGTACAGTAGTATTATCGCGATGCATGGCTGCACAATGTGATGGTAGAACGCAAGTATTTGTGGATGACAGGCGAAGAGACGCAGATCAACATAATGGGCAACGTCAACGAGCCGTACATGTCGAGCAACAGATTCGAGGTGGCGTTCACGTCGACACGGCCGCGGTTTCGCCTCGAACTGACAATCGTTGGTACGCCCGCATGACCCGCTTACTTATTTATACAGCTCGTACTCGTTGAGATCCGGTAGGTTGACGTATACGTCCAGTTCGGTTATTCCCATTGCTGGGTGATGGCAACTTTGAGCGCCGCTGTTTCTGCTGTGCATTTTACAGTAGAAATTTGGGTGATAAAATTTAATTTATGACTGACTATAAATTTTAATAGGCCTACTGTCGTCGAGGAAGATTATGGCTTTCCATAGGTTAACCTCGTTCATCCACGGAGTAATAAAGAAGCGGTAATAGAAAGCGATCTGGCAAAGAATGGGAAAGAAAGATGAAGAGAGAAGATTACTGGATGACGGTCTGGATTCGAAGATGACTTGACATTCCTTGGTTCGTTGACTTCACAACAAATCAATTAGTTGGCGGAACGTACTTCAGCGGCAGCAGTATATGACTGTAGTCGACGGTATGCCCTTAGTTGTTATGGATGCTGACGGTGAAGGCTTTATCAGCGACCACGCAGCAGTACAGCTGGATGGCCGATTGAGGTTACAGCGACTGCGGTGAAACAACAGATGCTGGTGAGACCAATGATGCGTGAAGATAACCTGCTCCCGGCACATCGGACGCCACGCATCAGTGCCGCTGGCTGTATGCAGTTGTCCGTAGATGCGTCCTTCTCTGGTCCACTCAGCAGTACTCTACATGTAGGTGTACGTGGAGCCAGTATAGATCAATGACTCCACAAATACTCATAGCGGAGATTTCGACTGTAGTTTTTTTACCGACAGCGGACGACGATAAGTCTGTTAATCCGCTTATCCAGCACAACGCAATCTATTGTCCACACAAATCACTTACTGTACGTCGCGCTAGAGGTTTTCTTGAACGCAGTGCGCTATATAAATCTACGCTTTGCTTACTTACTTACAGACGTCTGGTTTCTGACGAAGTTTCACTGCTAAGGCAGGCGGCATAGTTTCAATTTCAAACGCAGAAAGCTCGTCTACGTCTATATCCGGCACTTGATTAATTATCGTGACCGTTCTTTCCCAATGTTATTATAGTTATGAAAGAAAATGTTTTCTTATGTCTGTTCTATTTTAGAAAATGTCAGTTTTTATTTTGTTTCTCGGATAATTTTCGTGTTTGTAATCCTGATATTTTTTGGTAACTTCATTGTACGTTCTGTTCTGCTGTCGATCTGCAGAAACGTGTTCTTATTTGTGCAGATATGAGGGCTGAAGACAGCGGTAATTACACGTGTGAAGTGCGCGGACCGCAGTCAGTGATTCTCGGCCGAGTCACACATTTTGTCTACGTGCAAAGTACGCATGCCGCAATGTTTTCTCGTCATATTTGCAACCGGTAACAGGGCTGTTAGGCGTCTGTAGCAAGATATACTCTAGTAAGACTATAATTATAATGATGATATTTACATGACAACTTCAATTCACTATTCCAAACCAGTCGCTAAGGACAAGACTTTAGTATTCCAATCGTATTATTTGCTATACGCTGATAATACGCACAATTAAATTACTAAACGATACGTGCAGTGCCGGTGGAGAGGGTCGTTATATCGGACGACAACTCTGTGTCTGATCAGTCGTCGACGCCGGTCAGTATCCACGTCGTCGACTCCACAGACCTCACCTCGAGTACAGAATTCATATCTGATCAGTTGACGACGACGCCGGCCAGTATCCACCTAGTCGACGGACGGCCGAGCACACTGCGCTGCGTCACGTTCGGTGGATATCCGCCGCCGAACGTCGAACTCTTCGTTGGCCGGCGCGACGTCACCGCCGACTTCCAGTTTTCCAGCAACGCGACTCTGTCCGGTCTGCGCGGACTGCGTCGGATTACGTATCGCAGTGAGCGGTGGACGTACAGCTTCATGCCGGACGCCAGCGATGACCAGGCGCAACTGAAGTGCATCGCGACAGTTGTCGGTGAAAAGGTGTACATCGAGACCGTCTTACTGTCCATAGACTGTGAGTTCGCTCACCTTCAAACGTGCTCATATACTAACTAGGCCTGACGGAATGTCGATCAAAATATGTCTTCAGTTACTGGTTTTACGTCGCAACGGCAGTTAACTATTCGCACAGTTTTCTTAGTGGCGGCGGAACCGCAAGCCGGCGGGGTCATGGCTTTCGCACTTTTTAAAAGTAACCATTTTACCCCCACTTTTGTGCCTCCAAAGCACGCTATTTTGAGATCGAAAAATCGACAATTCCGCACCACATTCGATTCTGCTGCCCTCAGCTTACATTCGTTCGACCTTCTCTCGGTACCGGTCCGATGACGTGGCGAGACACACACGCCATCACAACTGGACGTTTCCTGAAGATATTTTTCAGAGTATAGACCTAGTATACACAGCACATTGGGAATTCTGTTGGCGATTATGCGGTTTATGAATTTTACTTACTTGTTTACTTACTTACTTTTTGCGATTGGTTGTTTAATGCAATCTCCTTCACGGTCTACAGATGCGCCGAAGGTCAACTGTTCGCCGACAGCAGCGTATCTCGGAGACAGAAACGTAGCGGTCGGTTGTACGGTGCGTGCCAAGCCGCCAGTCACCGCTCTCTTCTGGATCATTGACGCCAACGGTACTTCTGTATCTGAGGGCGACCTCATCGCTGATCATTGGACCCTCGAGTCGGTATGTAAGCAGATCTGTGCCAGGCACGTATAGCCAGTCACAATTTTCAGAGTGCAAGACTGCAGGGGATTTTTTTGGGAGCGAAGAACGAACTTGGGGGCAGCTGCTTGCGTTACTATGTATATCCTACAAGAAGGCCCTGCTAACGCCAGGGTCAGCGCGCGATAGCTGCGCCGCCTGGTGAATCGGAATACAATAGCGGCAGTGGCGAGTATTGGCTACCCGTAGCTTATGACGCAAGTGAATCATAATACAACAGCAGGCGCCGAATACTGGCAAATTTACGCGAAAATTCGAACGTACAGCAGTTCAAGGTCATCCAAGTCCGATGATTTTGGTACCAATCGAAAGCGCATATGCGAGTTCCTATTAGTGATTAATAGTAACTTTGGTCCTATCTTGCACCGTTTCTGAGATACGACGACTTATTGGCTGAAAATTGCATATTTTTCATACCCCTCTCTTATTTGGCGCCCTCGCTCCCTATCTTCCCCTTGGAATTTCGCGGTGAAGTTAGGCGTCAGGAAACTAGAATCATGGGGCTACACTGCCGTTAACACAGAAGCAGACACACTACTGGATAACAATTTAACAAACTGTACACTTGTGCAATTAGTCGGAGATGTTTATGTAAATACACAAAATTTGCTCATGACCAGCAAATCAGACAGAGTCAGTGCACCATGTATTAATCTAAACTATCATATTTATGCTATCACAAAGAGTGGATAGTTCTGCATATTTGGTAAGCAAGTAAAGTGCAAAAGCATGACATTTATATAAACAACCTTTGTTCATCTATTCAATTTTTAAAAGTAAATGTTTAGCACGAACAGAGATTCGCCACAATATGGGATGGGCATAAAAAAAATTTGCAACTGAATTTCAGCAAACGAAATAGTCAGTTAACTTTCGGCTCACACAGTATGTAACAAAACAGCGCATGCAGACATTGGTTGCATTCTTTTTCAAAACCTGACAAATCTAGATCCATCTAGATCAATCCGAGCGAAACACTCCGTGTTCTTAATCAAATCTGATCTGCTCCAACGCATCTGAGAAAAATCTGACTTAGAAACGCCCATCTGTGCTGCTGGGCGCCGGCGTAGTTTGTTTACTTGTAAAAGAGGGAGTGGTCTTCGGCGCTCTGCGCAGACGAGAACAAGATGGCCACGCCCACTATGACCAGTGCATTTTTTCACTGGATTGGATCGATCTCGACTGACAAATGTAGATCGATCTAGATTTGTCGGATTTTGAAAAAGAATGCAACCATTATGACAATGCTACTGGGTGTCGAGACCTACCTACATGCAAAACAACATTAATAATTAACAATATTCACCACAAAACAAACAAAAAAACTCACCAAATATTACACTACAAACACTTGAATTCATCTTTGCTGAATCACACACAACACATGAAATTACGGGACCGATAAAAGTTCTTACACCGAAGTTGAAAAAATGCAGGGAATGAGAACTGAATTTTACTTCTCACGTGGCACACAGAAGTAATAGTTAACCGGAGATGGTCTTTCCAACTACTGAAAGAAGAAAACAGAAAATATGCCAGAAAACATAGAAAGAAACCACAAACTGGTCATGGGTTACTGCCCAACCAACAGTGTCAAATCACAGGATGTATTATTTACACTGTAAATTATAAAAAAATTGCACCCTGTTTATTACTGCAATAACTTTGTCTTGTGGCAACCAATTTTCATAATTTTTGCCACATATAGGCACACACTGTATAGGAAATTAGCAACAAGACAAAATACAGTTAGCCCAACTAACACGGTTTGTGATAATGTTAATACAATAATAAAAGACTGCCTTTTTAGGATTCACAGCACATATATAAAGTAAACACAAAATTTGCGGTTAAAATAAAATGTACAAAGTTGACTAGATAGATGTTAGCATGTCTAGTCATGTGGCTATAAGACTATAAAACTATCTAATTACTTCAGCTGCAAACTACAGCCATTTCATTTGTACAGATATGAAAAGATACTGACGCAAGTCATCTCTGAACATCAGAATCAGTAAACATCGTCACTGTAATCAACAGACAGTATCATTAGTTCAAACAGCAGTGACACTCGGTCTAAAAATAAATCAAGTCTTTGAGAAAAAGGACATCAGCTTTCGGGGAGGGAAAATTCATTGTGGCCCACCCCACGCATATAAATTTTGGGGGCATGCTTAGGGGCCACAGTTTTCCGCGGACCACGTAATTTTGAGCCGAGCCGCGGAATTTCTATATTTTTGCGGAATTTAGAACTGACGCTACAAATATCCCATATTTTGGTCGGTTTAAGGTGGCCATAGATTAATAATTACTACACCGTGTCTCAAAAAAACTGTGCCAGTGTTATTTTTTGAATAACTCCGTGAAACATTGGCTGATTTTATTAATAATTTTTGGTATGCAACATCACGAAGAAGCGCGACTTATATGACTGCAGTTTTGTCCAACTCACCTTAATACTGTTGCTACACTACCTTGTGAAATGCAGAAGTCGTAGATTGGCCGTTGACAACAATGAATTCATACTGGGTAGAGCATGCTGTCTCGGAAAATCATTGTGAGACCACAAAATCATTGAAAATATGTCACTTATTAAAATTAATCAGGAGCAAGTATATCATATCAAGATCTCGAAGGTCAACGAACTGAAACGACGCATTAACAGCGAGTGGGCCGCTCTGAGTCACACGGTTATTGAACGTGCTGTTGGCGCTTGGCATCAAGGTTGCGTTCATGCAGCAGGCGGACATTTTGAGCACACGCTGTAATAAAGATGATGTGATGTGACACGTGTGACTTTTTGAGAGACAGTAAACAGTAACTGCCAGTCATGTTTGTCGGTATTCAGTTAATCGTTCAAATTTACACTTAATTATTGTGTTAA
>Ga0209681_1000437_pt1 | contig 10780 bp, 5 predicted proteins | sample WorMetLIZISLAND2_3_FD_187416 | JGI IMG/M metagenome (GOLD analysis project Ga0209681, IMG submission 187416) | Marine gutless worms symbiont microbial communities from Max Planck institute for Marine Microbiology, Germany - Olavius clavatus LIZARD... ... | reverse complement strand
TGATACTGCTGCGCAATCCTAAATGGGGGCCGATTTGGTGACTTGCGTACTATATACCAAGGCTGTCGCGCGCTTCCCTTTGCGTTAGCTGGGCTTTCTTGTTTTAACTTATCATTTTATTTATTTATTTTAAACTGCTAAACTTTTTTTAGGTAATTGTTAAATTCTCTTTTGACTGCTGGTGTTCCTGTTGTATTTATTGATGTTGTATAACTAACTGCTATAGCAGACTGTTTCTACGCGAGTTGAAATCATGTAATCTTGAAACAGTTCATTACAGGGAGTGATGTTAGGCTTAGAAGTTGCGTGTTTCTAGCTATATTTAATGTGTTTATGAATGTTTTCATGTAGAACTGTAACGAATACGATATAATCTGCCATACTGACTGCAAACTATGTATTATGTATTGTTACAACTTGTCAGTTGTCTCTACTCAGCTGAACAGGATTCCATGGGTATAAGTTATTCCAGTGCAGGGTTCACATCAGAGCTGTAGTCTCAGTCTCGACGTGACGACGTCTTGGTCTCGAGACGATCTCGACTCTCGAGACACATTTTCCAAATGTCTCATCTCGGTGAAATGTGGGAACGTCTCGGTCTCGGGCCTTGTTTACAAGTGACAGTATTCTCGTATAAAGCAAACTAATATTGTTATATTTTTGCGCTCAAATTCTCATCCAGAGGACAACCATCATTACCAGATTTCCATTCAAAGTAGTTGAAAGTTGTATGCCATGCAATATAAAGTTAAACAATTGGTGCATAATGTATAGTTTATATTGTTGTTTTATGTAGCCCACAACAGGACATAAAAACATTACATGTGTGAGCACTTTAGTTCAAAGTAACTCATTATCTATAATATTATAAAGCAAAAATTTTATTGTATCAACAATGTCCATGAACAAGTCTGAGTAGCCTACGTAACCAAGGTCAGAACCTTTGTACAAACCATGTTTTATCTACAAACTACTTTGAAGGAATTAAGTAGGTAAGTATGTAAGTAAATGAAATCCTTTATGACCGTTAATGTACGCAGTATCGGCCAAATCTGAGGCACCTGTGTGAGCCGCTAGGGGGAAGCGAAGGCCTGCTTGATTCAGTGGGTTTTAAGAAGACGATGGAGTGTATGTGATGACAAACAAGCGCAATGTCACAAGGGAGTGAGTTCCAGACTAAGGGGTAGCAACGCTGAATCCAGGGGAAGCAAAGGTTGTGTGGACCCGACGAACCAACCGAATGTTGTTGGAGGAGTGTAGAGAATGTGCAGGGATGTAGCAGCTAAGATAGCAGAGGTAAGCAGGCTGAGAGGAGCCGAGAGTGTTATAGTGTGGCAGGTTTGAATGTGTTGGTTGATGGTGATCCAATGAAGATGCTGAACGATGGCAGGTGAATGTTAGCTGTGGATTACAAACTACTCTCTGGAACTACTAATTTTGTAATGTCACATACATAAAGGCACAGCTCTGTAAACTTCACTGTTGTTGAACTTAGCCAATTTAGAAAAATGCGATGCAAAAATACATGATTCGAATGCATGGTGGCTTAATATGCCAAGGTCTCGAAAAATGTCTTGGTCTTGGCCTATCAACATCTCGGTCTCGTCTTGGACCCAAAATTGAACATCTCGGTCTTGGGAAAAGTGGGATTAAGGTCTCGGTCTTGCCTTGGACCTCAACGTCTCATGTACATCCCTGACTTCACATAAATGAATGGCAGTAAAATGAACAACTATCTATAGAGACAGAGGTTTAATTCACACATTCATTGTTTATACGATACATACGTGATACATACATCACAGTGCAGATAAACTAGTACCTGTATATGAAGCTTAGTTTGAGGATTGCATTGCACTGCTGTCCACAACTCTTGATTATTTGACAACAACTTAACGGTCAATTTCACCATTATGCATTCAGCCATCAATATTCAAACCTCACAGTTCACCGCAAGACTTAATGAGAAACCTGCAGCTCATGCCCGTGAAGATTCCAATCGGTTTAAATTACTGTTACTTAAGTCTGGTTGGAGGAGAAATAATATATACTATCATGGTCTGTCTAGTTTTGTCCAGTCGGGAATAGCACTGCCCATTAAATCTGCACTACCAATTCAAGAAGTCCGAAATAACACACTTTAAAGTTTACAGTTTAACTCTGGTAGAAAATGACACTGAACAGTTATCATACATCACACAGCAGTACTAAATGCCAGAAATGCCAAATAGCCAAGATTAAATTTAAACGGATTATCAGTTTACAATAATACCACGTAAGGGCGATCTAAGTCACACATCCAAAACACCACAATATACCAACATTCACCACATTTACATAGATACAAATTCTAGAAATTGGTTAAAATGTATCGGCTGACAAGATATATAACAGCAGCAGAAACATGCATCAAATAATAACTTTTTTGTTTGAATATCTAACAGACTCTGTGCCTGCCAAACAATGCACAGTGGTCAATCATCACAATATGCCGGTGACAACAACTGTACATCATGACTTGGCGATGTGAGATGCGAGTGAATTAGCATAGTTAACGTCCCACTCAACATATAATAGCCACGCCTCAGATTCAATTTTTGATCTTCATGGGAAGACACAAAATGCAACTCAGTGCCAAAAACAACTCGTCAAAAAATAATGAAAACACCTAGAAAGTTAGAAACCAACCTAATTCATGATCTCACAGTCATAATATTTTGAATGAAACTGGGCATCATCCATGAAAAATAGTCTTCCAACAAAGCCACGGTTTTCTGTGAATTTCTACCAATTTGGTTTTGTTTGTGAAGATTTTATAGCATGCAGCAGTCACTGTTGCCATAAATTCTACGACTCTTGAGTACTGTGTGACTGTCACTGCTGATTAATAAATATGCCAAAAAACCGACGTATGTCGGAATGTTTTACAGTAAAGAGGATTATCATTATTATTTACACTGATATAACACAAGGCTTGCAAAATGTCTGTGAGTTTCAGAAATATCTGTTAATCTGTTAACTGGGGGATGTTTTCACAAGGCACCCATGAATGTGTTGATCACCATGAATTAGGCTGATTCTAAAACATAACTCTAAAGCACTGCCAAGCATTTCATTAGTGCTGTTGTGAAATTGCTAGTGTGGACACTTCAATACGAGGTAATATATTGGTTACTTTCAGCAACAATAACACTCTTTTACAATGCTGGCTGCAATAAACAAGCTGACTAATTCATCACATCATGAAACTAACATCACATGATTGCACTAGTAAATGACAACAATTACTCAAATCTAAATGGAAATAATTATTTGGTAAACACTTTCACAAACTGTATAATTCACACAATTGCAGGACAAAATGGCGTGGGAAGGGTGATGACAACACAATTCAGTTACAACAACTCAAATATGATCCTCACCACATCAGAGCTATTATATGGTACATCAAGATTCTCGAGATAATGACAACAAATGTACACTACATTCTGACATTTTCAACACTTGCAAATGACATGCACTTGTGTACCAATCGGAAGTCACTCTGTGACAAATCTTGCAAATATGGTGAACAACATACAGACTAGATTGAACCCGAGACACCATGTTGAATGACCCTCGTAAATGACAATCTTGTAGCTTACTCATTATCAGCGAATGTTGGCAAAATTATAATAATATAAATAGTATTGTAAAACTTAACATTTAAAACAATGTGAAAAATATTAACGATTACAATGTGAAGTTTATACTATATATCAAAAACACCAAAATTCATAAACACAGTATATCTTGGGAGCACACTGTCAGTTTGGTAATGCAACGAAATGCTATCTTTATGATTCTGCACCCTTACACAAGACGCTCTGCACACTTCACTTTAAACTATTAGTTATTTTACTGAACTTGACAGTATCAAAAGTCTTCCAACAACAAAAACAACATCAAGTATATATAAGAAAATGACAGACATCATTATTATTCACACACAAGCACAAGCAGATAGCCAGCCAGCAAATAATGACTACACTCAAGCGCAGACCACATAGCATACAGACATGATTGCATATGCCAAGGGAGTGAGAGCAGTCTGACAATTTGTTACAAGTCAACAACAATAAGCTGAACATAAGCATCTGCTATGGTTAAACACTTTCAGACAAAACAAGTGTCAATATACTACAGATAAGGTACTGTAGTGCATACAGCAAGCCAACGTCACACGTGGTGGGCTAGAGGCCTCTCACGAAATTAGGTCACAGCCGCATCTTGAAAGTATGACGTGATAGCCGAAATCTGACTCTGTCAATTGATGCATGTTTACTCGAGTAACAATCCCGCCAAATTTCATTCCGATCGGATTTGTAACGATGGAGCCTTAGGCTTTTTTTGGAAGAGGTTACTCCAACAAGAAGAAGCATAAGCACAAGAACAAGATGAGTAGCGATATCCTGATCCAAAAATGTTATTACCATTTAATGGCAAACATTCACAGGCTTAGCAGTTATTGTTGCTCTGTAAAAGTGGTTTATTGAGATTCGCGAGTGGTGTAAATGTCCAAAATTAACAAGCACTAGCCAGCAATACTGAAGCACATAATGACAGTAAAGCAAATAAACACAATATATGTAACACTCAATATTCATCGCACATTTTTGACTCTTTTATGCAGAAAAGCTTGCATAAAATTCTCTTAACTAGGCCTTTCATCTACTCTAGCACAACCAAAGTTAATTTATACTATAAATGTCATAATATGAAAATATTGCAAGGCGCAATACATACATAGACATAACAGTGATTTGCAGACTGTGTACAGTCAACAAATGTAAAGCAAATATATTAAGCAAATATAAAAGCAAAACGAATGTCAACAGAATGTAAAGATGCTCACATATGTGGACGGACAATTCACATTAGTTACACTCACAATAATACTTACACAACTACAAACATATTTCCTAATTTTTTATATAGCAAATAGCAAGCTACAAATTTCCCAGCAACAGAATAATATAGGATGTGTTTAAGGGTAGTCTGAAAAGTTTTTGTGCTAACAATGAAACAAATGTGATACAAATATTTCACATACTTTAATTTTTATTGCATAATCACAAATTTCAGTAAATTTCATCCAATGTTTTATCAATGTTTATCCCGTGTCAAAACTTGAGCAACAAAACGTTTGGTGAAGATTTACAAACATCGAAAGATCAACAACTACACCAAGGCAGATTTTCTTTGTTTTTATAAATGTCCATCGTACCTCACACACCCGCTTTTTTCTTATCAAAATCTCTTGAAATATTTTTATGCATTGCACTGGAATTTACGCATTTTTACTCCGCTAGATGCCTCAGAGTCATCCCTTTGTCACTACTCAACGATTTGTCAACAACGTTCCTGACATCTTTCGGCATTATTCAGTGATCCCAGCAAGTGAAAGTTTGGCAATGTTTAAATCCACCAACCCATGTTCATAAAACAAAAAACATCTCCTAATGTGGTAAGCATGATCTGGTAAATATCTTTACAGAACATTACTTTTATAAACAAGTCTATAAAGAAATATCTTACTGCAATTTTAACTTTGTTCTTTTTGCACTCCTTGCACTCCATATATAACCAAGCAGAAATGCGCTGTGATTCTAAAAAGGCAACAATGACTGACACATCTCTGCATCCCACTAGCAGGTATCAACCACATCTGTGACCAAATATCTAGCAGGTTATGCTGAAAACTTTTCAGACAGCCCTGATAGTATTAAATCAGACCTGGAGTACATATGTAACGGTACATCAAATACACTACACTGTTTAACCATGATCATGTAAATATCAGTCAACATCAGCTGTATTGTGACAACAAAAATAAAACCTACACAAAGCACTGGAGTCACAGTCCATTAGACTGTAAGCAGTAGGCCAGGTGACTTGTCAGTATTTAACTTGAGCTGCTCGCCAAAGTTAGAAAGTCGATATGTGCGTCGACCCCATGTGATGTGGCGGACATTACATACAGCCTCACAGTAAACAAACACATAAAGCAGCTCACGTGCCATCCATGCTATGATGAACGTCAGCAGTGAAAACGGCAGTGGACCATTCTGAACAGCACACAAACATCATCTACATGTACATCTTTTCACTTAGATGTAAAGTAAAGTAACGTCTGTGATTACTAACATCAAGAGAAACAATCACTCAGTTACAACAGCGGCTCACGTGCTGGCTTACAGCTACATCAATATGGCTCTCTCTTACACCAACTCACTAATACAGACGTATGAAATAGATTCTCCATTTTAGGTTCTGTTTTGTTTGATAAAAACTGCGGTTTGTTAAGAGTGGTATGAAGAGTTTTGGCCTGCTCAGGACAAAGATGATCGCAGAACGAGAATCAACGGCCGGCCGGCTAATACAGGTTTACCTGTGAAAAAGGCTGTAAAAACTGTTTGTGTGTGTAAGGTCGTCAGTGAAATCACTGTCTTTGAACTACGTGGTTGATTCGGCATAATTTCTATTTTCTATTTAAATTGCTGCATAAAAATATAGCCTGATTATGAGCAATTCGGTAAATGGCACAATACTTGTTTTACTGAAGCATTTTCTAATTAAATGTCTGGGGTTATATACCCTAAGCACGACAAATGTGCATAAAACAGAAGTGCAATATCAGCGTTAAAACCCACTGCATTGTATCTCTGAAATCTTTAGTAATCTGTAACACACCGTATCTTAACATGCCTCAGGAACTGTTTATTCTAGTACTCAGAATGGCTCATCTTGTAAGGGCCTCTCTGGAACTTAACACATGACAATTCTGACTGATTTTTGCTGTTACTGGCCAGTGACTCATGTAAACCTCACACAGTTCTGTTTTTCTGCACAAATCTACTGACTAAAGCACCAATAATTCTGACACCATAAAGCAAATCACAGTTTGACTTACCTGAATGCCTCTCAACTGCATATAGTCGAGAAGGAACCACACAAGCCAGTGACCAGCAAAGAACATATAAGGATTAATTCCAAATAAGTGGTATGCTGACCACGATGCATATATTCCAAGTGGAATGCTTTCACACATTGGTTCTAGGAAGCCGGCAGTTACTGGCATCATGTTCAATCGCAGTCGAAGCCACCTGGAAAATCAATAACAAAAGAAGTGCAGCTGTCACTGAGAATGCCGATCATACAGATTGTATGGTATTTAATTACACGCAAGTCACACACCAAGTGAAGTATAAGTCGACTTAAGGTGAAAAGACATAAATAAGTAACAGAACCTTAAGGACGTTTTTAAAGCATTCACCAGATGGCACCAATGTCTATGGTGCAAAAGGTGGGGAGTCAGAGGGTGCAGGGTCAGTGTAGGGAGTTGAAAGTTGCAAAATTGTGCTCCTGGGAGGACACTTCCTATTCACTTTTGGTATAGAATGTATCGTTTAGCCACAATGCATAGCATCACAGTCAGATGGACGAACAGACAGATGACAGCACCATGCCAACAGCCGATCATACTGCATAGAGCGGCTAAAAACTCAGTGACACACATTGACTTACACACAAAAGAAAAACAGCATTAATAGACCATGTCAGTAAACAGCACTGCATTAGTGCTGTACTCCTACAGTTAAAATGCACAACACTGTTCTAAAACTGATCAGCAAAAGCGCTCAGTTAATGCAGAGCTACAGAGATTTCTCACACACCTGACCATTCGATCTTTGTATGCCGCAACTGATGTTGATGCTACATTCTGCTGTGCAGGTATTGCTGCTACTTGATGCCTGTGACCTCTGAAAAACAAACAATTACACATGTTTAACTGAAACACAGCTCACTTGGTTCACTTGGCCAGAACTAGAGATGTTGACCTGGTCGTTCTTATGTTGGATAGACCAACTGTGCAATGACACTGAATTTTTCCCTGTCTATCTCAGGAGACAGGCCCATACTGTGGGGTCATGCTGCAGCGACAGAAGACCTGAGCTACGTAATGACAACAACGACGACACGAGTCAACAGTTTCAACTCGGATTAGTAATGTCACCAAAATGTTGAATGCCAAAATGGCAAATGCCAAAGCTAGTGTATAGAATGCCGGCAGTCGGCAAGCTATCCATGGGGGATAGCGTGCCTGCAGCCACCATTCTATACAGTGAGTTAAAAGGGGCATCGATACGTCATTGGCAGCAATGCCTCCGTGGCTGTGTTGGTAGCGTGCTTGCCTGAACTGCCAGAGGTCCCAGGTTCAAATCTCTTTTGGAACTTACTTTTTTCAACATTTTTTCTAAGTTCGACAATAAATAGGGTTTAGGGTTAGGGTTAGGGTTAGCGACTTTTTACCACATATTACGTACTTTATTGTCATTCTTTTGTACAGCTTGGATAGCTTGCCGGCTGCCGGCATGCTATACAAGACGAATGCCAAAACACTGCCACTGACATATCTGGCTCTGTGTAGCAACATACTCGGTACTTAATAATTTCACATGATTAATGTGTTATACAAATAAGACAGCACATCATTCACTCAAGTGTATGAAGTTATACACAGCAAATAATCTTGCCTCTCGTGTAGGTACTTGGCAAGGAAAAAGTCTTCTGCAAGAAAACGACCAAAGTACGAGAGCCCCTTCACATCGTCGAGATGAGTTCTACGTACGAGATATGACATCCCAGTGAAACAGCTAATGCCGAGCATATCAAATGCCAAATAGAACTTCGTGACACTGGCACCAAAATAAACCTGTTGCGAACAGAATTTTATAACATAAGTGCTGTCTAGTATATCAAACGTCAGGCAGTAATGAGCAAATACACAAAACACTGTTGAAGATTTGCATCTAATGACATGTGCCATTAAATAATATATTTGCAATACACGAAAACAAACACAAATCACGACCATCACTTCACATTGCACTGCTACAAAATGATAGTTTACTAGAACAAACAAACGTCAGAAATGACCAATCCAGATCCAGACCAATCTAGACCTGTGTTAGTCATTCATCTTCACCATTGCCAAAATACCTGCCACAGAGTTCAGTTATTTCTGATCCATCTTTTTAATATTTACTATGTTTCTGATGGTACCTTAGTGACAAGAAAGCTGAGCTGTCACAAAGATGACTGCGTGATGTGCCCTATATAAGAGTGCCCTGAAAATTTTTGGGAGTCCCTGACTAAGCCCACAGCTACTTTTTCCTAAATTTTTAATGGGCTTTTGTTCTGATCAAGCCTATGAATGTGCATACATAATTTGAAGTTAGTAGCTTTACCCATTCCTGAAATAATAGGGGGTACCCAAACAATTGGGGCAGTCCCTGGATACACCCACGCTCCCTTTTCTCTGAAATTGTAAATGGGCTTTCGTTCGGATGGACCCTGTAAATGTACCGACCAAATATGAAGTACATAGCTTTACCAATTCCTGAAATAATAGCGATTGGAGTTTTGGATGTGGGTTGCGACCTCCATCTAGGGAAAGGTGTTGCATAGGGGGTTGGGAAAGAGTTTTGGTGAGTTCCTATAGGCCCTCCATACAGATTATTCCTCCATCGGCCCTCGTTTGCCAGAAATTTTAGATTTTTAGTTATGGGTGGGGACTGCGAACCCCCAGACAGACAGAAAGACGGACGACATGCGATTGCAAGACCACGCTTTGCACTATAGTGTAGCATTCAAAGTTGATTTTTTGTTTAAGCGGCCAATATTTTTGCAGTTACTCCAGATTACTTTTGGGAATTGTTGTAGCAGTATTTCTACAAGGAGGACGCCCTTCCTCCCACCCAAACAACAGTGTCTAAGCACTAAAAAAATGACAAGCATTTCTTACAATCAGGTGCTCTGGATGCCGATTTTGTTTGTTATGTTTACTTACCTATTTTTAGTCTACACCGTGTCCGGAAAAAACAAGCCAGTTTTCTCCACATAACTTCAACAAATGTACGCAGTTTCGTAATTTTTCGCATGAACCATCCTGAGGACTCATTTTACTAAGAAAATAGAAAATTGCTTCATTATATTATCACATCACGATTGTAAAAACTGCCTATTTTTTCTACCCCTCTTTCATTCGGCACCCTCGGTCCCTACGTTCCCTTTTGAATTTTGCAGTAAAGTTAAGCACGAGGAAACTAGAGTCATGGGGCTATCCCGCCACGAAGACAGCATGATCGTAGCTTGAGTCGTTTTGATGATACTGGACTCTGACAGACACATGGACGGATGGAATCTATCAGCTAATACAGCGCTCTGCATTGCAAGCTATGCTGACGTACTGTAAAAACACTTCACAAATCGTCTTAAGTATGCCATGCAGTACCTTTTCGACAGCAGCTGCAAAGCCAGACTGATCAGTAGTAAATGGCAGTTGATGAACAAGCCCCATTTTCTGATCATTCATGCGCGTCACCATGTCAAGCAAAATTTCTGTACTAGCTGTAGTACAACACAGCATGTATGGGTCAGTGTGCCTCTTATTTGATCATCACATATGTACTGTATGTTATGACTGATTTACAATGCTGCAAACTGCGGCTTTTGGTTTTTGTTTACCTGCCATGTTTTCATAATCATAACAAGACATGCAGAGCTTCCATAGTCTAGTCAGGATAACCTTAGCAGACTGTTGGTTACCATTCATGTTGTGAGCAACAATGTTACAGCACTGAAGACAGTTAAAAATAACTACACCACTAACAATCAGCACATTAACTTTCACTAATCTAGAAATTAACTGTTTTTTATAACACCCAAGTAACACATG
>Ga0209681_1000436_pt1 | contig 10781 bp, 7 predicted proteins | sample WorMetLIZISLAND2_3_FD_187416 | JGI IMG/M metagenome (GOLD analysis project Ga0209681, IMG submission 187416) | Marine gutless worms symbiont microbial communities from Max Planck institute for Marine Microbiology, Germany - Olavius clavatus LIZARD... ... | reverse complement strand
CCCTATTCCTAACCCCTATCCCTAGCCCTAACCCTATTCCTAACCCCAACATATAGGCATTCGGCGAGTTGGGATTCGGCGAGTTGGGAAGTCACCAAAATTTATTACCTGGTTCCAAATCAGGATGATCAGTAACTGCTTAAATGAACATTTTGTGCCTAGGCCAGGCTACAATCGTTATTATTTTCGTCTACGGACATACCGGTATACACATTTGACGTCACAAACACATTATGGACATTTTATATCAAAAACTTAGCTTTGTGGAAAATGTTCGGTAATTTGGTGTGTACGTGTAATTGTGCTGTGGTTTTTCCTTGCTTACTTAAAATTTGAAACTGGTCCGGGAACCTACGTAATTGCAAACAAATAGGTAATTCTGCAAATCACTACTGAGAACATTCTAATGGCAGCTGAGTTAGCGTTAGTGTGACTTGACGTACGAGCCTCCAGCTCAGACTACAGTAAGGTCTAGGATAATGCACACCATAACTAGTATGAAAATGATGTAATCCGTGCCAGAAAACTGCTGCATAGAAAGAAGTTGTGAAATTGTTATGTTGCGTGATGAAAGTGACGTGTACTGTCTTTGCTAACAGATCGTTTGTAAGACCATAAGATGAATATGAATGAGTGACACCAATGTCTGAATCCAGTTCAAGCTTTGTTGTTATTTCAGAGGTAATCTTACTTTTTAATGTGCCTTGTGTTGTTGTATTTTGAGTTACAGTTCTGCGTGAAACTTTTCGGTAAGCTTTGTAATACTAAGATTTACAAGGTAGTGTAGCTAAATGTTTAAGGTCTGGTGGCATCTTTGGCGATCACCTATTTTAACTTTACTGCTGTGTGTGCCAGTGAAAGAGTTTTGAAAATTGGTGAATATTTGATGAAGTGCAGAAAGGTTAAAGGTTAAAGATCTCGACATTTATATACCGCCACTTACAGGGAAACCCAGACCAGCAGCGGTTTACAATTGAAGTGGCGCACTGACTGGCAATGAATGTAATGTTTTTTTTTGTGAACTACCTTCCATGTAATCATTATGTTAGAGTGCTAAGCTAGAGCACATGACATCACACAGCATATTTATACTCATGTTAACAGTTGACATATTGATAAAGTTTTGCGGTTGTTGCAGAGTGAATGTGAGAGCAGTGGGTTTGCTGATCACTCATCGATGCAGAATGACCCATCTAGATCACAAGGCTTCCATGGCTACAGGCAAGGTAGACGTGTTCAGATGTTTTTGCCATATCTCTGATTTGTTAGAATTTGTGTGAGCTGCAGTTCCTGGCTATTTTTTTAACTCCGTTATATTTTGCTGCTGCATAACCCGTGCATTTCTGCTTACATTACAGCTTACAGATATTGTTTTTAACAAAATATGTTTGCTGTGCTTGTAAGGTTTCATCCATTAGCGTGAAACTATGAAGTTATGAATGCTGAACACCCCAAAATTATGAGTACACCCGATCTATTTCTCGGGTAATAAAATCTGATATAAATCCTTGTGCACGTGTTTTATTTGTCCCCATCTTCTCTAGCATTCAACTGACACTGACATTACCCGCCACCAGCGCCTCTGAAGTTACAACCTAACGGCGCTATACAAATCTATTATGATGATGATGATGATGATTACTATTATTATTTTAGCATGCTACCCACAAAACAAAACAAAATCTAAAATGTTTTGATGACTGCAAAATTGTCTGTACATTGAATATTGCACATTGAGAATCACGTAATTCATGTATATTTTGCTCAGGAAATATGGTTTGCCTTTGGTTTGCTCCTGCACAAAATTGCATTGAAATATTATTCATAATAGCTGAGTGATTGATTGTACATTCTACTGGTGTCATTTCTAGTCTGTACTGACTGTCACACATTGTTGCGTTTATGTTGCGTTTTGTGTTTTGTCCGTAGATAATGAATCAACTGGAGTTGAACGTGATTACAGCGCTGCTGTCAGCAGCCAAGCCAAGACGGCTGCAGTTCACTATATCATTGATGGAGTCTCAACCAGTTTTGATACACCCGGTGAACTAGCACCATCGTGGGACAGAGCCAATAGACGCATGAATAATGAGTCCCGCTCGGCAGACAGTACACGCAGTACGGCTGTCTCTTGTGGACCAATAAGCAGTGAACACAACCTTGATTCTTCTCACAAGCTGGCCACGTCTCACCATGCAATAAATAGCAGTGCTCGCAGTCAGACTTTAGAGTCTCATTCGGCCATAGATGGTATGTGTATGGATCCACGGAATAGAGCAAATAAAATGGGTGATGGCATGGTTGTGAACCAGGTCGGTGACAGAATTCACAAGAACACCGATGATGAATCTGATGAGAAACGGTCACGTACAGTACAAATAGCAGACGTGGATGAAGACTTAGTGGATATGATTGAACTCTATGTTGAGCATAGAAAACGCGGCGGCGGTGAAGTTGAGAATTTTGAATATGTTAGCGAGCGTCGGAATCTGATGGTGGTTTTTGTCGATGCGAAAGGTTTGGGAATTACATCACTTTGCTATAAATTTAATTCAAAAATTTAAACTGAATTTGTAATTTGTTTTCTCTAGAGTTTCATCCTTCAGAAGTTTGACATTTAATTGATGCTGTTAGCTGGGTGACTGGAAGGGCAAAGACAAGTACTGCCACAGCAGTTTCTAAAGTTTACTACTGGATTGGAGACTAGCCTAACATGGAATAACTCTACAACAAGAAGCTCAGCTGTTGCTGTGATAGCTGATCATACTGCATGCATCAGTACAATCGGCTAAAAAAACTCATTACTGCATGATTTCTGTTTTTGATGCTATTTAATGCTGTATGGCAAGTGACGTCCCGTAGCTCTGAGATGGGGTTCCCATGAAGAGCTATATCGGCCTGTACCTTTTTTTTGTTGTGAGTAAAAATGTTAGTACAAGTTGTTCACTTCCACATAAATTTTACAGGTTAAACCAAAGTTAAAAGCATTGTTTTTTATGTAGAATATTTTGATTTAACTGTTGATGTATTATGTTTGTCGTGATTTTGCTTTCTGGCAGTGGCACAACACTTCATTCAAGTGGGTACTCTTGACGTGTGTGGAAAGACCCTGCGTGTAGTTCCCGTTCCACAACCAGAATCCAATGAATCTCAACAGCTTTCCATCGACACAACTGAAACAGCTGTTCCACTGTCACCAGTTGTCGAGGTGTCATGGTCCCAGGCCGACATTAGTCCAGAACTGTTGATGATGTATTTGGAGAATCGGAAACGCTCGGGTGGCGGCCAAGTACAGGAACTGAAACTGTTTGCCGAAGAGCGGAAAGCATACGTCAGATTTGCTGATGCAGAATGTAAGCTTTCGGTTGTTGTGTTACGTTTTACATGCAGTGTTCGAGAAAATGTGGTCAGCCACTCAAAAAAAATGTAAAAAGTCATGTTTTTTTTGGATTTTGAAAAAAACGTTAAAAACGTATGTAGTTTCACAGGCCACTTAATCACTCAGCAGAATCATTTCAAAAAACGTAAAAAGTCATTTTTTTTGAAATCTGAAAAAAAGAAAAATACCTATTCTCGAACACTGTAAATTACATGTTTGTTGTGGGGTGATTGACTAGTTTCATAACGGCACATCAGCATATAAAAGGCCATTCCGTGCCATGTTATGTTTTGAATGAAACCATGTATGGAGTAGAAATTAGAAAATAGATAAAGATAACTTGTGAAATAACTCGTTTCTTATGGATGGGTGTTTGTTAAAAATGTGGAGACCCTCAGTTAATTTTTCTGACATTAATGTACAAAAACTTGCTATGAATTCAGCATTACAACTGTACTATGCGCAGTTTTGCAGATATTACCTGATTTGAGAGTTGCTGTCCGACATTCTGTGGCCTGTGGACTTATGGAGCCCCTGTTCGACCGAACATGCTTATATCCGCCTCTGTTAGATTAGATTAGAGTGTATTTTTAGGGAAACGTGAGGATTGGTTATTGCTCTGGTTTTGTCTGCAGCTGCATCAAGACTGCTGGAACATTCTCCGCACAAGGTGTGCGGCCATGAATTAAATATTTCACGTGTGGATGGACTGAGTGATAAACATGGCACTGTTAGTATGGATGAAGTCCTGGGCAGTGACACCGATACGCTGTCCTGTGCCATTGAAGTGCATGAATTAGCTCCAGACATAACGGAAGAGATTCTATCCATGTTCTTTCAGAACAGAAAACGGTCTGGTGGAGATGAGATAGAGGATATGTTTTACTGTGGCGAAGAACGTCGAGCAGTCATCACATTCCGTAGTCCAGAAGGTTGTATGTGACCTCAGCTGTCATTCTGCGTGCTTAAAATAGTTAACAGCTAAACGATATATCTCTCCTATACAAGTTGTCTCAGAGCTATGGGGCGTCACTTGCGATATGGGATCACACAGTGTTACCTGTCACCTGTCACAAGTGAATGCACCCCGCCATAACCCAGCTAGACAGGCTGATACTGGATTAACCTACCCCCAGAGGGATGGAAGGCTGAGTTGACCTAGGTAGTTGGACATGTTAGGAGATGGTTTACCTGTCAGCAGTCACCAATCCAAGTAGTAACCATGCAGCTACCTTGGTCGAGAACGTGTTACCACCTCTACACTATGTAGCCACCCAGTGTTTTGTATGAGTTCTTTGGATTTGTGTCGCAGTGTACCTTACATGACAGATATGGACAACAAAATTTGTCTCTTTTAATGCAAGTTATAATTTGGCCGTTCTAACACAGTTGTTGATCGTCACAAAATTATAATACAGTATCCATTCTTCATATTGCTGATACACAGAGTGTGTGAATTTGTGTTTTAGCTTACTTACCTGTTTGTGTGTCTTTTTGTCTGTCTGTGGACCTTTCTGTCTGAAATAAATAAGTGAATAAATGGAAATAAACCTAAATAAGTTCAGTTTTGAAATGGCTATTGCTATTTAACCATGTAAAAACTGATTGATTGATTGATTGATTTAATGCTAACAGCAGTGACTATGAGATATTGTCATTCCTCACTCTTTGTTCCAATATTACCAACTTTAGCTCATTTTTTGTGTGTGTGTTTTTTGCGTTTTTATTCTGTTATAATTACTACTCTTATCCTATGTTTTAACTGCATTCGTATACATTTGTTACATGTCTTAATAAACATGATGATGATGATGATGATGATGAAATTTGCAGTCGTTGAACGCATACTGGAGAAGCATTCGTCAGCCGCTCTGCAGCTGTGTGAGAAACGACTTAACATTTCCGCACTTCCACCAATACGCGATGCTTTGCCGTTGTTGTCACACGAGATTGACGATCGCCGCTTGTTGTTCAGTAACTTACCAGATTCCGTCAGCACTGAGAGCTTTAAGACGTATCTACGGAAAGCGTCAACACGTCAGGATCATGGCAGACGGTCAGCTGTCATGTCAGTGATATTTAGCTTGAATCGTGGAACGGCAATGGCTGCGTTCAGACAGCCGTATGGTAAATATATTAGTGCTTTGTTCTTTGAGCGAGTACGAGTGTGTTATATATTATAATAAAATAATAAATAAAATAAAATAAATAAAAAAATAAAGTGAAAAGTTGTAACCAATGTCGTGTAGAACCCTTTTTCCACAAAAGTAATAAATTTGTTAAAAAATTAGGTATTGGCTGATAGCAGTGATGCTACCCCAGCCCTGTTTGGAAGCAGTGATTTGGTCTCAAGACCAAAATATGTGGTCAGGGTCAGTAGTTAATGCTGTGTCAGTCTATATCCATAGCAGTTTAGTCCGTCCGTCGATCTGTCTGTCACACACTAGTGCTGTGACTAAGTGAATCGATCTAAGATCACGAGACCTTCACCATTGGATAACCTCATCATCTTTGTTTTAGGCGATATAAGTTTCATCCACAAATATGTACAGAATCGTCCCCAACAGGACATCAAGTCGGGCCGGGATAGAAAAAAGTTTTCAGCTTTAAGCTTTAACATTATTCACCATATGTGGGTGGTGGCATAGTAGTGTTGTCTTCGATCAAGGTAGTTAATCGAAACTGGGCCCAGTTACTACTTTGCTGGGTGACTGCTTGCGGGCAGGTAAACCATATGGGTATGTAACCAGCCATCTAGGTGGACTCAGCCTTCTACCCTCTGCTGGATGGTGAAATGAGTATCAGCTTTTGGGCTGAGTAATAATAAATGGTGATGGTGGATGCAGTTTCCTAGCAGCCTGTAGGCGGGCCAATGGCTCGAGTCCATAAGCTTGGTCCAAGGGTCAGCAGCCATCTGATGCTGTTCTGCATTCATCGCATGAACCGGGTGAACCCTTGCAATGACTCTGAGTCGTGATGACAGCACAATAAACATTGTCCTGGTATTATTATTATACAATCTTTCTCATGTGTCAGCTGAACTTTACTTACTGTTGTCTTTGTTGTAATTTTGTTGAGCAGATTATTCTGCACTGCACCAGTTGGTGAAATGGAAACCATTCCATGGCGTGATGATTGGACTGCAGAAAGTCGCGGTGACTTGCAGTGTTCAAGTGTACGGCATCAGCGAGCTAACAACCGACTATTTAGAATTATATTTTGAGAGTGTTGATGGCGTGAATGATGCCGAAGTAGTACTTCATGCAGACGATGGTTATGCTGTTGTTCGTTTTGCCGACAGCACTGGTAAGAAAATTTTGTGAGCGTTCAGTTCTTACTTACTCACTCATATGAGTTATTTACTCTGACCTTATCCAGTTGAAATACCCAGACATTGTTGGAGTTGTAGTGTAGCGGCTTAGACATAAATTTAGATTTTTTTCAGTGTTATTTTTATGAGAAATATATTGTGATACTTCTCTGCTTTGACAATATACCACAAATTTTGAAAAATGCCACTAACTTCGGTTTTATAGACATATTGGTTTGAGACTATATGCAACCAGATTAATGACGTTTGACAAATTTGAGCTGCAGATGTTAGCCAGCCACTTTAGCCTTTTTAGCACTATGGGGTGTAGTCGGTGGTTCAGTTAGAGGATGGAGTCACTGGCTATAGCATACATATACTAGCCATAGTGCAGCATTGTCAAGAGTTGCACTGCAACATCATGGCAGACTAGTCTGTTAGCACAGTGTATTAATGTCATGAACTCATAATCATTAAATAAGTTAATTAACAGTATATTTCTCCTTCTAATTTACCTTTAACTACTGTCTCCTCCAACTTCAGCAAAATTCTGTTTTTCCTTCTTACTGCACTGGAAATTACATGCAAATACGTTAAAACTGTTGAGTACATGTATATGGATGACTTTATTCAGTTATGCATTTGGTTTGTAACTGTGTTTATGTTTATGATGCTATTTTAGTAATTTCCAAAGTTCTCAAGGGCAACCACATGGTCGGAAATTGTCATCTTACGGTTGCACCGTACTACGAATGTCTTGGCCCAGTACCGCTAGGGTCGGGCACTGAGCCTTGCTGGAGACCACCAGCCATTACTGTTCACTTTGACCCAAGTATCGTCCAGTTTGTGGTACAGACAGATGCCATCCGGTCTCGTATTGAAGCTTCTCTGAATGATGTGTCACCGGGCTGCACCATTACCTGGCCAGATTCAACCGCCTCTGGTTGTGGTACAGTGGAAATTGCTTTTACTGGAGCTAATAGTGGCATATCCGGTATGACCATCTCAAAAATGTGCAAAGACCGCCTTGCTGAGTTACTGGATATGATAGAGTCCGAAAACGTGGACATATTGCAGGAGATATGGCCAGGATTTGTTGAGCAGTGGGAAAAGCAGTTTTCAGAAGCAGACAAAAGTGTTCTCGTGCGACTGGATTGTGATAAGTGTAGCGTTCACGTCATCAGTGAACGGCAGAAATGTAGGGAGATGGTCGAGAAGCTTACCGCTCTTCGATCAGAGTTGGTTGATGAAATTCAGCGCCGGAAGATGCGAATATCGGAGCGTGTGTCGGATATTTCCCCGCACAAACTTTCACTACTGCGATCATGTGGATTCTTTCACACAGAGTCAGATGCCGGTCCAGCCACACGTGTTGTTGATGACGTAATCGTCATCGAAGGACAACCGGACAAGGTTATTGACTGGAAAATGAAGATGTACCAGATGTTAGCTTCAGCGCACAGTGAAACAGTGCATGTGGATGAGTATGTGGTGGATGCATTGAGTCGCGAGCCATTCCGTTGTCACTTGGACCAACTTCTGCAACAGATCACTGGCGTCATCTGGTATACAGCTGGAAAGGAAATTGAAGTGTTCGGAGAAAATCGAGATAAGGTTAGCCATCTGATCTATGTTGGCAGCACTGAGCATTCTTTTTTAATCTTTATTAGATTAAGTTTGTTTAAATTACATTCCAAACATCCGTTTTGGATCAGAATTCCTTTTGTCCTATTCTCAACAGGGAACAATAATGTGCTTAATGTTGTGCTGCTTACTCGTAATAATAATTTAATAAATGATGGTGATGATGATGATATAAGCCTGGCTCATAGTCACTTCATTGCTGAGGCTGTGTTTAATTTCAATCCAGTACATTTTGTTCCCTGTGATCTGCAAACTTTGACTTCTAGACTAATTACTACCAGTATTTTTGTAATTATGTATATATTGTATATACAGAGGGGGCCAAAAAACTGAAATATCACTGTACTCTTTTATACGTCTTCATCATCAAATACTGGCCTTTTTAAAAAAGCAGTCCATATTTGATAAAAATATAGACAAGAGTATGGTAATATTTTATTCAGAGCTTACTGTTTTGGCCCACTTTGTGTATGTTGCAAAGGTAATAAGGATTTTGTGCAGGGACGATGAGTGTCACTTACTAAGTATTTGCTGAGACCCTCTTATGATACCTCTTTTCTCTGTGATGATACACAGCTTGTTCTGGAGCCGATATAAGCCTTATGACTCTGATCACACCAGGTATCAGGCAATTAAAAATCTCGTTCCAAACTTTCCTGAAAGTTCCCTTTACAGACTGTATCCTGTGTAACCCACCATAGTTTGGGCTGACTCTGGAAATGTATGCTGTTTAAGTGGTTATACAAAAGCCAAATGTGAAATTGTTTAGCACACCGGAAGTTGTTGAACCTGGACAAAAATAATTTCTTGCAGCTAGGAAAAAGTTGGCATTATTTCTGAATAAATTTATTGTGTGTATGCACAGAATGTGGTGCTATGTACAAGTTATATTTGTACATGTACAGTTGTATGGTGTGTCTCATTTTAGGTCAGTCGCGCAGTTGCCGAAATAAAATCAGCCTTTATCCGCAAACCTGTTGAACTTGACGAGCCGGAATTGGCTGTTCTACAGTTAGCTGGTTGGAAAGACTTGAAATCAGCATTGATTACAGAATGGCCTGTTCTTATTATAGATGAGACTGACCATTCTTACACGATCACATGTTCTTCTGCCGTGGCTGATGCTGTTCTGGAACGAATTCAGAATTTCTTCAAGGAGAATGCCATCCGCGAGATGTTTGCTTCCACAGCAACGGTTGGCATGGCAACAGTAGTCAACAACTATTTAAAGAGTGAAATGTTGGCGGTCTGCGATGATTTTGCTGCATGCAATGTTTCCGTGACCATGGTGGTAGATGATGCCACTAAAGGAAGTGGGTTTGAGGTCCGTGGTACGATTCACGGCTTGGAAAATGCCGTGAAACGCATGCAGGGCCTTCTGGCAAAGGTTATCGAACGCGAGAAGATGATCGTTCGTCCGGGAATGCCACAGTACCTGCAGTCTCCACGTGGCCAGGAGTCAATGAGGTCCATAGAAGCAAAGCATCAAGCCTACATTGGAGAAGTAGTTGAAAACGTTGCAGTAAGACCAGTGACAGTGAGTCCCACTGAAGGTCCGGAAGAGAGAATGACCGTAATGGTTGCCAAGAAGTTTGTTATAAAGCTTGTTGTCGGTGATATAACAGAATACAGAGTTGATGCAATTGTTAATGCTGCCAACACTTCTCTGGACCATGCCGGTGGAGTGGCACGGAGCATTGTTGACAAAGGTATGACGGACAGTTTTTTTTGTATGCTTTGCTGCTTGAGATCGCTTTCATTCAGCTTTTAATTTTTGTTCCAGTTTATAGCCAGTCGTACTGCGTGGCAATAGAATATATTTATTTCACCATAGAATGGTAGCACACAGCCAACATAAAGGAAACATATCCTGCATAGTGTGATATTGTTTTAGTGTAATTATTTGAGCTTAGTTAAGTTTTTTTCATAATTTGTTTTGCTTGTTTCGTTTGCAAGTTACTGCTTTCACTAATGCAAATGGTTCAGCTTTCGGTGGACCTTGGCCCCCAGGCATCCTACCATGCTTCTCCCTTGGACCCCACTGGGGGACTTCAGTCCCCAGATCTCCTTAGGGACAGTTGCCGCGGGTCTTATGGATTGCTAGAAATGCCCGTGCCAGATTTATGTGAAAGTTGGCAGTTGAATACGTCGTGTGTGTAACAGGTGGCACTGAAATCCAGAAAGAATGCAATGAATTTATAAAGACAGAGGGGCCTTTGCTGCCCGCTCAGTTGTACGTCTCCAAACCTGGACGATTGCCATGCAAGGCCGTTATTCATGCTGTTGGTCCTATTTGGTCAACTGGACACAACAATGAAAAGAATCTTCTCTATGAAACCATCTTCCATATTCTCGAGGAAGCAGAGCTTCGAAGATTCTCCAGTGTTGCGCTGCCTGCAATCAGTACCGGCCTCTATCGCTTTCCTCTCCGTCTGGCCACTACTACCA
>Ga0209681_1000434_pt1 | contig 10799 bp, 13 predicted proteins | sample WorMetLIZISLAND2_3_FD_187416 | JGI IMG/M metagenome (GOLD analysis project Ga0209681, IMG submission 187416) | Marine gutless worms symbiont microbial communities from Max Planck institute for Marine Microbiology, Germany - Olavius clavatus LIZARD... ... | reverse complement strand
CATCGCCGCCCGGCCGTCAGTATTTTCAGGTATGGTTTGGGCTGGCTGAGAGAGATTTTATTCAACATGACGGAAAAGCTTAAGGCATTTTACCAGACCGTCGCTTTATTCGAAGAACCACGAAGATTAATCTAGCCATATGATTTTAATGGTAAAATTATGTCGTGTACTGTGACAGTCTCTATAACCTTTATTTGCGGCCATTTCCGTTCATTTGCGGCTGAAATTTCTATAAAAATCCTGCTCGCTCAAGGTTACCGGTAATCCGTACCCACAACGGGTAACTGATGGCAGCCATTTCAGCCCCTCTGCGTGCTTAAGCGTTTGACATCTCCAGGCCATTGTTTTCTACCGAATTATAATTCGGTAGCCCTGCTTGGTGCGAGAGGAGTTGGGGAGAGGGGGAGCAAAAGCGGATCCCCGGCACTGGCTTCGTCAGTGAACGCTCGATACCGGGAATGGTGCCGTAATTCCACCGCCCCCCAGGACCCCTGATAATCCGGCGGACTCGAGTGTGAATCAAAGACCAACGTCTAGGCGATGGGCGATTGGTCCCTGCCAACTGGTCCGCGAAGTCGGTGCGGATATGGCCTTTGGTACGGTCGAACCAGCGCTGGTCGCGGTCGCGGAAGACCTGGACTTGCTCCAACCCCGGAGGTCCGCCCGGCCGTCCAGGGGTATCGGAACTAGGCCCACGGGGACGATGGGCTTGCGGACCCTGGTGGCCCCCGGCGGCATGGGTCTCGATGAAGTGGCACAGCTCGGTGCCGGTGATGAATCCGCTGGCGAAGAAGTCCGGGGACAGCATCAGCGGGCCGAAATCGCAGGCCTCCAGGGCCTGATGGATGGCCTCCCGCCAGAGCTCGCCGGGGGGGCTATGTTCCGATCGATCCATGGCCGGGGCTCACGTTTTGTAGTAAGGGCGAGACGTGGATCCAGGAGATCGAGCAGAGCTTGGGTCAGCTTCGGTTCGTGTGGGCGTAGCTGACGAAGTAGCGCAGGGGTTGAGAGATCATGGCTCAGGCCCTCGGTTGGATGGAGACAGGGGCATTTTAGCCATGGCTTGGAGCCTGTTAAGTAGAATAGGTAGATATTAATTCATAAATCTACCTTTTGACGCGGCAAAGCGCGGGCAAGCCCGCGCCTATCGCACGGTGTCGAATCTAGGCGCCGGCGGCTGTGGCTCGATCGGACAGGCGACCGGCTGGCCAGCCCAAGGGGAGCAGCGGGCGCGATAGAGGACGAAGCCGGTGCGGCCAGCTTGGTCTCGTGCGTCTCGGAGCATTTGCAACGAGTCCGGATCGAGGTCCTCGCCGATGGATTCCAGCAAATAGGGATAGACCTGCTCATGATAGAGGGCGTCTGGCTCCACCAAGAGCACCGCCTCCGCATCTTCGTTGGGCTCCAGCTCGAGTGCCAACCTCAGCTCCTGACCGGGCAACAGCCGCGTATCCGCCAGCTCCTCCCAGCCCTGGTCCGGGTCCCAACGGAGGCGACGTTGAATACTGTGCGTCCGCTCGGCGGCGTGCGGGCCGCCACCGCGGAGGATCACCCGGATGCGGGGGGTGGCATAGGTCGGCAGGGCATGGCCGGCCCCGCTGTTGCGCACTCGAATCCGGAGCCCCTGCCGGTCGCGCCGGACATCTGGCTGCAAGGCCCAGCGACTCATCTCCGGATCGTGGATGCCCTTGAATTCGTGGCTGCCGTCGGGCATGTGACAGTCCTGACAGCTGATGCCCGCGCGCGCCGCGGGGGAGGCGCGCCATTCCTGCTCCGTGTTTTCCAGCAGCTTGCCGTTCACCCGCTCGCCCCATTCCGGAAACTGGTGGCAGGGGGAGCAAAAGGTGGCGTCTTCGAACAAGGGCTCGGGCACCACCCGGCCATGGGGTGTTACCGACTTACCGGCGGCACTGTGACGGCGGTGGCCTCGCACGTGGCAGGCTACGCAATCGACCCCGCTCAGGGAGCGCACCCTGCCAGGGTCGGCGGTATCCAGCCGGTCCTGCTGCTCGCTGCTCGGTGCATGGCAGCCAAGACACGAGATGCGGGTCTCCGGGTCGAACGCCGGTAGCTGTCCCAGGACCCCGCCACCGGCGGCCGCGGCATGCCGCGAGCCAGACCATTCACGGTATTGCTTGCGGTGGCACAGGCCACAGGCGGCCGGGGAGAGATCTCTGGCCGGCTCGATCATCTCGTCCGGCGCACGCTCTTGCGGCGGGATCGGAAGGACCCAATATTGAGCGGACGCGAAACCGATGCCGAGGACGGCTGCGCAGATCAGACCAGTGAGTATTCTCAATGCCTATCCGGATTCGGAGTTCATGATTCGCGGGGACCTCGAAAATTTCCGGCCCCGGAATTTCTCGAGGTCCCCGACCATCATCGACTTTGGGTGCGGCTCTTCTGAAACGACGCGGGTAAACCCGGAGATAAAGGTTCAGCTGACCATAGGATGAGTTGTGCTCACCATCGAGCTTACTCGATATCTTCCTTATTTCGCCGCAAATGAACGCAAATGGACAATGTTGTAATTCTGTTGTTTCCGGGTATAGATAATGTGGGGGAATTTCTCTATCGAATCCTGGAAATAACAAAGCCAAGGAGAAACTCTGATTTTCCTATCTCATGCCACGACGCCACGGATTATACCCGTCGCCTATGGATTTTGCGGAAAGCGATGACGGGTATATAGGTGCGGCCTTGATGTGGCGTCGTTGCACCGTTGCGTGAGCTATTCTTCTCAGCTCATCGGTCAATCCGTTTGCGACACACTTAATTTTCTTTCTTGCCGCCAATGAACGCGAATGAGCCGAAAAGGACGGCTCATCCTCGTCGGCTTTTCTTGAATAGATTTGCGTTCATTGGCGTTTATTACGGCTGAATTTTCTCTCCGCAGGGCGTGCTCGATATTTTCCAGTGGGCGCCGCCTGCCGCCTAGGCAATCCCCGCCGATGCGGTCAACTTGGCCACGGAGCTTTTCGAATCCACGGGGCGGCGTGGATCTCTAGATCTCAGGGCGAGTTGGCCTGATAGGGAGACGGTGTGCAAGCTCCACAAGGTGTCCGATAAACCGGCCTCGATTCTCAGATTTTCAACGCCCAGTGTCGTTTCAACAGGGCCGCACCCGATCCCTTTTCTCGCTTTTTCTCGTCTTTTTTCGCCTTTTCTCGTTACCCGCCCACCTCGGCCAATTGCTTGCGCCCCAGCAGCTTCAGCAAGGCCGCGGTCTTGTCGAGGGTCTCCCGATATTCTTCCGCGACCTGAGAGTCCTGTACGATTCCGCCCCCGGCCCAAAAGCGGATGCGGCCACCGCTGTGGATGAGGGTACGAATGGCGATGTTGGTATCCATGGCACCGTCGAAGCCCAGATAACCGATCGCCCCGGAGTAAACCCCGCGGCGATAGGGCTCCAGCTCTTCGATGATCTCCATGGCCCGGATCTTGGGCGCACCCGTGATGGAGCCGCCAGGAAAGCAGGCCCGCAACAGTGAGAGAGCGTCTTGCCCAGGGGCAAGACGGCCGGTGACTGTGCTGACTAGGTGATGGACAGTGGCGTAGCTCTCCACCTCGAATAGCTCGGGGACCTGTACGCTGCCGGGACGGCAGACCCGTCCCAGGTCATTGCGCAGCAAGTCCACTATCATCAGATTCTCGGCCCGATCCTTGGTGCTGTCGGCCAGCTCCCGTCGCAAGGCCGAGTCCGCCTCGGGGGCTTCTCCCCTGGGCCGGGTGCCCTTGATGGGCCGGGTCTCAACCTGTCCTCCGTTCCGTACCCTGAGAAAGCGCTCCGGGGAGGAGCTCAGGATCCGGGCAAAGGGAGTTTTCAGGTAGGCGGAGAAGGGTGCCGGATTGAGCTGCCTGAGTGCCCGGTAGCCGGCGAATGGGTCGCCGGAGATCGGGGCCGAGAGACACTGAGCCAAATTGACCTGATAGCAGTCGCCTTCGAGCAGATAGGACTTGATCCGCGCGAAGGCCCGGCCGTAAGCCTCCCGGCTCATGTTCGAACGCGGTGCCGCCAGGGCCCGGAGGGGACTATGGGGCAGGACCGGTGGGGGGTTATGGAACAAGGCGACCAACCGATCCCAAAGCTCCTGGGTCCGCGGATCCCGCCCCGCGCTCGAGAGCCGGGCCCGGTGTCCGGCATGGTCCACGATCAGGGCCCAGTCGTAGAGGCCGATCGCCATGTCCGGAAGGGACGGCTCGGTAGCCTTTGCCAATGTCGGTAGCCGCTCGATGCGACGGGCTAGGTCGTAGGCGAACCAGCCGATCGCCCCCCCGCGGAAGGGTAGGTCGGGGTGGGGCGGGATCGGCTCGCCCAGCTGATCGCGCAGCAAGCTGAAGGGGTCTTGGGGCGAGCACCATACTTGATCGGCGGAGCGGACCTCGGTGAAGGCCCCGCGTGTGGTGAGTGTGATGTAGGGATCGGCCGTGAGGATGTCGTAACGGCCTCCCCTGGTCAGGGGAGGGCCGCTGTCGAGGAAGGCAGCCCAGGATCGTGCCACCAGGGGCGCGAAATAGACCGTACTATCGTCCCAATAAGGGACCTCGCACGACAGATACATGGATCGGGTGAGCTATCGCGGGTCGGGGGTTGGGATGGACCTCGGACGGCCTCAGTCGCGTCTTTGGAGAACGGCGATGCGTTCCTCCAAGGGCGGATGGCTCATGAACAGGCGCTTCAAGCCGTCGCCGATGACGCCGCTAATGCCGAAGGCGGCGAATTCGCCGGACGGCAGGTCCTGGGGCTCGCCGGCCATCTGCAGACGGCGCAGGGCGTCGGCCATCTTCCCGTGGCTGGTAAGCTGCGCGCCACCGGCGTCCGCCTTGAACTCCCGATAGCGGGAGAACCACATCACGACCATGGTCGCCAGGACCGAGAGCAAGACCTGGGCGATCATCGAGACTATGTAGTAGGCCGGGCCATGGCCTTGCTCGGTCTTGAAGACCAGGCGGTCGATCAGGTGTCCGATGACGGTCGCCAGGAAGATGACGAAGGTGTTCACCACCCCCTGGAGCAGGGTCAGGGTCACCATATCTCCGTTGGCCACGTGGCTGATCTCGTGGCCCACCACGGCCTCGACCTCCTCCTTGGTCATGTGCTGGAGGAGCCCAGTGCTGACCGCCACCAGGGCGTCGTTGCGGTTCCAGCCGGTGGCGAAGGCGTTCGGGTCGGGGGTGTCGAAGATACCCACCTCCGGTATCCGGATGCCGGAAGATCGGGCCTGTCGGTCCACCGTTTGCATCAACCAATGCTCGAAGGGCGTATCGGGTTGCTCGATGATCCGGACCCCCATGGAGCGTTTCGCCAAGCCCTTGGATAAGAACAGGGAGATCAGGGAGCCGGCGAACCCGGCGATCGCGGCATAGACGAGCACGACACTCAGATTCAGGTCTACCCCGTTGGCCGCCAACAGGCCCTGGAAGCCGAGCAGATTGAAGATCAAGCTGATGGCCGTCAGTACGGCGAAGTTGGTCGCGAGGAACAGCAGGATGCGCTTCATGGCCAAAGCTCCGAGTTGAAAAGACATACAATGGGCGCGGGCCTGCCCGCGTTTCGTCCGGTATTAGGCCGTGATGGCTCCATACCTGCAGTGACCCCACCTCTATAAGCTTCCTCTCCCCTGGTGGAAGAGGGGGTGGAGAGAGGGGGAGTAGGGCGGCCAGCCCGGTCGGCCCTACTTGCTTGACTCCACCAAGCCGAAATGTAAGGGCGACCGGCCGGTCGCCCTTACTCGATTCCCTACCTGCGGGGATGCTGCCTTGAGTATCCAGGCCAGCTCACCCGAACCCGAGCGATAGCGGCTGTTGTCCGGTGCCAGCCGTACGGCCCATCGGGCGTGCTCATAGGCCGGCCGATAGCGGACCTCGTCCTTAGCGATTTGGCTGCGCTGATAGGCTACCTTGGCAGCAATCGAAATATTAGCCTGAGTAGTCAAGACAGCGGCCTGGATAGCAGCTTGGATCTTGGTCTCGATCCGGGCGAAGAGGCTATCCGCTCGGCACCCGTCGCCCTGGGCCAAGGCGGTGCGGGCCTCATCCAGGAGGGTCTCCGGGACTTGGCCACGGATGGCTTCCAGCTTGGCGATGCGTTGTTTCAACTCTCGAACATAGGCTTGGTAGCTGGCTCGGGTATCCGCCAACCGGCGCTCGATCTCCGCCTTCTCAACTTCCAGTAACCGGCGTTCTTTTTCTCAGTCTCCAGCGACCGGTATTTCTCCTCATGGATCTGCTTGAGCTTCCGGGCTACCTCCTGTTCCCGTCGCTTGAGACCGGCCTCGTAGTCTTCGAGACTGGTACCGATGTGGATATCTCCGGAGCCTGTATGGGTGACCAGACTGCCCTGATTGTTTTGGATCACCACACCACCGTCGGTAGCCGTGATCGAGTCGCTCCGGTAGGACAGATCTAGTTGTACGGCCCAGCCATCGCCTGCTATGGCGACGACGATACCGAGCAGGTATCCCGAGATTTTCCATTGGTCCTTTGTCACTGATCGATCCTCCGGCGAGAGGATGTGGATGTTTCCGGTATTGAAGCCGCAAACTTCCTACCGACCCTCTGCTCCTGAGATGGAGGGATCTCGTGTCGTCCGGTTCCGATCGATAACGGGTGTCGGCAAGAGGGTCTCTCGGGCTCAGGTAGCTCGACGCAGGGGTATGACCCGGGGCGCCCGAGATTCGAGGTCTTGTGCGCGCTGCTGTTGCAGGAGCCGTCTCAAGACCGGCGGCAGCTCGCTCATCAGGCGCCGCTGGATCGTCTCGAGGTGGGGGGAATAGAACAGAATTTCATACGGAACCGGGTCGCTGAGGGATTTGCGTTCCGCGGCCAGTATCGGCCGCCAAGCAATGCAGATCAAGCGCCCGCCCACTCCGTCCTGGTGCGCATAGTCGCCCTGGCTGTCCACGAAGATGACTTCCTGGCTCTCCACCACCGCTTGGAATTGCATGGAGCGGATGGGAATGAACCGGGTCTCGCGCTTGCTCCCCTTGAGCAGTAGCTGTAGGTCGTTGTAGACAGCGGCCGGCAAGGTGCTGCGCTTGCGAGCGAGCTCCGTCGGCCGAAAGAAGGTCTCGTGTATGTAATAGTCGGGCATCGGTGTGGCCAATCAGCGGCGGATCAATCCTCGCCGTCATCCAGCTCCGGGCTCCAGCCCTGTGCGCGGGCCTTTTGTACCGCTTCTTCGTAGATACGCCGGTGACGTTCGCGCAACGAGGATGGCAGGCGGGAGGCCAAGTGGCCATATGGCGCCCAGGCCGCGGTGACTTGGTCATACAGGGCCTCGATACCCTGCAGGGTCCAGCCCGCGCAGGTCTCAGTCTCGGGGATGATCTCGAATACCCAGGCGTCCCGGATGATGTTTCCGGTCAGCGTCATGCCGCCTTGCGGGTCTTGGTCGATGCCCTGGTAGATCTTGGTGTCGGTCATGGACGGTCAGCTCGTATAAGGTGGGGCGGGAGATGTTCCATATCCAGAATCTCTCCGCATCTTGGTCGGCTCGAGGCCCCTGGTTGGAAAATTCCGGAGACGGAGTTTTTCAAGGTCCCCTCAATGTGTCCTCCGAAGACACGCGAAGCTCAAATCTTCCGGTAGATCTCCCCCCCGGCTTGCAAAAATTCGGCGGATTTTTCCTGCATGCCCGCCGCCACTGCCGTTTGTGCCTCCTCGCCCCGGCGGGGGGCGGCGAAGTCGCGGACGTCTTGGGTGATCTGCATGGCGCAGAACCGGGGGCCGCACATGGAGCAGAAGTGGGCGACCTTGTGGGTCGCGTGGGGCATGGTGCAGTCGTGGAGCTCGCGGGCGCGCTCCGGGTCCAGGGCCAAGTTAAATTGATCTTCCCATCGAAACTCGAAGCGGGCCTTGGAGAGGGCGTTGTCCCGGAGCTGGGCCCCGGGCAGGCCCTTGGCTAGGTCGGCGCCGTGGGCGGCGATTTTGTAGGTGATAATGCCGTCGCGCACGTCGTCCCGGTCGGGTAGGCCCAGGTGCTCTTTGGGGGTGACATAGCAGAGCATGGCGGTGCCGTACCAGCCGATGTTGGCGGCACCGATGCCGGAGGTGATGTGGTCGTAGGCGGGGGCGATGTCGGTCACCAGCGGGCCGAGGGTGTAGAAGGGGGCCTCGTAGCAGTCCGCCAGCTCCTTGTCCATGTTCTCCTCAATCTTTTGGAGGGGGATATGGCCTGGTCCCTCGATCATGACTTGTACCTCGTGCTCCCAGGCGATCTTGGTCAGCTCGCCGAGGGTCTCCAGCTCCGCGAATTGGGCCCGGTCGTTGGCGTCGGCGATACAGCCGGGGCGCAGGCCGTCGCCGAGGCTGAAGGCGACATCGTAGGCCTGCATGATGGTGCAGATATCTTCGAAATGGGTATAGAGGAAATTCTCCCGATGGTGGGCTAGGCACCATTTGGCCATGATGGAGCCGCCGCGAGAGACGATGCCCGTGATCCGCTCCGCGGTCAGAGGCACGTAGCGCAGGAGTAGGCCGGCATGGATGGTGAAGTAGTCCACACCTTGCTCCGCCTGCTCGATCAGGGTGTCGCGGAACAGCTCCCAGGTCAGCTCCTCGGGTCGGCCATCGACCTTTTCCAGGGCTTGGTAGATGGGCACTGTGCCGATGGGCACGGGGGAATTGCGCAGGATCCACTCCCGGGTCTCATGGATGTTGTCGCCGGTGGATAGGTCCATGAGGGTATCGCCGCCCCAACGGGTGGACCAGACCATTTTCTCCACCTCTTCGGTAATGGATGAGGTGATGGCCGAGTTGCCGATATTGGTGTTGATTTTGACCCGGAAGTTGCGCCCGATGATCATGGGCTCCAGCTCTGGGTGGTTGATATTGGCGGGGATGATGGCGCGGCCGGCGGCGACTTCCGCGCGGACGAATTCGGAGGTCACCCGATCCGGGAGATTGGCCCCGAAGGAGTGACCGGCGTGCTGGCGCAGCAGTTTTTCGTAACGGGGATCGGACCTGAGCTGATCGAGCTTCATATGCTCACGGATGGCGACGTATTCCATCTCCGGGGTGATCAGACCCCGACGCGCATAGTGCATCTGGGAGACCCTGGCCCCCGCCCTGGCCCGACGCGGGGGGCGGGTAGCCCGGAAGCGGAGATGGGCCAGGGCGGGGGCCTGTAGCCGACGGCAGCTGAGCTCGGAGCTGGGGCCGGCGAGCCGCTCGGTGTCTCCCCGCTCGTCGATCCAGGGGGTGCGGACCTCGGGTAGGCCTGTGAGTAGGTCGATGCGGACGTTCGGGTCCGTGTAGGGGCCGGAGGTGTCGTAGAGGTAGATCGGCGGGTTTTCCTTGATGCCTTGCTTGGTGCGGGTCGGGGCCTGGGCCACCTCGCGCATGGGCACCCGGATATCGGGGCGCGAGCCTTGAATGTAAACCTTGCGCGAGGCGGGAAAGGGTTTGGCGACCTGATCCGAGAGGCGGGTGGTTTTATCGGCGAATGCGGCAGGAATGGCGCTCATGTCATTCAGGTCTCATCGGGAGCGAAAAGGAGCCGTAAGGCGATTTCTGTCAAATGAAATGCCATCTTGGTGGTCTTTTCGTCCGTCTTCCGTGTTGCGGCAACCGTTACATAGTCCACTAGGCGCCGGTTGCCGCACCTTGAATACGAACCAAAATCCGGCCCAAGCTGGTACTCCATTTTCCGGCAATCGCCTAAGCGGAGGCGGCATGGCTCGTTACGGTGTGGTGTTATAACGCTGTAACTATTCAGGACCTCTTGCCAAGCAGCAGGCTACGCGCGTACCCATGGAACCATACCTGAACAGCACGCCCTAACCCATTCTCCAGAAAGCCCTAACGACGAGCTTAAGCGGCTGCGTGAACGGGTAGCGGAGCAGACTGCGATCATTGAGGGGCAAACCGTGACCATTGAGCAGATGCATGAGCGCATTCAGGAACTCGAAGCACGTCTGGCTAAGGATAGCCACAACCCCAGCCGGCCACTATCCTCAGACTCTCCGTTCACCGATATTATCACGCTGTTAGGCCAAGCCAATGCCCTGTCGGCGAGGCCCAGGCCCAGGACCTTGAGACGCTGCCCGACAGCAACGGCGAGCACTTGCGGACCCGCTACGACACCATCCTCATCGAAGCCGAAGCCGGCAATCCTCCCCGTCCCCGCCGTCCCGGCACCCGCGGGCGGGTCACACAATCCCCGGCCGGCAACCTCATTCGGCGGCTACGCGAGCGCCGTAACGAGGTCCTGCGCTTCCTCACCGACCTGCGCGTTCCCGGCGACAACAACCACGCCGAACGCGACCTTCGCATGCCCAAGCTCCAGCAGAAAGCCTCTGGCTGCTTCCGCTCCGATTCGATACCGGTGCCGAGGACTTTGGGCTCTCTTGCATTTAGTGTGGGTAGCGGGTCATAGCGACCTAACTCAAGTCGTGATGGGAAGCTCCGACTTGACGACGAACGGAGAAGTTGGCAGCTGGATCAGCTTGCCCGCTACGAGGTAAGCGATGGTGATCAGGTGCTTGGTAGTCCCGTAGCCGCGGGCCTTGGCCTTGGCGGCCTGGATGAGTAAATTGACCGCCTCGACATGGCCGTTGGTGAGCCTGGAGTCGAACGCATTGAGGAGGCCTGGCCAGTGCTTCTTAAGCGTCTTGGCCACCGCTTTGATCGGCTCCGGGCGGCAACGGCGCGCCCAGCTGTACCATCTGTCCGTGAAACAAGCTGATGTCATTGTGTCCACGTTGCGAGGCGGTCTCGTCGAGACCAGCCGAGGTGACGGTCGAGAAGTCCTCCTGAGCGTGTGCCTGATCGACGTAATGATCGAGGGTGCGCCAGAC
>Ga0209681_1000433_pt1 | contig 10804 bp, 8 predicted proteins | sample WorMetLIZISLAND2_3_FD_187416 | JGI IMG/M metagenome (GOLD analysis project Ga0209681, IMG submission 187416) | Marine gutless worms symbiont microbial communities from Max Planck institute for Marine Microbiology, Germany - Olavius clavatus LIZARD... ... | reverse complement strand
CAGTCAGTTTCATGTTTAATTCTGTATGGTCAGTATTCAAACAGTTTTACTCTTACTTTATATCGATAGTCTCCAAGAGGCTATTTTCATTCCCATCTTTGTGTACATCTGCACATCATCTGACCAAACTTATTTTCCATTGTACGTAGTAGTCACTGTGATAGTGTATATTGTGTTCCACTTTCATTAGCCAAGTCTCAGTGCTAGGGCTGTAAGTCCAGAAATTTTGTTCGTAAAAAATTTATTCCATCTGTCTAGAAATTTGTCAAAAGTTTTCCAGGATACAATTAAACATTTTTGTTGTTTTAAAAATAATAATAATAAATGAATTTTACAGTGTAATAAATTTATCACTGACTAGCTAAAAATAGCAGAAGCATAGTTTTTGTGAGCAACTGTGCTTGCAGACGTTGCATGTTTATTCCTGTTGAGATCCACAGTGGATCCAAGACTATTGGCAATATTTACTCTTACTGGAAAATATTGAAATAATATGAAATTTCCGGAAAATGTACAACCCTACTCAGTGTCATTCAGCTTCTCACAGAACTTACATATAACTTGCAAGATGCTTGTACAAATCTAAATCTAAATCGAGTACAATAACACTTTTAATGACAGTGAACAATTCACACTCACACAAGTAAAGTAATCACCGTTCATTCCGTTCTAGACAAAACTGTCACCAGTGTCACAGCCATTGCTTTGCTAACTAATTAGCAAAGTGATCTCTTGAATGATCCAATGGCTGTGAAATTTCGAACAGTCACGGCCATGCCACATAAGTCTTCCAAAAAGCCGTATACGGCTCTTAAGTGCCACGGGTACTCGAGTGAAAACACATAAAAACATTTCAGGAGCATATCAACTCCTTCAACGAGGGACGCAACATCGATACTGACGACATTGGAGTCGAGCTTTATGTACAGCTTGTCACCAATTTTTAGCAGCAGCGGCTGCAGGAGACCTTGCGCATTCACTTGTTCCACGGCTTCAGACACCGAGTCAGTCTATACACAAACCATAGTGTTGCTACGTATAAAATGTGACTTATAAACGGTCAGCAGTCATCTATATGTCAACTGAAATCAGGTGTTTTATATTCGTATTCAACACCTTAAAAAGGCAGAATCTTAATTGAAATACTAGATTTTAGAGAACAATTAACTGACTCTTATTTCACAATGTATGCAGGTAATTTTACACAGCTGGGTGACACTGTCGTTATTTCCCAGTGCAGCATTTCTGCTGAACAGCTTGAGGACCGAGTTACTATATCATGCACCATGGAACACTCAGCAGACGGAGGACAGGTTGTAGGTTGTAGATAGGAATCAAACTATTGTCATGACTTTGAGCATACTCTACAAAGGCTTTTCAGCTGAGCTATGAAAACAGAGCTAACTGTGAATGGTTCAATTTATATTTCTGTTATTGTTTGTTCTCTGAAGTGAATGACCAACTACAAAAACAACACTATTAAAGCACATCACTCATGGTTCTGAAAAAAGGTTTTGAATTTTATTGGCTTTACATTAGTTTCTCATCTGCTTGAGGAGTCGTTTGGTTCAGCTCACCTCTGATTTTTATTCAGATTCACTACTAGTGCACAATGATTAAAAATTACAAATACAAACTCAAATATAATTAAAGTAACATTTTATTAACTTCAACAGGAACTGAAATTTTCCATTTATGGCGCATTTGCCGATACTCAAAAAAAGTCTACTTGCCATTTACCAAGGTGTCAGTAACCCAATATACACGAACCATCTACAAAGACAATGCTAAATACCTCACACTCAAACAGCAGCATTCCAGCCACAGCTTTTGGACCTGGCTTGGGTTTCCTGATCCCTTTCTGTGGTGGAACTGGCAGAAAGTGTGGCAGTGACATTAACGACACATACATTTTGCCTTCTACAATACAAAACATTGGTCAGTTCACATCAATCCGAAATAATCAAACTGCAAGTGTCTTCAAGCACGATAGTAATGTAAATGCTCAATGCGGTGAACAAAGATTATCATAAATAGGTTCTCTGCACAGTAATTGTACTTGTCAGCAGCATCATTCAATTATATGCTCATTAAGGAAGTACACAATCAGAACACTAACAGTATTTAAAATACTTTCATTTGAAAGAACAACTGAAGAAATAATATAACTCATATTAATGACACAAACGGACAATGCTTTACTGCTTTTTACCACACGATGCTACGCCGAGCGCGGTATCGTCTTGTTATGTCGTCCGCCTGTCCGTCCAACAATCTGTCTGTCTGTAATGCTGAGGTACTGTGATCACGTGCTGGAATTCTTCGACAATAATTTCACAGCTGATTAGCTTAGGTTCTATGCTCTCTGCAGACCATAACATCATGGGTTATGGGAACATCCCATAATTTTAGCCGGAGTATGAGTGGGGTATGAAAAAGTGTCTCCCAGCGAACAAAACCCGCCATATCTGTGCAATTGCCGAAGATAGAGCAACATTTACTATTAACTACTACACCACCAGGTCATCAATGACAATAATAATTTTTTTCAACTTATATCATGCATTCTTGCAAATAAAATGCAGCAGATTTTCTGAAATTTGTGTACCTTCGTCATATTCTCCTGACAACTTTCCCAATAGCGTCAGGAGGTCGGCATCTCCTTTTCCACTTGACGATAATTTCTTGGCCCGCTCGATGATATTCGGCTGTACAGTGTGCCAGATGCTTACCAGGTCCGTTGAACGTGCTACTGCATCGTTGAAATCAGCACTTATCTACCACACATTACAAGCTAACATAGTAATACAGTATGTGAAACAGTTTTAACCAACTTATCACAATTCATTTCTGTGACTAAATCCTTCATACAACAAGTACTGGAGTTCAGTACTATATTTCTGTTACAGTCACACAAAATTACGCATAGATTGTTCGCAAACTATAGTACAAATAAATTATATTTAATAAAAACTAGCGGTTGATTACAGCTAATATAAGCACTGCAAGCAATGCAATACACAGCATCCAGAAATATATGCATATAAATGGTTCAATAAAATATGACTGCAAATGATAACTACACAGGAGTCTTTTATCTTTGTAAACCGGTGATGTTATGTAATTAATTACAGAGTAATTAATTTCCAAATCAATTAGTATTACTGTGCTAATTATAACTCTAATAACTGGCTACATCAAATAAACAATTCTAATTAATTAGCAGAAATAAATCTAATTCCAATTACGAAAATAGATTTTTAATTCTATCTGCCGGTAATTATGATTATAATTAATTATGCGATTTCATCCAATGGTCAAATCACTGTAATATAAACTTGTAATATATTATTGCATATCCTAATAACTGCCTTATATGTTCAGTTACATAACAATTGTGACTGCTGCTACTGTTAGTTATAAGGTATGTATTAAGTACGTGTAAACATCATAAAATGTTCATCAATACATTATGCAGTGTCTACAATACAGAATAAAGCATGCAATATCATAATACTGTCAAAAACCTTATGACGTGTGTTTTAAACTCCTATCCAAACATGCAGTTACGGTCACTGCAACAGACAAGAACAAATAACTTAGCCATGACTTACAGTTTGTGGAACATCAGCATAACGAGGCCATCGTTGAAGAACCTCAGTTGCACTAGGCTTGCTGTTGAGGATCCAGTTTCTTCTCTGCACTCTTGTACTGCTCATATCATCCATAATCACCGACAGATTGGTTGACGTTGGTTTGGTCTGCCGCAGACGTATCTCCACCACATCATCTGACTCCTCTGCGTCATCGCACACAGGCCTAGAACAACAGTCGAAATCTGTTAAAGCAACAGTTTTGACACACCGCACTACAGCAAAATGTAGAATGACGCAGTCAAAATACAAATCTTGTCACCTGTCAAAGCTAACCACAGTGAAAATAATTAAAATTTGACTGCAAACAAGCATACATACCAGTCAACATTGTATTTCACAATATGATTAGATGCACTAGTTGATGTAAATAACTGTTTTATAATTATGTGAGAAATGTCCCTCTGTCCATGGCCACAAGCGCACCAAAATAGGCAGGTCGATCTGCACCAAATTTGGCATGGTGATCCCCCCCCCCAAGGAGTTACTAGGCACAAATGTTTTCATTCATTCGCCAGAGGGTGGCAGCTGCCCTCTGCCATATGCACATTGAAACCTAGATTGAAAAGTGAACTGGAATTGAAAGGTGAGTTTGAACAACGGGCTTGGTCAGCTTGTTGCAGGACAAGACAGATAGAGGTTTTTAGGGCAACTGTTAGTGCACTTCACTGCCTCGTATGTCCTGCCCCCATTGACTTTTCTACCAGCCTGCTTGTCTGTTTATTTTGGGAAATAAACTGATGATAATGATGATGATGAAATTACACTCACCGACTGCGTTTCCTTCTCGGGGCAACTGGAATTGTGACATCACGACTTCGTTTGCATCGGATATACCACTCAAGGTGGCCAGTAAATGCCTTTGGATCAAAGAAATGATCCTATTAAGTGCATGCAAACATCACAAAATGTCCATACCGCCATAAGTACAAACAAAAAAGCTATGCTGTCGCTGGGAAAACTGTGTGATGCTGCTATGATCCAGTGTAGTTTAATTTAAATTCTTAGCTATTTGCAAATCACTATATTGACTGAAAGTGTGCATAAATAGCCAAATGTAAACAATATCACTACTGAAGAATACAACAACTGTAGTATAAATGACCTTGAATCTCGCTTAGAGGTCATTGAATGTCGTACATTTTGGTGGCATTCGAGAGCTCTGTAACGACTTTATATGGGCAGTTAATATTAACTTTCACTCTATCTTCAGCCGTTTCAGAGACATAGCGGGTTATGTATGTATGAAGCCACTTTTCCTATACCCCACTCCTCTTCCAGCTAAAATTTGGGGTGTTCTCGGGCCTGGAGTAGATCCATGATGTTGGGATCTGCAGAGAACGAAGAACCTAAGCTAATCAAATGTGAAATTATTTTCGAACAATTCAAACCTATACGATCAGGGTACCCCAGTACATCAACATCACAAACGGACAGACAACTTACCATAGCAATGCCGCACTCTGCATAGCATCATTTGCCTTTCAGTGCAGGACAGCAAGGCTTATTATCAGAGTGGTATTTGTAGGGGATTTTCCCCGTCACTGATTCTACTCTTCCCTCCCACTGGTTCGAAATCTACCATCCCAGCCTCTGGCCACTCGACCTCTTCCCCTCACTGCTTTCACCTACAAATACCACCCTGCTTATTATACATCTATAGTGCTAACAATTAATAGTAAAATGTGTAGAACATGTACATCTGTAACAGTGTACTATACACAACATGTAGCTGCAGTTAACCAGCTACTTATGTACTTAACTGAATGTCAACTTACATAACCGAGTGCAGTTTCACTTCTTAGTATAGGGTATGCTGTCACTATAGAATGTGCCATCTTTATCTTCTCGTCTTTCGTCGGAAAATCAGTCCTGAAACGTGTATGCAGCACACCACTAACTCAGAAAAGTCTGCATTCCATCTATGAAGACAGAAATTAAAAAGTTACAAAATCCATGGACTTCAGGCATGTCACACTTGGGTACTGTATCTTAACAAACAAAGCCAGGAGCCCGATTCACAGCCGGTCTTAGGATATATCGGAAGGGAGCATCTATAATTACGAATTTATGATCATAACACTGAATATTGTAATGATCACGAACTCTATATGGATGGTGCAGATGGTTAAATATAATCTTTTTAACCATCTATACCATCCGTGTAGAGTTTGTTAGCTCATAAAAAATTCAATGAGAAAATTCGTCAGAGATGATCCTTCTGATATATCCTAAGACCGGCTGCAAATCAGGCCCCAGGATTGCAATTACTTTATGTTACATACATACAGATAGCCCACACAGTACTTTTCAAAATAGGCCTATCAGGTTCAGTGAACTTTTTGTTACTACAGCTTAAGCCCTAAAGTACCAGTAATGTAAGGTTACATTCTGGTTATTTAAAAATTAACTGTTACCATTAAGCCTGTACACATTAAGCCTACAAACGCTTTTGCACAGCAGTACTCTTAAGTTTCAAGAACCTTCAGAATCTGAGGTCATTTACAGCAAAACAGTATGCTTAAAAAGAACTATTATACAAGATAAGTAATGCTGTCTCATGTGTTATTCATAGTTTTTAATGTGCCTACAACTAAGTTTTAGATATACACATGGACTTTACTGCACAGAAAAAATCATGTCTTCTTTACAACTTCTTATAAGTAGTTATTTTAGCACAAAACTCACACTTTAGCATTCCGCATCAGGAATTTGCCAAGAACTTTGACCATAAATCTCCTTTGCTCATCCGTGTACACAACTCCTGCCTTCAGCTGTTCATCTAAAGTGTCTCCCTGATATTTCCCTCTCGCAACTTGACACAAAATGCCAGGCACATCATAGCCCTTTCAAAACACACAATCAGTACACATGAAATTTATATGCACACACATATATACAATTAGTGAATTGTTTAGACTTATGTAATACATACATGCATAATTTGACAAACCTATTATCCCCCTTAAACCATAGATATGACACTTAATGACGGGACACCACAAGTACTGCAACCAAGTGTCCAAGTGGCATTGCTTAAGCTGCTGGCACAACATGCTATTGCTACATTTTCTCAGAACAACTGAAACTCCCCGGGTGTACAACGCTGTTTCAGATTTTACTGTTATGATTAGTACCTCCGACTGGTTGACAAATGATGAACTCTGTGACTCCAGTTGACTTCCTATAGAAGTAGAAGATGATGGCACAGCCACTGATAAAGCTGGTACAGCAACAGCAGCCGATGAGCTGTCCTGTTTCCTGATTACTTGACTTAAAATCTTCCTGGGTCCCATGGCAAAGCCAAGTTCCTTTAAGTCTTGTTCACTAAGGAGGTAGAAAGATGCCAATGTAAGTCTTTCATGGCGCAAACGAGCAGTTAACTCTTCGTCAACTTCAACATGTGTGGACAAAAAGTCCAGCAGTTCTTCACACATTGTTCAATGTCTGAATAAAGAACAAAAACAAAACAAAACAAAACAAAACTATTCCTGTATTCCATTGCCAGCAGCCAAAGCTGTGACATACCATTTAAAGCACACAAGCAATCTGTCATTGATCTTGATGATGTCCAGTGGCTCACATTCACAAATATCAGAAAACCGAACCACATCAAACAGTACAGGAGCACTAAATACAACTTCAGCTGCACATGAACCAAAGAGAAATGAGACTATGTCTGCCTTTCTACCAACGATCATCCAAACTGGTTCACTTCTAACAAAGTACTCTATTTGCAACAAATAGCGTCCACTGTCATTGTTCACCACCAATACAGAGTCACGTCTCAATGTCTTTCCGCGGTAACTCACACTTCGAGAAACAACTACAACATCCTGCAAAGTACAGTTTAATGATTCGCAGAGTGCACGACTTCCATGAAGTGAATGAACAAAAACATTTTCACATCTGTTCACAAAAATGAAGTCACGGCAAGTTTTACCACACAAACGATCAAAAAAAGCATTGTACTGATGTCTCATTGCCAAAGTGAGTGTAATGTTGCGAAAATTACACACAATATGAGATGATCGTTTAAAAAACGAATTTTTCAGTTCATATCGCAAACATGAATAGGTCATTGGTGGTCCATTCAATCGAATGATATTTGGATAATGGATCAAGAAGTGATGCTTTGGTTTTAAAGCCACACCGACAAATCGATTTTGGAACATATGCAAATGATCTGCAATAATGTCTTCCAAATACACAATCATTCCATGTGAAAAGGACTGTGAAAATAAAATATTTGTCAAATGACACAAATGTATTAGAAGTAAAAAGCAAGGATGTTTTTGCAATGGCAGTTCACACAATACAACAGGAAGCATTCGAAGTAGACTCCACATCTGCACAGCCTTCATTGCAGGGCTTATACCTTTACCTGAACAATGAACCGAAACAATTTCAAATGGTTTATTCTTTCTTTCCATATTCATTTTGCTGTATAAAATGGCCAATTTCCTGTTTAGCCATTCCAGAGATAGCAGCTTTTCATTACAAAGTTTCTGTAAAATACAGCCTACTTCAAATGGCACAATACCTTCCAAAAGCGTGTGCATGCAGTCATTTGTTTTATTTTCCATGATGTGAAAATATCGTGATTTATTGAGCAAACATTCAGCGTTAACACCTCTAACAGTAGATTTGCACTGTTTTGCTGACTTACAGTCTTCTTCATATGACATCTTGGTGCGCAAAGTGAATTGGTTTTCCCTAAATAAGTGCTGTATTTCATCTTTAGTAGCATAACAGTGCACACAAAAGAAATCACTGTTAAATGATTTGGAAAATCCAAACAATGCATTTAAGGCCAAATTATCACACGTCACTTGATACAGAGTGCCAAACAGTTGCCTGGATCCTGCACCACTTATTTCAACAGTAATACCCTGTGTTTCTAGGATATGTACTTCCTGCATAAAGTTGTCTAAAATTACAGAAAAACCATACTCCCTGATGTCAAGAGAGTGGCAGAGAGCTAATAAATGAACATTCGGGAAACAGCTGTTACAGTATGCAGGCAAATTTCGTATTGTGTAATAAAAAACACCAACGTTGTGATATGCTGAAGCACCCCGAAGTGGGTTTGTTGTCCCCATGTCATCATAAAACAACTGTAACAACACCGTGTTAGACTGTTGGTAAAATGAATGTTCTTTAAACCTGTGTGTGCTTTGCACATCTGTGGTAATTATGTCAGGATCACACACACCAGCAGACATTGCCTGGTCAAAAACACCAACAAACTCTTGATTCGAAAACAGACTGCGCAAATTACTGATTACTGACACATACTGGCATTCTTTGTACACAGGAACATTTTCATTATTTCCTTTGTTTCTAACTAACTGTATGCTAGGTATACCTGTAACAAGGGTAGCAGGCTTTACAAACAAAGGATGATTTGTTATAGCATTTACTTGCTTATGTTGTGTCAAAAGGAACCCTACAGGATTCTGCAGTTGCTTAAATGAGTCACAAAACTGATGCACATCCTGCATACTTTTAACATTGGGACTTTCCAATGACTGAACAACATAATCTACAACTGAGTTAAGCATTCCGTTACAAGCAGTCATCACTTCAGGGACAACACTGTATGGCACAGCACTGTTTGATCGCAACATACAACATAAACTCAAAGCCTCATTCTGAACTGCTTTTAACGGCACAACTGGTTCATGTGCACTGAGATCAAGTGATGTTGAATTAACATCTAACTCAAGTTCATCATCAGAATCATCACTGGCAGGTGTGGCATTGCCCAAACCAGAGCAATTGCTGCCCTTCTCACTAAAGGTACCATTTGCATGATACAATTTATAATGGCGCATGAAGTTATTGACAGTTTTGAAACAGCTACAGCACTGATTTTGCCGGCAGTGAATTGGATATCTCAGTTCACCAAACATTAAATGGTCCGACAGATGTTTAATGACTGCTCCAAAATCATATGCATGTAGTGAATGTTGGCACACATAGCATACATACATTATCGCAGACTCGGTGTAACCACATTAACATGAACAACTGTCAGACTTGAAAAGGCATCAGCTATATTTAATACATCAACCCCTGCAAAAATTTTAAACCACAAATCACCAGTACAATGTCTTTCTTCATCACATGGCAATCAATCTACAACAGAATAAATGCATAAATACTATTTTAAATATGGAAGAAATAATAACAGTTAAAACTAGTTAACTAGTTAAACTAGTTAAAATCGGGTTGGGCAACACCCCAAAACCTACATGAGGTGGGCAAAACTAATTTTCTGAATTCTAATAAACTGGTTATTTTCTTATTTTTAATATAAATTTATGATAACTGTTTAATGACAAGAATTAATTAAAAAAAAGAAAGCCATCTAGACAGCTATAGTTTCATAGCCACATTGCCAGGCCGCGCAATCTTTCTGCATAACACTTTCTATTCAGTAGTCACTGATCAACGTTTTCGCCGAAAATTTGCCCGCGTATAGGCTATTGAACAATGGACGAACAGGACGCAATCAGTTTCATCAACAAAAAACACGTTAACTGAATGCAGTGTCGCTGTTAAATAAACCGGTAAATTCTCCGTCAAATACTGCACTTTAAAACTACAAGCAATAATGTCGATGCTGACTAAATTACTCGAAAACACACAAATTACTAAATTTTCATTACGTCATTACTGCTAGAAGAAACGTACCCATAAGTCACTGCGCTGATGACGTGTCAGTAAGCAACGAAATACTCCACAACATTGTGCACTAATCTACACAACTCTGTTGCAGCGGGCTTGCAACAACAAATTGTGGACAACGGAGTCCACAACAACATTTAGCGTGTATTATCTCAGGAATGGGTAAACCTACGAATGTCAAATTTGGCAGATATATTCAGAGGGTCCATGCGAACAAAAGCCCCTTAAACATTTGGGAGAAAAGGGAGCGTGGGCGAATCCAGGGACTGCCCAAATTTTTTGAGTACCCCTTATTATCTCAGGGACGGGTAAAGCTACGAACCTCAAATTTGGCAGATATATTCAGACAGTCCGTGCGAACAAAAGCCAATTAAAAATTTGGGAGAAAATGGAGCGTGGGCGTATACAGGGACTGCCCAAATTTTTTGAGTACCCCCTATTATCTCAGGAACGGATAA
>Ga0209681_1000431_pt1 | contig 10826 bp, 12 predicted proteins | sample WorMetLIZISLAND2_3_FD_187416 | JGI IMG/M metagenome (GOLD analysis project Ga0209681, IMG submission 187416) | Marine gutless worms symbiont microbial communities from Max Planck institute for Marine Microbiology, Germany - Olavius clavatus LIZARD... ... | reverse complement strand
GCAAACTGGAAGGCGTGAACAACAAAATAAAGGTGATTAAACGAAAAGCCTATGGATTTCATGATGATAGATATTTTTCATTGAAGGTCATACAGGCTTTTTCCTACAACTAATCGGGAGAAGAACCATAATTCGATTTGGTTCTGTAACACCGATAATGTAAGCCCCCCATTGACGCATATCCAAATTATTTTGATCAATTTTTTCTACTAAATCAGCTAAATCCCACTCGCCATATTTGCCTAATGCCCAAGAAATTCCCGGACGTTCCGATTCTGTGGCATCTCTAAATGAGTTTAAAACTACATCTACATATGAATTACACATTCGTTTAAGGCTTCTTGCTGCCTCTACTCTAATGGGAAGATTTACCTCATTGAAGGCTGATATCAATGAAGGAATTGATGACTTCAAATTCAGCTCGCCTAATGCCCAAGCAGCCCCGCTTCTGATCTCTTCGTGTTGAGTATTATCTGTAAGAACTTGCATGAGCAGTTTTGCAGAGTACTCCGATGTCAACTCACCTAAAATAATAACTGCTTCTAACCGATGCTCTAAATAATCAGTGGTCAAAACGGATTCAATAAATTCATAACCTAATGGAGAGTCTACTCTTGCCAATGCGGAAGCAGCTTCCAGTTTGACATATATGTGCTCTGCATCGTCTTCTACTCTTTCTGTAAGTGGCGTATTATCAAACGCTTGGTTCAAAAATGAATATGCTTTGGCTGCACCATATCTATCTGAGATTGAAGAACTCGAAAGTAATTTACAATAATAGCTTTCCAGTCCAATATTTCTTTGAGGTATGTCTTTTGATATTGGAACTACTGACGAAAGAATCTGATATCGTTTGATTGTTTGACCTTCGTAAACACATGGCGTTAATTCAATTCCCTTTTTTGTCAAAGCAAGAGAAATGGTTCGATTATCAGTCAATCTCCGAAACTTTAACCTTTTTGCAATTTCCGTAATTGTTCCGTCACTACTTGCAACTGAACAAGGCCATGTTAGTCGTGTTTCAAAGCCTTCTTGAGCCCCTTTGGGCATCTCTTGAATTACTTTATTTGCGTCGAGTGCGTTTCGTAAATTAGCTACTTTGATGTATTGAACATTTTCATCTGCTATCCAGTCAATAGGTTCTTCCCCGCTTTTCTCACACACAACCAAGGCGACATAGTCTTCATCCTTCAAGCCGAAATTCCAACCTCGTGTTTCATCGGCTGAGGAGTGTGACATGGAAATAACAAGATTAGTTTTTGCCCTCGATTCAACCCTTAAACCGGAATTTATACATAGAATATCAGGCACTCTTACCCTCTTGATTTTAATCGATTTCCATATCTTATAGCCTGTTGAGCCACGTTCTAATTCAACCGGTTTATGGCCTTGTTTGATCAGGTTTTCAAGCACCTTTTTTGTGCCTATAGCCCCGATAGCCAATTTTTCAAGAAAACTCTCGTCTGTTTTAAATGATCTCTGTGCCATGATTTCCTTTGATGAGTTTCGGATTATGCGCCCAACATTGTTAATAAACGTAAATATTGTCTGCGATATCTTTTTCTATCTACGGAAATTATTTCTGCATATCAACACATTAAACAAGGCTTGCGTGAAAAAACAGCCTTGGTTTTTGTCATTCTACCCTTTACGATTCAACTCCTGCATAAATATATACCACAAGGTTGATAATGATTGTGGGCAGAGCCCGGGTTTTTCAATCTTTTGGGCTACTTTTCGTATGATTCATCACGGATCTTGGGGTAACCGGAAACTGTTGACTTGTTCTTTTCAACGGGTGTAGCGGTATGAAGAGCCATCGCCACACCCGTTGAATTTTATTCAATGAGGAGTGGATATCCCAAACGAGGCGGGTTACTTCTTTTCACGATACTTAAACGAAAGATTGACCCGGGCCCGGAACGCCTTCACTTTGCCATCATCGATTTTCAGATCAAGCTGACTGATTTCGGCGACGCGCAGATCTTTCAGGCTTTGGGAGGCGGTATCCACTGCATTTTGAGCCGCCTCTTCCCAGGATGTTTTGCTGGACCCTACCAATTGAATCACTTTGTAAACACTGTCACACATGCTTCCTCCTTTTTGTGGGTTTGCGGTTTTACCCGCCTAAAAGATAGCCTATTTAACAGCCACAAGTCAATTGCAAAATGATTGCGCCGGTTTTGATGTGAAGATGGGTTGGTTTTCGGAAATAACGTAAGATCCGGTATCCACGGCGATGAGGTCTTCTTTTTTATCGTGGCGTCCAATCCGCGTCACAGCAACCGTTTTGCCGATTCTACGGGCGTAGCCACTTGAAGTGAATTCTCAACCGCCGAAAGGCGGTGGCTTCGGCGGCTAGGTTCGCTCGGCCTGCCTGCAGCAGGCAGGCCGGATGACATCCGGCCGTCGCAGCCCCCATAAAGGAGCGTCGCTTGTAAGCGGCGGTCGTTTATGAAACAAGTACGCAAAACCTTCGACTTTAATCGGGGATATCCGCTTTTGGCCCTATGGGTTTTACAGCGATGTGGCCAGATTTAAAGTTGGGTGACTTTCATTAATGCATGATCAATCTCGTTGCCGATGGTTTCGGTCAGTTCGACAATTCTATCGAAATGCGGTTTTAGGTTCTCAAAGCCTTCTTTTTCACAGGTTAGGGACCATTTGCGATAGGTGGCGATATGGTCGTTGTTATGGCTTTGCCAATGCGCCAACAAACGTTTGATTTTTTCATCAAAAGGCACTTCCTGCAAGGGATCCTGCGAATGCCCATGAGAATGGTTGTGTTGATGCGGCATGCGGCCTCCTTAATCAGTCAACTATTTGATATTCATGGCCAATCTAAAAGGGTCGCTGACATAAGTCAATAGCTGTGAATAGACTGTCTGGCGGCAATTTTCATTGACCTTTTTAATGCGGTACTGCTATGTACCAAAAGTTAAAGTAAATTCGCAGCCGCCATAAAAGATGGATGATATCGATTTGATTGAACGTAACCCAGCAGCAAAAAGGGGAGCTATGGATATTGCCAGAAAATTGGGAATGTTGGTTTTTTGTGGAGTTCCGGCTATTATCGGCGGCGGTATCGTTTACCATTTTTTTGGAACGATGGCGTCCATTTTTGTCTATGAGGCGATTTTACTGGTGGCCATCGGGGCAATTTTAGCTGCAAGGTAATCAACCCATTTATCACAAGCGTAAACCAGCTCTCTGTAAAAGGGCCGGTCGGTTCCGTTACCGGTCCGTTCATAGGTTTGAAACCGACGTTGACATATCGAACATCCCGTTAACATCTACTTGAAAGCGAATAATCATCCGGATGCAAAACGAATTTTTCCCTGAGATCAGTATCGAAAGTGAAATGCGCAAGTCCTATCTGGATTATGCCATGAGTGTCATTGTGGGCCGGGCGTTGCCCGACGTGCGTGATGGGTTAAAGCCGGTTCATCGCCGGGTTCTCTTTGCCATGCAGGAACTCAAAAACGACTGGAATAAACCCTATAAAAAATCGGCCCGTATCGTCGGTGACGTTATTGGTAAGTACCACCCCCATGGCGATACGGCGGTATACGATACCATTGTTCGCATGGCCCAGGACTTTTCACTGCGGTATCCGCTGGTGGACGGGCAGGGGAACTTCGGCTCCGTGGATGGCGACCCGCCGGCCGCCATGCGGTACACCGAAGTCCGTATGGCTAAACCGGCCCACGAAATGTTGGCCGACCTGGATAAAGAGACCGTCGATTTTACCCCTAATTACGACGAATCGCTTGCCGAGCCGGTGGTGCTGCCGACCCGGTTGCCATCTTTGCTGGTAAACGGCTCATCGGGGATTGCCGTGGGGATGGCCACCAATATCCCCCCCCACAACCTGGGGGAAGTGATTGACGCCATCACCCTTTTGATCGACAATCCGGGAGCAACCGTTGATGAACTGATAGAGGTTTTACCCGGTCCCGATTTTCCCACCGCTGGTATGATCCATGGCGCCCAAGGGATTCATAAGGCTTATAATACGGGTCGAGGCGTCATCCGGGTGCGTGCGCGCGCAATCGTTGAGAAAGACAAACGTACGGGCAGTGAAACGGTCGTGGTGACCGAGCTGCCCTACATGGTCAACAAGGCGGCGTTGATTGAAAAAATCGCCGAGCTGGTCCGGCACAAATCCATTGAAGGGGTAAAATTTGTCCGCGACGAGTCCGACCGCGAAGGGATGCGTATTGCCATCGGGTTGAAAAAAGGGCAGATCGCCCAGGTCACTATCAACCAGCTTTACAAACACACCCGCATGGAAACAAGCTTTGGGGTCATCTTGTTGGCCGTTGCGGGAAACCGTCCCGAGCTGATGGATCTAAAGGCGATCCTGAACCATTTCATCCGCCATCGCAAGGAAGTGGTATTACGACGCACGCGCTTTGAACTGCGTAAAGCCGAAGATCGTGCTCATATTTTAGAAGGGCTTACAACCGCCCTGGACAACCTGGATGAAGTGGTGGCCCTGATCCGTGCTTCCAAGACGCCGCCCGAGGCCAAAACCGGCTTGATGGAACGGTTCGGGTTAAGCGCCTTTCAGGCCCAGGCAGTATTGGACATGAGGCTCCAACGGCTAACCGGCCTGGAGCGCGATAAGATTGTCGCAGAGTATACCCAGGTTCTTAAGGATATTGCCCGCTACCGCGAAATTTTGGCCAACGAAAGATTGGTGCTCAGCATCATCAAAGACGAGTTGGCCGAGATCAACGACAATTTTAGTGATGATCGCCGTACGGAAATCATTCGCGAGCCCCGGGAGATTACCATCGAAGATATGATCGTTGAAGAAGACATGGTCGTCACGATCTCCAAAAAGGGCTACATCAAACGGACGCCCATATCCCTCTACCGCAGCCAACGGCGGGGTGGCCGGGGCAAAACCGGAATGTCAACCAAAGATGATGACTTTGTAGAAAACGTCTTTGTGGCTTCCACCCATCATACCTTTATGTTTTTTACCAGCGCGGGGAAGGTCTATTGGCGCAAGGTGTATGAAATCCCCCAGGCAGGCAGAACGAGCCGCGGAAAGGCCATTGTCAATCTGCTGAACCTTGAGTCGGGTGAGCGGTTGGCCACGGTTTTAGCCGTCAAGGAATTTAAACCGGGTCAACATGTTCTCATGGCTACCCGCCAGGGGATGGTCAAAAAGACCGACCTGATGGCCTATAGCAACATCCGCGCCGGCGGTATCATCGCCTTGGGGCTCAATCCCGGTGATGAGCTAATCGCCGTGCGGCTGACCGACGGCGCCCTCAACGTCTTTTTAGGGGCGGCCAACGGCAAATCGATCCGATTCCACGAGACCGATGTACGTCCCATGGGGCGGGTTTCCAAAGGGGTTATCGGAATGCGTATGGATAAAGGCGACCGGTTGGTGGCCATGGAGGTGCTCAGCCATGGTCAAACCGTTTTTACCATCACGGAAAACGGGTATGGTAAACGCACTGAAATTGATGAGTATCCCATCCGCAAACGGGGCGGCAAGGGTGTCATTACCATCAAAACAACGGCCCGTAACGGCAAAGTGGTGGGGATCCTTCTGGTGGGCCAGGATGACGATTTGATGCTGATGACCAACACCGGTAAAATTATCCGAATGCCCATTGAGGGGATCAGTGTGATCAGTCGCAACACCCAGGGTGTCAAGCTGATGAATCTGGAACCGGGTGAGTTGGTGGTCGGGGCGGTTCGGCTGGCTGAAAAAGAGACGAACGGTGACACCCATAGGGAGTCCTGATGGCAGATCAGGTGAAAGATTTGACCATGCGTATCGGTGTTGTCGGGGCCGGTAGCTGGGGCACGGCCCTGGCCGATCTGTTAGCTGCAAAAGGGTTCGCCATTGATCTGTGGGTGTATGAACCGGAGCTTGTTCAGGGGATCCGCAAACACCGCGAGAATTATCTATACCTGCCCGGTGCAACGCTTTCCAAAAAATTAACACCCCATGGCGATCTTGGGCCGGTCGTGAAAGGGAAAGATCTTGTTCTGATGGTGGTACCGTCCCACCTGGTTCGATCGGTAACCCAACAAATGGCCCCCTTCATGGGCCAACGGATCGTGTTGGTTTCGGCCTCCAAAGGCATCGAAAATGAAACCTTTCTTACAATGTCGCAGGTTTTTAAAGATGTGATTCCGACCTTACAAGGAAGCCAAATAGCCGTTCTTTCAGGCCCCAGTTTTGCCAGAGAGGTGGTGGCCGGACTGCCCACCGCCGTCAGTGTCGCCTCATCTGATTTGGTAACGGCCCAAAAGGTCCAGGCGGTTTTTTCCACCCCGCAATTCAGGGCCTATACCAACGATGATGTCATCGGCGTGGAGCTGGGCGGCGCCGTTAAAAATGTCATTGCCCTGGCGGCCGGAATTATCGACGGCTTACAATTGGGGCTCAACACCCGGGCAGCGTTGATCACCCGCGGGCAAACGGAAATCCGGCGCTTGGGACTAAAGATGAACGCCAACCCGCGTACTTTTACCGGCTTGGCCGGAATGGGTGATCTGATATTAACCTGTACCGGGGATTTGAGCCGTAACCTCACGGTGGGCAAACGGATCGGCCGGGGCGAAGCGGTAAACGCTATTTTGGCGGATATGCACATGGTGGCCGAAGGGGTGAAAACGGCCAAGTCGGTTTACTATCTATCGAAAAAACTCGACGTTGAAATGCCCATTTGCCATGCCATCTATGAGGTCCTGTATGAAAATCACTCGCCGTTGCAAGCACTTCAAGGGCTGATGACGCGGGATCTGAAGTATGAGTTTGATGCCCAGTGATGACATTTATATGAAAAGTCTTGCCAAATATGTACAAAAAGAAAGACTTTCATCGTTCGTTGTGGCTGTTTACGGCCATGGAGGTTATTTAGAAAACAGTCGAATGACGTGTCATCCTTTGTTGAATTGGGTTGTTGAGAAGAGAAATGCGAAAAAGCGATTCCCCCAAAGTTTCCGATCCAAGCCCTTCCGGCCACCGCCAACGGTTGCGGGAGCGGTTTTTGAAAAACGGGCTGGAGGGGTTTCACGACTACGAAGTGATTGAGCTGCTGCTAACCCTCTCGGTCTTTCGCAAAGACTGCAAACCCATGGCCAAAGCGGCCATTCAACGGTTTAAAACTTTTCAGGGCGTGATGGACGCATCAATGGAAGAGTTGGCCGCAATCGAGGGGTTGGGAGTCAAATCGGCTTTTCCGATTCCCCTCATAAAGGCCGTTACCCAACGTTACTTAACCGGCCGGCTTCAGGATCGGATTGTGATCAGTGACACGCGTGCGTTGGCTGACTACCTTTACGGCGCCATGACCGGACTGACCCGGGAAGTGTTTAAGGTGTTGCTGTTAGATGCCAAAAATCGGCTCGTTGCCAACGAAACCCTTTTTAAGGGAACTTTAACGAACAGCGCGGTCTATCCTCGGGAAGTGGTCCGGCTGGCGCTTAAAAACCACGCCGCGGCGCTGATCGTGGCCCATAACCATCCGTCGGGTGACCCGGCGCCGTCCAGGGCGGACCGGAATCTGACCCAACGATTGCTCTTTGCCTGCCGTGTGATGGATGTTACCCTCCACGATCACTTTATTGTGGGCCGGCATAAACATTACAGCTTTGCCGATGAAGGGGTGATCCGTGAACTGAACCGGAAGTTTGACCGTTATGCCGTCTGATTCAAAAGCCCCTCAAAAGGAGCGCCCCCACTGTTTTGCCCGCCTGGATGAAGTCTTCCCCGTGGGGGATGACGGTCTGCGTCACTCGCCGGAACGGTGCTTCGTGTGCCACTGCAAGGTCGAATGCTTAAAAACGGCCCTGTCGGGTGAGGGGGGTGTTGCCGTAAAGCAAGAGATGGTGGATCGCGCCTATGAAACGGGTCTATCCGGATTTTTGGAACGATGGTCCGTGCGCAAATCCCTGGCCCGGAAGTTGAAAAAGAAGAAACCGGCAAAATAGAATGGAGTGTACCCAAAAAGAACCATGCAAAAACTAACCAAAATTAATTTAGGGAATCAACGTGTGTTGGTGCGGGTGGACTTTAATGTACCCCTGGACGCATCGGGCGGCGTGACCGATGATGCCCGCATCCGGGCGGCGCTGCCGACCTTGCGGCATGTGCTTGATATGGACGGCAAATTGATCATTGCCTCCCATTTGGGGCGCCCTAAAGGGGAAGTTATCCCAAAGTATAGTTTACGGCCTGTTGCGGCACACCTTGAAAAACTGCTGACACGCAAAGTCATCATGGCCGACGACTGTATCGGTACGGCAGTTGAAACAGGCGTTTCCCAAATGGCAACGGGTGATGTGTTGCTCTTGGAGAACTTGCGCTTTCATGTGGCGGAGCAGGCCAATGACGATGTTTTTGCCAGGCAGCTGGCGGGGCTTTGCGATGTTTACATCAACGATGCTTTCGCGGTGTGCCACCGGGACAATGCCTCGGTGGCGGCCATCTGCCGATATGTTGGGACAAAAGCGGCAGGGTTCTTGCTTCAAAAGGAGCTGGACACATTTGCCAAGGTGGTCGAAACGCCGGTGCGGCCGGTTGCCGCGGTGGTGGGGGGCGCCAAAGTTTCCAGTAAGGTAAAGGCCCTTGAAAATATGATTGACAAAGTGGACCTGATCTTCATCGGCGGGGCCATGGCCAACACGTTTTTGGCTGCACAAGGGATGGAGCTGGGCCGCTCACTGCTGGAGCCGGATATGATCGAAACGGCAAGGCATGTTTTGGCGGAAGCCGCCATAAAAAAGACAGGTTGCCATTTACCCGTTGATGTGGTTGTCGCCACCGGGTTACAGGCTGATGCGGCATCGCAGGTATGTGCGGTTCATGCAATTCCGCCCCAACGGATGGCCCTTGATATCGGTCCGGAAACCGTCGCTCACTATGCCCAAAAGCTGGCCTTGGCCCAAACAGTTATCTGGAACGGCCCTATGGGGGTTTTTGAAACCGAACCTTTTGATCAGGGAACCTTGGGCGTGGCCGACGCAATTGTCGCTCTGGATGCGTTGACCATTGTTGGGGGCGGAGATACTGTTGCCGCAGTGAACCGATTGGGCCGTGGCGATGATTTTAGCTATCTTTCCACCGGCGGCGGCGCATTTTTAACCTTGATGGAAGGCAGGCCTTTGGTCGCGGTCGCCGCTTTGGAAGGAACTTAGAATATTACGACTATCCAAAGAAAAGGTAAAAGAGATTGCCGCCATTCATCATTTGACACCAGCCATGTTGCGCAAAAAATATACCATCTCAACGTGAAGTCAGTACCGGCAAAGGGGAGCGAAGCGCATCCTACGGCCCCACCCCCATTTGCGGCACCTAAAAATAAGTGCTTATTTTGATTTTTGGGTCTCTTTTTTGTCTTTGACCGGTTTTTCATTGGTTTGTTTCAGGGGAATGCATCCACAGCCACAGTCTTTCTTTTTTTCTGCCATCCGAATCACCCCCCTCCTGATTAAGCGATTAAGTAATAACTTAATCATATTCGCAAAAAAATTTACCTACTTTTTGGAAGACTCCACCTCTTTTATGCTTTGCCTTACTGCAGTAAGCTCATTTTTAAGCGCTTCTTCGTATTTCCTAAGCGATTCCAAATTCGATCTTTCTACTTCAATTTCCCGGAATTCTCCTGTTCCCTTGCACCCGCACGTGCAGACTTCATTTAGCATTTGTCGGCAATTTTCCAAGGCTTTCTCATCTATCGAATATGGTATCCAGTACCCTTTCCTCTCGCTCCTGACAAGCCCTGCCTGTTTCAATATTTTAAGGTGTTGGGATACTGCCGCGGTTGTTATTCCTATCGTTGTCCCAATTTCCTTGGCGCCTAAAGGCCCTTGGGTTTTGAGTAGCTCAAGTATTTTCACCCGGGTTTCAACACTCAACACTTTAAATATTTCGGAAGGTTCCATATTCATTAGGAAGACCATGTTGATTAAGTTGTTAGAAAACTGCTTAAATATAAGATCAGGGGTTGTTTGTGTCAAGCTTTTATTATAAAGAATTTCATAAGCCTGTGAATCGGCGGAGAACATGCGGATGCGGTCAGGCAGGTATTCCGCTTCGTTCTCGGTCGCCGGAATGTAAAGTTGCGCTGACGCTTCCCCGACCTTGGCCAATGAACAGGTTTGCAAAAAATCAATCGCGGATTTTGGAAAAGAGGGCGAGCGGGTATCCGTCTGCTCACCTTCCTCATGGTATTATTTAAAAACGCAATGCCCCATTAGCTGGTAGAGGCTACTTTATTGACATGGATATCAATATGTTATAATAATTTCGCCAAAACGCCAAAACATCATTGAAGGGTGCAATAATACATGGAAACCGAATGGAAAAACAAACTCTATTACGGCGATAATTTAAAGATTTTACGCGAATACATACCAGAGAAAAGCGTTGATTTGATATACCTTGATCCACCGTTTAATTCCAACCGAAATTATAACGTCCTATTTAAAAACGAGAATGGTAAAGAATCGGAGGCGCAAATAACCGCCTTTGATGACACTTGGCATTGGGATTTAGTGGCCCAAAAAACATATAAGAAATTAATCACAGAGTCACCTGCCCACCCAAAATCCGCGATTGATTTTTTGCAAACCGGTTCATGGGCCCATATCGGCCCAAAAAAACAGAGCGAATCGCTATAAAATCATCCCGGCATGATGATTATGGAACAGCGACGACGCTATGATTCCAAATCAACTACAAATACCCGCCCTCCGGACGCAACTATCCCCCAACCCAAAAGAGATATTGCCTGACGGCCCCTATCCCTCGGCAAACAACCAGCTCCGATGCCGGATACCGGAAAACA
>Ga0209681_1000427_pt1 | contig 10864 bp, 14 predicted proteins | sample WorMetLIZISLAND2_3_FD_187416 | JGI IMG/M metagenome (GOLD analysis project Ga0209681, IMG submission 187416) | Marine gutless worms symbiont microbial communities from Max Planck institute for Marine Microbiology, Germany - Olavius clavatus LIZARD... ... | reverse complement strand
TGTCTTATCATTGTGTTCACCTCGTTGGTGAAGGTTGTGTGTTGATTAATTACCTTCTATCTACCTGAATCAACGAGGTTTTTCAATCTTTTTCGTTATAAATCCCTTGTCAATCGCGGATTTTGGGAGGAATTGTCGGGATGGTTGACGGGTTTGGAATAGTTTCGCATAATAGCGCCACTGTAAACTCAACCATAGCCTGGTACAAAAGGAGGGTGCATGTCATTGCAACCCGGACTCGAATTTACCCACCGCTATATCATCCCGGCCGACAAAACCGTTCCGGCCCTCTATCCTGAGGCGTCGGAACTTACCATCATGCCGGAAGTGTTTGCCACAGGTTTTATGGTGGGGCTGATGGAATGGAGCTGTATTCTAGCCATCAAACCCTGTCTGGATTGGCCCAGCGAACAATCCGTGGGTATCGGCATCAATGTCAGTCACCTTGCAGCCACCCCGCCGGGATTTGAAGTGGCGGTTAAAGTAAAATTGGCGGCGATTGAAGGCAAAAAGCTCTCTTTTGCCATCGAGGCCCACGACGGTGTGGATCTCATCTCCCAAGGCACCCATGAGCGCTTTATCATTGATAAAGCCAAATTTGAGGCCAAGCTGGCCGATAAACGGCAGCGCCAAAAGCGTTGATCACCATACCGTGGAACGAATGTGATCCATTTTCTCGCCATCGGTGCGCTGCTGGGTCTATCCGCAGGGCTGTCGCCGGGCCCACTGTTGACCCTGGTCATTACCGAAACAATGCAGCACGGTATCCGCGCCGGGGCCAAGGTGGCCGTGGCGCCGGTTATCACCGATGTTCCCATCATCCTGCTTACTTTCTGGGTTTTAAAACAGTTTACCCATCTGCATCTTTTTTTGGGCGCCGTCGCCCTTATGGGCGGCGGAGTGGTTTTTAAAATGGGGTTCGACTGCCTGCGTCAACCGGCCCTGGACTTTAAAAAAACGGAGCTGCAATCCAACTCGTTGACCAGGGGAATAGTAACCAATACCCTGAATCCCCAACCTTATCTATTCTGGCTGACCGTAGGTGCGGCGATCTTTGCTGATGCGGCGGCTGAGGGCAGCACGGCGGTAGCGTCATTTCTCGGGAGCTTTTATTTGCTGCTGGTGGGGTCAAAAATGACGTTGGCGTTTTTTATTGGTAGATCGAGACACTTTTTATCCGGTGGGCTTTATCTTTTTACGTTGCGCTGCTTAGGGTGTTGCCTGATCTTTTTCGCCCTGACACTTTTTTATAACGGTCTGCTCCGGCTGCTAAACGGCGCCGCATAAGCGGCTCTATATTGACTTGCCATGACCGTCCTGTTATTTCCAGCCGCAAACGATGACCAATTACAATGACAACTGAAAGGAAGCCATTCAATGGAGAGAACTCTATCGATTATCAAACCCGATGGTGTTGACCGTGGACTGATGGGTGAAGTGATCAAACGGCTGGAAGAAAATGGATTAAAAATTATCGCCATGAAGATGATCCACATGACCGCTCCCGAAGCCCGGGGGTTTTATGCCGTCCACAAGGGGCGGCCCTTTTTTAACAGCCTGGTGGAATTCATGACCTCCGGTCCGTGCGTCGTGATGGTTTTGGAGGCGGAGAGCGCCATCCGGCGCTACCGGGATCTAATGGGCGCCACCAATAAAGACGAGGCTGCCGAAGGTACCATCCGCCGTGAGTTCGCTACTGATATCGAGAAAAATGTGGTCCACGGCTCCGACGCAAAAGAGACTGCCGCCACTGAAATCACATATTTTTTCAGCCAGTTGGATATAGTTACGTAAAGTATCAATGCCGATTCCGGAATCCACCACCGTTGTTTTAAAAGAACCCCGCTTTCCTGAAAATATCGGAGCGGTGGCCCGCGCCATGCACAACATGGGATTTTCGCGATTGGTGGTGGTCAATCCCGACTACTGGATGAACAAGATCCGCGCCTTTGGCAGCCACATGAAACTGCGGGCCCGGGAGGTGAGCATCATCCGGGGAATCTGCCGCCAAATTGACTGGTATGGTGAAAAGCGGTATCGTGACGGGGTTCGTGACGACAAACGACTCACGGATGCCAGGTTGTTAGGCAAGTACCCTTACCGGGTTTGCCGCTGCGTATAGTTTGTTTATTCTGAGAACCTTATCTATGGCTGTGGTTGATGTTGTGATCTGCACAAACATTAGAGAGTGCCAGTATATGGCTGTAGAAAAACCAAGTTCAATACGTTTTTTGATTTGGGCATAATCGTCAGGGAATGATTTGCGCCTGTGGTGCTGAAAAACGGAGACAATGGACTGTTTCGGAAGCTGCCCAAGAATTCCTGATATGTCCCCATAGCTAACGTGTTTCTCATTCCGTGATTTCTCAGGCTCAAACCCATTGTCGGGGTCAAGCAAAAGAACCTGGTTTTCGGCATTTTTCAAGTTCGAGAAATAGACTTGTCGATTTCGAAAATGTTCTCCTGAATTGTGGAGTTTTATTCTGTATGAATTGCCGGTTCTCGCAGGAAGGCTATTGATAGTTTCAAGAGACCGGCTTGCTCTGAGATCATGACAGAAATCGATGACTTCATCTCGTGCCGGAAACAGAGTCGGGTGAGACTTTCCGTCATTTCCACCGTCGTCCGGTGTCATCATGAGTGCGATATTGAGCAGCGGGTAGTTCAGGGAAGAAGTAAGAAAGTCGTGATAGTCCCACTTGAAACTGTCCTTTGAATCGCCCAGATATTGCAACTTCATAGTTCTTCTTCCTGCCTAACGATCATCATAGCCGACTGGAAAAAGCTGCATAGTGAAACGGCGCGGCTTTTCACAGTCCGAGTTAATTTGTCTTATTATGCCGTTTATATTCATTTTCCATTCCACCAATGACTTGCATAGTTGAAAAACTCTTGCCTATGGCTTCTTCCGTATGAATCAACAAGAATATGATCGCAATCTTGGAATAATTTCACTGTGAGATTTCGTTTTCGGAGCCTTTTGAATTCGTTGCCCAAGAAATATATTGATTCAACCGGAACCCATTCATCATTTTCACCTATGGCAACTAATATAGGGATGTTTATTTTTTTGGTTCTTCTCCAATTTAATTAAATTCGGTAAACCCCCGGCTATGCCGGGGAGACCGTCAGAGTTTGACAGTTCCGGGAATATGAGAAAGCCTCCGCAGTTGTGAACCGCTCAGAATTCACAACAAAAGGAGGCTTTCAATGAACCATACACAAAGTTTAAGTCATACAAAATGGGAATGCAAGTATCACTTGATCTGGATACCGAAGTATCGGAAGAAGGTCTTATATGGCCATTTAAGACGTTATTTAACGGATGTATTGCACGAACTGGCGCGCCATAGGGAGAGCAAGATTCATAAAGGTCACTTAAGGGGCGACCATGTTCATATGTTAATATCAATTCCGCCAAAGTATTCGGTATCGCAGGTGGTTGGGTATATGAAAGGCAAAAGTGCGATCCACATAGCCCGGAATTATTCTGGTAGAAAGCGCAATTTCACAGGTCAAAGTTTTTGGGCCAGAGGATACTATGTTTCGACGGTCGGTCGCGATGAAGAGGCCATCCGGGAATATATACGGCGCCATGAAAGCCTTGACAAAAAGTTTGACCAGTTGCGTATATTTTGAGGCGGTCATTTTAAAGCGACTGTTGTAATAACCGCTTTGAGCGGTTCACATATCAAGCCACCGGCTTTGCCGGTGGTTATGACTGGAGGAAAAAGCCTATATGACCTTCAATGAAAAATAGCGATCATCATGAAATCCATAGGCTTTACGCTTAATCACCTTTATCTTGTTGTTCACGCCCTTCAGCTTGCCGGTATGGATCGGATAATCACAATGATTCAAAATACCATCAGCCCGCCGTTCCAACATGTCGGCGAATTGGCGCACACCACCGGTCTAGGCGTTTTTGCGCCCATCCCCGCCTGCGGTAGGTCCAGATCAGCTTAAGGCCATCTTTCAGAATCATGGCTTTGGATATGGAAACCAACCGATACTTAGGCCCGGCCCTAAATGAAAATTGATGGATCAGGCACGTCAAGTATTAAAGTCCTGTCAAGATGCATATCGCATAAACCGGTCCTGTTGCAAGTGGATTTTACGCCATATCCGCGCTTGATCATTATATCGTCATACTGAATGATTTCATCTACTTGAAAAAAGAATCAAAAGAGACTATAACGTCAACCATACTTTTTACGGGCCGTTAGAAACCGATCATGACAGTACCGATAAACATTTGGATCAGCCGTGATGTCTTACACACGGATGTTTTTCATTTCAACAGGTCATAAGATCTGGTCAAACCGAATTGAGGGGGAAAAGATGAAGGATCGTTACAGTAAGCTTATTGTCATGGCTCTGGTGATCAGCTTGGCGATTGTTCCCGTCGCTATGGCGGAAACCATCAAGCTGGGGGCCATTTTGGCCGTTACCGGACCGGCATCGTTTTTAGGAGGACCTGAGGCGCGCACCCTGGAGATGCTGGTGGAGCAAACCAATGCCGCAGGGGGTGTTAACGGCCAACAAATTGATTTGATTGTCAAGGATTCGGGCGCCAATCCGGAAAAGGCCATCTCATTTGCCAAACAGCTCATTGAAGAGGAACAGGTGGTCGCCGTACTGGGGCCATCCACTTCCGGTGAGACCATGAAGATCAAAAAGATCTTCGAAGAGGCGCAAACACCGCTGGTTTCCTGTGCTGCGGCCGAAGTCATTGTCAATCCCGTCGCCCAGTACGTTTTTAAAACGCCTCAAAAAGATTCGCACGCTGCTCAAAAAATCTTTCAAACCATGAAAGCGAAGGGAATTTCCAAAATCGCCGTCTTGGCGGGCAACACCGGTTTTGGCAAAGCAGGCAAGGCCCAACTGCTGAAAATTGCCCCGGAGATGGGCATCGAAGTCGTCGAAACGGAAGTGTACGATAAAAAATCCAACGATCTTTCGGCGGTTGTGGCAAAAATCAAAGCCAACGATAATGTCCAGGCGGTGGTTAACTGGTCCATCGTTCCCGCACAGGCAATCGTCGCCAAGAACATGCGCCAGGCGGGTTGGGATGTTCCGCTGTTTCAGAGTCATGGTTTTGGCAACATTAAATATGTTGAAACGGCCGGCGCCGCCGCGGAAGGCATTATCTTTCCGGCCGGCCGACTATTGGTGGCCGACCTGCTACCCCCGGAACACCCCCAAAAAACAGTGTTGACGGATTACATTGCCGCTTATGAGGACCGTTACCAGGAGACCGCGTCAACCTTTGGTGGGCATGCCTACGATGCGTTTATCATTGTCAAGGCCGCCATTGAAAAGGCCGGCGCCGACAAGTCCAAAATTCGTGACGAGATTGAAAACATCACCAATCTGCCGGGGACCGGTGGTATTTTTAATTTTTCGGCGGAGGATCACAATGGGCTCGATATAGACGCCTTTGAAATGATCATGGTCAAGGATGGAAAGTTCGTTCCCTACAAAGAGATGTAGTTTGTCAAACAGCCGTCTTGTAACAGTAGCCGACGCAGTTCGAGCAATCCGCGAAGGGCCGGGATTACCCGGCCCTTTTTACGGTTCCATCTTCACCTAAAAGGATCAAATCAAAAACGGCCGGCGTCAGGACATCGTATAAAATGACATCAGAACTGTTTGTCCAATACCTCTTTGCCGGTATCACCTATGGCGCTATTTATGCCATTGTGGCCATTGGTTTTAATATTATTTACAATGCGACAGGGATCATCAATTTTGCCCAGGGCGAGTTTGTCATGCTGGGCGGGATGCTTGCCATATCCCTTCTGGGGTTTATGCCGCTGCCGGCGGCCATTGGCGTGGCGGTTTTACTCACCATGCTGTTCGGTGCATTGCTGGAGATCTGTTTTATCCGTTGGCTGGAGAGCCCCGGCGTACTTAGAATGATCATCATTACCATCGGGTTGTCGATCCTGACCCGCGAAGCGGCGCTACATATCTGGGGTGAATCGATTCGCTCCCTCCCCTATTTTTTCGGTAATGAAATCACCACCGTCGCCATCTTGGGCGCCCGCATTTCACCCCAGGTCCTTTGGGTCATCGGCGCTTGTGGCCTGATGGTGGCTTTTCTGAGCCTCTTTTTCCAGGCCACTTCCGTGGGTCGGCAAATGCGGGCCTGCGCCGCTAACCGCACAGCCGCCATCCTCTGCGGGATCAATACCCGCAACATGGTAACACTCTCCTTTATGCTGAGCGCCGCTATCGGTGCGGTGGCCGGATGCGTCATGTCGCCCATCACTTCATCCCAGTACGATATCGGCACCGGACTGGCCATCAAGGGTTTTACCGTGGCGATCCTGGGCGGTCTGGGTAACTCCATGGCCGCCGTGGGCGCCGGGCTGCTGCTCGGTATCCTGGAGGCCTTTTCCGTTTCAATATTACCCCTGGCTTTCAAAGATGCCATTGCCATCTCGATTTTACTGTTGATCCTGTTTATACGTCCCCACGGTCTTTTCGGATCAGGCACGGCTGCCGGGTTGAAGGAGTTTTAACCGTGAAAAAACTGCTTCCCCTTGCACTGCTGGCTATGGTCATCATTGCTATCCAGTTGATCACCGCATGGACCGGCACCCGGTTTTATCTGACCCAGTTAACGATGTCCGCCTATTACGCGTTGTTGATTATCGGCCTTTGCGTGGTCATGGGTTATGCGGGCCAGGTATCCCTCGGCCATGCCGGTTTCTTTGCCATTGGCGGCTACCTGTCGGCTGCCTTAACAACCCGCAATCTCGTTGCGTACAAAGACCTTGCCCTGATCAACTTGCTGGACTCGATGGGACTGTTGGTAACAGGCCGGGATATTTACGGCGACACCCTCATGGCGGTTACCCCGTGGGCGGCCTGTATCATCGCTGTGCTGAGCGCCGCGATGATTGCATGGATGCTTGGAATTCCCGTGTTACAACTCAAAGGCCACTATCTGGCCATGGCAACCCTGGGTTTTGGCACCATTATTTACCGCATTGTACTGGCCAGCGAATACTTTGGTGAAGCCGACGGTCTTTCGGAAGTCCCCCCTTTCCATCTTTTGCCCGGACTTACCGTAAGCGGCGATTTCGGCGCCCGGGAAAAAAATTACTATATCGCTTGGGGACTCTTGATCCTCGGTATGACAGTATTACAAAATTTAATCGACAGCCGGATCGGCCGGGCGTTACGGTCGATCCACGGCTCCGAAGAAGCGGCCGCCGCGGTGGGGATTCACACGGCCCGTTTCAAACTGATGGTCTTTGTGCTCTCCGCCGTTTTTGCGGCAATTGCCGGTGTCTTTTTAACCCATTACAATGGCGGTATCGGACCCTCCGAGGCCGGTGTCATGAAGTCGGTACGCTATGTGGCCATTGTTGCGGTAGGAGGTATGGCCCATCTGTGGGGAGCGCTTTCCATGGCGGCTATTCTCAATTTCTTATCCTTGCGGGGGGTGTTTGGATCCTACGACGATGCGGTCTTCGGAGTTATTTTGATCGCAATCATGCTATTTGCACCCAACGGGATTCTCAGTATCAAATGGCGCAGCCGTTTCACCCAATGGGCAGGACGCTTCAACAACCGGAACCGGCAACATCCAAAAGAGGGGCTGTAATGGCGCTGTTGGAAGTTTCCCGACTGCACAAGAAGTTTGGCGGATTGCATGCCGTCAACGATATCTCCTTTGGTGTTGAAAAAGGCGCCATTAAAGCGGTCATCGGCCCCAATGGGGCCGGCAAGACAACGCTTTTTAACCTTATTACCGGCGCCCTGGCGGCCAACTCGGGCAGCGTGCGGTTTGACGGCCGCCGTATTGAGGGATGCAAACCGCACCACATTGCCGCCCTCGGTATTGCCCGAACTTTTCAAACCATCAAACTCTTTCACGGTATGACGACTCTTGAAAATGTCATGGTGGGCCGTCATTTGAGAAGCCGGGCCGGGTTTATGGCCTCAATGCTAAAGTTGCCCTGGACCTTGAAAGAAGAAAAGCGGATCCGGGCTGAGTCGATGCAACTACTGGCGCTTCTCGGAATTGCGGCCTATGCCGATGTGAATGCCGAAAGCATGGCCTTCGGGCGGCAGCGGGCGGTTGAATTTGCCAGGGCGCTGGCCCTGGAACCGAGACTTTTACTTTTGGATGAACCGGCCGCCGGTCTCAACATGCAAGAGACCTTGGAGGTGGGCCGGCTGATCACCCGTATCCGCGACCTGGGTATTACCGTTTTGCTGGTGGAGCATGATATGTCGCTGGTGATGGAAATATCCGACGAAATTATGGTCCTGAGCTTCGGTCAAAAAATCGCCGAAGATGTACCACGGGCCATCCAGGATAACAGGGACGTGATTACAATCTACCTTGGGGAATAGGACCTTTATAGCAATATGTTGACGATCCGCAATCTTCAGGCCGGTTATGGAAACCTCAAAGTCCTGAAAAATGTTTCCATGCATATCACCCAAGGGGAAATCGTCACGATCATCGGGGCCAACGGCGCCGGTAAAACAACACTCCTCTCCACGATCGCGGGGCTGCTGCGGGCCGCTTCGGGCGAAATTCTTTTCGAGGGCCGGAACATTACCAATTTCACGGCCCCAAAGATACCGGCTCTGGGTTGTGTCATGGTTCCCGAAGGCCGACAGATTTTTGCATCGCTCTCGGTCAAAGAGAACCTGATACTGGGCGGACATACCGTAAAGCGCAAGGGCGGCAAAGCGCTGCTGCGGCAACTGGAGGCGCAGTACGAGCTGTTTCCCGTTTTAAAAGAGCGCCGGGGGCAATATGCCGGGACCCTTTCCGGCGGTGAACAGCAGATGCTGGCCATGGGGCGGGCGCTGATGTCCAAACCCTCTCTGATCATGATGGATGAACCTTCTACAGGGCTCGCGCCGCTTATTGTACAGGACATTTTCCAAGTCATCGTCAGGATGCGGGATGAGGGTACAACCGTCCTGTTGGTGGAGCAAAACGCCAAAGCGGCGCTTCAGGTCGCCAACCGGGGCTACGTGCTTGAAACCGGGAAGGTGGTGCTTCAGGGCAAATCCGGTGACCTGCTGGAAGATGTGGAAGTGAAACGGGCTTACCTGGGTGTAGAGATCAAAAGCCCGTCAATGATCAAACCACTTCAGACCCCACAAATATATTGACAATATATTGTACGTTCATTAATAGACTCATTTAATTTACGATGACACCAATATCGTACACAACACCGGAGGAGGAGCAACATGGCAATCACGGATATTTTTAATGCAGTATTGGCCTTTGACGCTGAAACGGCCACCTCAAAAACCCGGGCGGAACTGGACGCGGGTACGGATATCCAGACCATTTTAGACGATGGACTGATCAGCCCCATGGAGGTGGTGGGTGAAAAGTTCAGCGCCGGTGAGCTTTTTGTTCCCGAAATGCTCATGGCGGCCCAGGCCATGAAGGCCGGACTGGAGGTCATCAAGCCCCACCTGACCAGGGAACAGAGCCGTAGCAAAGGCACCATCGTTATCGGCACCGTAATAGGGGATCTGCACGATATTGGTAAAAACCTGGTCGCCATGATGATGGAAGGCGCCGGATTTGAAGTGGTTGATCTTGGTGTGGATGTGAACAGCGAAACTTTTGTCAAGACCGCCGCCGAGAAGAATGCGGATGTCATCGCCCTTTCAGCATTGTTGACCACCACTATGCTTTCCATGGAAAGCACCGTAAAGGCCGTCAAGGAAGCGGGGATGACCACTCGGACCATTATCGGCGGCGCGCCGGTTACCCGGGCGTTTTCAGACCAGATTGGAGCTGATGGCTACAGCGCCGATGCTCCCGGCGCAGTAACGCTGGTAAAACAACTACTGGGCTAAAGCGCTTTACATCGGGTACAATGGGGTAAATAAAGGTTACCCCTGTTTGGTTGTCAGCCCGGACGCTTCATTGGGCAACGGAATAATAAAGACCGGCTTGCGTGTCCGGCGTAAGACCATTTTAGCCATGCTGCCCAAAAAGGTTTGACTCAAAAAGCCTTTCCCGTGGGTGCCCATAACGATCGCATCGCAATTCAGGTCATCGGCTTTGCCAAGGATCTGTTCGGGGGGAAACCCTTTGCAAATCGTCATATCAATTTTGGAACGAAGCTTTGCAGCGGTTTCCGATTCGATTTCACCCAATACTCGTTCCAATCGTTGGTGGATACCCGTCTTGGCCTCGTCGGAACGCTCATTAAAATCTTCGGAAAGAAACGTATCGCCCAACTTGCCAATGAGCACATTCTCCACTGTGGGGTTGATCGGCTCCAATACATGCACAATAACCAGATCGGCGTCATAACTGATCGCCGCATTGACGGCGTAGGATAGCGCAAAGGCTGAATTTTTTGAAAGATCGGTGGCATACAGAATTTTTTTAATGGTCGGCAGCATAGAACCCCCCCTTTGTTAGATGGTGACATGTTCCTCAAACATCTATTGCACAGAAGGTAGGTCATCTCTCATCGATTTGCAACTGTAACCTCTGACAGCAAGAGCGTAATTTCCGTTGTACCGCCGCACGTAACAACTTTTCGGCGATTCATTCGTTTTATGTGGAAAAATAAAGAAGGCCTTATGGTAATTCGAGCCTTCGTTCACCCGGTAAAAGTAGGGCGGCAACCCTTTGCCGCCGCGCGGGGGCGTTTCTTTTTGGCCCCCAAAAAAATAAACAGGATAAAAACTCTCCTCCTTTTCAAGGAGGAGTCCCCGCCCCAGGCGGGGGAGGTGGTTTGGTTGATGTCGGCATGGGAATGCCGACCTACATAAAAATCCTTTGCCGCCGGACAAGGCTGGTAGGGCGGCAACCCCTTGCCGCCGCGCGGGGGCGTTTCTTTTTGGCCCCCAA
>Ga0209681_1000426_pt1 | contig 10872 bp, 9 predicted proteins | sample WorMetLIZISLAND2_3_FD_187416 | JGI IMG/M metagenome (GOLD analysis project Ga0209681, IMG submission 187416) | Marine gutless worms symbiont microbial communities from Max Planck institute for Marine Microbiology, Germany - Olavius clavatus LIZARD... ... | reverse complement strand
TTACGAATGTGAAGACGAAGTGAGCTGATGCATGTGCGGACACGTGGGACAGCCAACAAACTACAGTCTGCTGAAATAAAAGGCGTATACTGGATAACAACTGACAGTGTGTTATGTATTATTACAGTTGGCATTATCGACAGCTAATGGAGTCAGTGGGGGTGTCGACCAGGGAAGACGTGACTTCAGTCAACCTGCAGACACTCAGCAGATGACATCTCTGGGCCAATACTGGATGAGCAAGGTAATTGTTCAGCGTTAAGTCATTGTGGCTTTACTGGCAGCTTTTCACTGGTCTGTGCAGTAGATGTCCTCTGATCTGTGAATGTGATTGTCTGGGGGATAAAAGTGAAGATTATCAGAACTGTTCAGTGCTGTATTGTGTAGCACAGTTGTACACAGTTATAAGCACACACATATGAGCAGTTCTGATAGGTGTACTAGGGCCTGCTGATTTAGGTTTAAATGTTTAGTTTAGAATTTTTGTGTGCTTTGTGTGTTTTTCTTACCTAGGGCCAGTTTGTTTATTTTGTGTTTTTGGTGTATTTTCTGTTGTTTGTTTTAGTTGTCAGTGTTAGTGCAAGTGATAGTCTGGAAAGGATTTGTTACGTTTGGTTGAATTGTGTCTGCAGGATGCGGCATCTGGGAAAGTCACTGGCCTACCACAACAGCAGCCGCAGCAGTGGCAAAATTTACCGACATCAGCGGGTTTTCCCCTCGGTCATTCAAAGATGGCAGTGGAGTCATCATCATGGGAAGATCTCGCTGCTGCAGTTAAAGGCGCTGGAAAGTTAGTCACACTTGTCAGCTGCTTGTAGTATGTTTTGGTTGTATGAATGAAACGTTGTACAGTTGAACATTTAAATTTCACAAGGTAGTGCAGCAACAGAATTCGGGTGCGGTGTGGAAGATTTTATTTTATCATATTCTGCAGTTTATCTACGAATCCAAAAGTGAAAAATTTTTGAAATCGGTCCACATTTGCCAAAGTCATCGTAAAAAATAAAAGTGGCACCTTTTTATGGCCCACCGTGTATACAAGGTAGGGACTGTGTCTCAGTAAGAAAATGCGACTGTCTGGAGTTCTGTTGTATTAACTTTTGACTCTTGAAGTCTATATTGGGCCACTGGGGCCTGCCAAGAACACAACATCTTGCCTACAACACAAACCACAGACAGGGTGCCACAAAACTGATGGTGACTTTTGAGAATGGCAAAACTGTTCTGTTCGATTCGAAATTTCAAATAATGGCCCAATATTTGATTCAGTTTGAAGTGAAAAAAACACTATTCGCACAAAACTAGTTGTAAAGATGTCTTATGAAACTGTTTCAGAGGCAACGTAAATGCAGCACAGCTGTTGTCGCAGCGATCGGCCCCATCTTCACATTCTACAGCCAAGTTGCTCAAGGATGAGGTAGACTAGCGGTTTTTGATCCTTTGTATACATATGGATACATTACGTGTGGCACGTGCGTGATGAATTGGACACAAACATATATCTGTGAAACAGTTTTCCATCACATGTCACTGCTGCCGTGCCCCCTCTCTCTCCATCTTCTGCTGTCATCTTAAATCACATCTCTTCTCACTTTCTTATCCCACTTTCTGACTCTTCTCTCATTTGTACAGTGCCCGCGCAGTGACTCGTCATTTTGGACACTATAATCATTATTACATTTAACATATTAACATTTAACGGTTGAATCCTTCAGAAATTCTATTGAGATCTGTAGTTGAACTTGTGTTCTTTTTGTTGTATATCTTATCTGCTGTTTCTGTTTCCATTTTCAGTGTAGAGCAAGGTAGTTAATACTGCCTTATGAACTTGGAAATTCTGACAGTCTTGATAGTTTTAAACGGTTTCTGAAAAAAATCTCTTTAGCCACTACTAGTGTGACCAGCGCATTAGAGGTTATTTTTATAATGAGTTATGCTATATAAATGTACGTTTTACTTACTTACTTACTTACTTTCTGTTATAGCTCATTCTGACTAAATGAACATTACCACAGCACTGCACTAATTACTGCATCACTTCTCTTCTCTTGTCCTCGCAGTCGCAGTCTTAGGACTACATCGCGATAAAATAAATTCATTCATCGTTATCATTAACAGCTTCAGAGCACTGAATGATTAAGCAGTGTAGTTTTTAAAGTTAAGCACTTTTTTAATTTATTTTCTTTTTAAATTTTAAGCACGTTTTGTCTACATATCTATGTGACACTGTGTGTGTAATATTGTGTTGTCACTTGCTAGGGGTTGCAGAGGCTGGTTCAGGTCGCGGCATACAAGGAGGAGTTTGCTCGATGGTGTGATGCCACCGTCAAATCACTCCACACTAATATCAACGGTCTGTGTAGTGCATTGATAGCTTTCTCTTTCTGATTTGTTCACTATGATAAAATGTCGATTGTGGATTACAAGTAGAGTAATATGGCTCTATTCTGTTATGGCATGGTGCACTGAGTTCGACGCAACTGGGAATTTTGTCAAAGTTTGAAGCCTCACTAAATTCAGTTGACGAGAGATTCTCAGAACTTTGTTGCATTTTAGGACTGTAGCAACCAAGCTGCTTTGAGATCTGTCTTAAAGGGAAATATTCATACACCCTAATTTACAACACCCGTGGGCCAAAGACAACATGGCCGAAGTTAGTTATTGAAGGATTTGAGTGGTATGCCATTGTTGATGGAAGATGCTATGGTGGTTTTGGTGGACTTATGATACATGTCAAAGTACAGGTGAGATTTGAGGCCATCCCGCTTCCAATGCAGATGGACATTTGAACCATTGATGCAGTATGCAGAATTAGAACCCCCTCAATCAGCCACAGTCACTGGGCCTTCGCTGCATGAGCTGTTACTCATTTCACATCCCACTAAGGGAAGGAGGCTAAGTTATCTGTAGTACATGGACAATTGATGAAGGTTTCATAGTATGTTAATTATTGATTTCTTCAGTGAATTAGATACCCAGAGATATATCAGCTGAATAACATTGAATAGGACTAATGGCTGTATTTGTGGCTTAATTCAGTAATTTCAATATTGCATCTTAATGCTGGCAAACTCAGATGTCTAATGAGGCAGATTTTCTATATTGGTGCCTCTGAAGCTGCGGCATTATGGCCCTCTACAGATGTTTTATTATTGTTGTTGTTGTTGTAGTTATTGTTATTAGCATTGGATATAAACACTAATGCTATGATGTTGCAGTTCCAACATTCCTACGACATCTGGCTGAAGTGGATTCGCCAGTCGACGTACGTTATTGCTGTGTATAGTTTTAACATAGTCCATAAATCCACCAGCGTGTTTGATTCAGTACTTTGATCCTGCTGTTTTGGATACGGGAACACCATCCAAAAAGTTGGGGACTCCAGCAGTTCACAGAAGTTTATTTTTGAGTTGTGACCAAATCTGGAGTAGTGATGCAACAAGGATTCAAATCCAAATTTTAATGTCGGATTCGGTCGATTTTACGCAAATCCGTGTGGTGTTCGGGGCCATTGTAGAATAAGCCCACCTTGTTTCCTGGCTGAGTGTCGTAAGAGGCGACTGAATCACGGTTGTGATGACTGGCACATCGGCTATTTCTGCAGCAACAGCTGTGCTCTTATGTAGATGCTAGTGTAATGTTGATGTAATTAGCATACCACATGTGACTGTATCATATATCGTCTAATCCTCTGTTGTGAATACAGGTAACTCAGTACGTCCGTACATACCTGGGCAACAGCAGCGAAACTATGACGTTTGTTCAGCAGTACCTGCAGAAACGTGAAATCTGGCGTCAGCAGAACAAGATGCTTCAGGTGTGTTGGTATTGTGCGGTGCTACTTCGTAGACAAAACACACTCTCTGATTCGCTGTATTTTTGGCAGCCAGGTAACAAGGAATCGGGCCAAGATACCCATAGGCATACAAGCCTGGAAATAAGGTCTGGAGTGTATCAGTTGGATAATTTCTCAGCTAGTGATGTTAAGGTGCTGGTTGACAGCTTGTGCACTTGTTAGTAGTTAGTTGCACTTTTTTGCATTTTTATTTCTATTTTGCACTGTTTATTTTTTGCACTTCTTTTGTGTACCTCCTGTACGATTTTCATAATACATATGTAGGGGCTGGGAGGGCTACAGGCATTTGAGTCGGGCAATCGCTAAATTTTTCAGGATGTAGCCAGCAGCCAAAAATGGAAAATTGTATTTGTTAAACAAAAAAGGAATTTATTGAGTCTAGTGACTGTGATATGAAATGTCCAGAATCTGAGTTTTTTTACTAATTATTGGGTGAGATGAGTCGGGCAAAGCAATTTTGAATGAATCTAATGGTAAACTGTTTCAGTTCGTTGATAGCATGCTATTTGATCGGGTTAGATGAACAGTTTTTCAGGTGCCGTGAGAATATTTTTCGGGCAAAGATGGCTCAGCTCCCCATAGAAAAATTTGTCCGATATGCCTATGAAGACACTGTCTCTTCTGAGCAGTATAAATATAATTCTGTGATTATGCCAGTATGTTGAGAAATATGGTGATAGTTTAATTAAGCTGGTCTTGACATTATGATGGTGGTAATATATGTTGTGCAGGACTTGGTGCTACAATGTGTGAAAGGCAACAAATGGTACGATGCATTTTTGTTGGTTATAGCTCGCTTGTGATTTATTGTTGTTGCGAGTCATTTGTTAGAATCATAGCATCTTGTGAGACTAGTATGCTCAGTCTGACTATATGTGGAAAAGTACTCCAGTTTAAAAACCTAAACTTTTAGCATTTGTTACCTGAAATCACGTAAAACATCTAGGCAAAATTTATTCTGTTGCCTATTTTTGTGGAAATGGTCTACAAAAACGCGTTCCTTCAGCAAAAATTAGCTAATAATAGTTGGGTTGAAAAGAAAGACTGTTAGTATCAAATGCAGATTTTATTTTTGTACTGCATTGAATGCACATTGTTAGCCCTCACTCTTTGCATTTTAGATGTCATTGTTTTATTGCATGTTAATAATTCGTTGTACTGCGCTACTGGACATTTCTGTATACTGGCACACTACAAGTGCCCTTTTATTATAATTATTAGTATTACCATCTCGCAGTGCAAGCTTAAACAAATTTTACCTTTCACTTGCTTTGCATGATCCATTTTGTGTATTTTTTGTTTGTGTTTTGTTTTATTGTCTTTTGTGTAGACTTTGTGTATGATTCTTTCTTATGATAATAAATCGATAAATAGGGCATGTGTGTTTTATTGTAGACATGTTAGTCAACGGTCTCGTGCAATGGCACAAGCTGGTTGTTGACTGTCAAGTCTGCAGACGTTTGCCAGTTGTTGTTGATGATGATAATGATGTCAACGATCGTTCATTTGTTCGTCGTAAATCAGTCACTTGAACTCGTCACGGTCTGTCGACAGGCAGACTTCCGTAGTTATAAGCAGCGGCCGCTGATCATACACGCCAGTTTTTCTTGACGGGCTGCTTTCCATCTTTCCGACTAACCATCGGAACGCCAGACACCAGAGTGCTCATTTTTCCGCCGTCGGTTTTTTACGCGTGTATGTTAGGCGTGCATACAGTGCCTCCGTGTTGAGGTTCGTCGACGTCCACTCCGATGGGTTGGCCGTCGCCGACTCCGTCACTGCGAGGGTCCAAGATGTCAGCGGTGGCATGTCGGCTGATTTGTTGTCTTTCGTCTCCGCCGAAAAACCCGGTTGCGTTATCGCGTTTACTTTCAGTTTCTTTTTCATTGTTACAGTATTATTTTGCATCTGGCCGGTAGTTACAGTGGCAGCAGACGTAATATGATTTCTCCATGACCGCAGTCTATCGGGTACTGCGGTACTGGAACGAGAACGCTTCTGCGTAGTGAAGTTGTGATGTGAAATCGACAAATGCAATTGTTATGTATTGTTTGTGTGATGTGGTTGGTTAATTTCTTCCAATTTTTCATTTGCAGCTTACCAAAGGCTGTTCCATTTTGTGCATCTACGAAATATAAATGTGTTGTGTTTGCTTGTTTTTTAATGACAATATTCATTGACTACTTGGTTTAGAGTCCTGTTGCTTAGTGTGGAGTGCTAATTCTTTCCAGCCAGGATACAAGGCTACCCACTAGCTGGGACAGTTACTGCCATTTCTTTTACTGAGATTATTATTTTTTGTTTAACCAGCCTACACTGCTGGCCAGTTACTGACAGACAATGGGATATTGAAGGTGACACCCACTGGAGAAACTTGCATAAGTCGACTTGTGCACGAAACTTGCTGACATGCTTTCTTGCGCAAGTTTTTTCTTGAACACATTTCTTGCGCCGAATAGAAAGCGGCCATATTCTGCGCAAAGTGCAAGTTTTTTGTACAATAACTTACATCGGTTTTGATGCAATAAACTTGCACAAGTGTCTTGTACAAGTTTTTTGAGTGTGTGTCTAAGCAATATCGTAAAGAAGACGACAGCTTGGTGGCTGTAATTGGAAGCGTGTGATTTTTGCTGAACTAACTGTGAGCCAGAGAGTAAAGGTGACACTTATTTTTGCTGTAATTTTGGCACTCGACGTTCTTTTATTTTCACTGTTGCATTCATTGATGATCCGTGGAAGAAGTGGGAATAAAAGGTACCACTTCACCTTAAATCTGTTAACACACTACTTTGTGAAACGTTGAAGTATACAGCTTCAGAGCTAAGTTATTGTACTCAAAATGATACAAAATAGTTAGTTTACTGTCAATCATCCAGAAATAAGTATTTTCATTTTATCACCATAAAATGAAATAACATCTGATTTCCAGATTACTGGATAATATGAATTACCACTTGTATGATGAACTTTCACATTTCGCAAGGTTTTTCAGCAATGTATTAATCACAGGTGCTAAATTTTATTCCAGCTAATTCTACATCATCATCATTATCATTCGGCATGCATCATGTCAGTGAGTAGCTCTGCTTGCTACCAATAGTCTCCACAGTGACTTATCCAGCATGACAGTGTGTTAATTCTACAGCTTATCTTAAAATGTAAACTTGAAAGAGTAACTGAAATTGGTCCACATATTCCAAATTTATTGTAAAAGTGAAAGTGGCACCTTTTCGTGGCTCACGGTATATATGTTGCGTACGTTTTTCTTGTTTTCAGTTTGCTGTAAGTTTACACGTTTTGCAGTGAATCGTTTATTTCTCGTGCATTTATTTCATGTTGTCAGATATTCTTTGAGACGGCTGTTGAGGTAAGTAAGTAAACATTGGTTCGGTGGCAGGCTCCGTGGTGCTTCGCTGTTACAGATTCGAGCTAGCAGTTCACCGAGACCAATCCCGTCCAACTGTCAGATAGCATTGCTTTTTGGATGCTACGCAGCGTTCGACAGTACCAGTAATTTTTTGTCTCATGTCTGCTGAAAATATATATATGTATGTATGTATGTGTATATATACACACACTCGATCACATTAAGTGAGGTGTGTATGCATATGTAATATAGATTATATTATTCTTTGTATGTGTATGTATATTGGAGACATATCTTTTGGATTATCATCGTTCGGCTAATTTAAGTCCTGCGTCATCGGAGTCGATGAAAAGTTGGACACGTGGACTTCAGTCAAGGCAGACTTGTGCAGTGTGTGTGCGCGCGCGTGTGTGGTTGCACACTTGTCTGGCTGATTTGGCGCATGCTTTTGCAACGCCCGCTGAAATGAATGCTGCATTTTTTGTTGGCACATTAAATAAATGAACACAACATTTCTTTGTGAGTCAGTGTACGTCAGCTATGACATTTTTTGACTGTTATGAAAATCCCAGGAGTAAGGCTGCATTCACAGTGGTTCGTGTACTGGTTGTGGGTTCTAATAAATACAAATTTGCACATATTCCAATGGCAGCCATTCACACTAATACAAGTACATTAAGAGTTTGATTTTCACTTGTACAGGTCGTTTCTGTGCGGGTCTTTTTTCTAGGAAACCGATAAGAGTAAGCGTGCGTACATTACCAGGATAACGTATGTCGTGTAGGGTTACTTATTTATACACTAGTAAAGATATTATGCAGTTTTAACATCAACAGCTATATATAGCATTACTGGTGATAGTTGAGTAAACTTTTTGCAAGAAATTCAAGGTATTTCGTAATTTTAGTGTTTACTTACAATGTGAATGCAGGGGCAGATCCAGGATTTGCCAAAGTGTGGGCAAACCACTGAGCTCAATCCTGTGTCGTATAATGTTGGCCTGGCGGGGGACTTTGCCCACTGAAGCCAAAACTTTGTGTCCATTTTCATACAACAGAGGGCCCAAAAGTTAAGTTATTTAAGTGATAGTTCACCGCTATCATGTCCGATGCAGACTGCTCGCTACCACGACCAGCCCCAAGTTTTAGTCAGTGAGGGGTTGGTATGCCCATGACTGGTTCTATTCCTGCAGTAGATCCAGTATGCTCAGCATGAAACGAAGAGGAAAGAATTTACCACTTAGGCAATTATAATAATCACAGTTAGGGCTTCAACATTCTAAGGATCTTATGGTTAGTGTATTCATGATTTTCCTTCGTAAATGTCGACTAACTTTGTAATAAAATGCATTACTACTATTATTGTAACAAAATGATAGAAACGTAGACGATTCATAATGAGAGGAAATAAACTGTATAAGCAGTAAAAGCAGATTGACGGTTAAGTAGCCTACATTTTAGCATTTCATTCTTGAATGTGTGTCGATTGGAATTAGGGATTAGCCAGATACGGCTCTGATCTACCGATTCGAATGTAAAATAAAGTAAAGTGCAAGTACAACGATAAAAATAACAATTGTTCATCAACTGCAATAAACATTTTCAGCGAAGTACCGAAACGAATATTACTTGGCAAATAAATTGATTGATTGATTGATTGAATACAGGTGCGGTATTTATATTCGGAATATTCATTTGCCAGACGGAGCCTCACTGGCGTTCCATTTGTAAGTAATCGTGTTTTAGATACAGCGAAACGGAAGTGATTAAAGTTGTCGTTATACTCGTTCAGGACGTGCCCATATATTTTACGTCAGTGAATAGGTTGGTGTACTGCTTTTATCAGAACTGTACAAGCCAGCTAAATGAGAAGAGTCCGACACAATTTTCAGCAGACCAAACTTAGCCGAGTTCTGAACTCGGCTTATCGTTTAGCCTAACGATAAGCCGAGTTCGGTAGATCAGAGCCGTACGTATCTAGTATGGCTACTTATCGTTAGGCTAGATTAGCATTAGCCTAGTGATAAAGAGCGGCATCTAGTATGGCGAGGTTAGCATCAATGTGAGGGTCAGTGATAGGATTAGGGTACGGGTTAGGTTTAGGCTCAATCCTTGCATGTGATTTCTGGGTTGATGATATCTACCTACTGTGAACACCTCTCTACTGATACAGGTTTGACTGAAGTCACCACCGACCGTTATGACCCACCACTGTGTAGGGCCAGTATTTACTCACCCGTCAACAATTGCGTTTGCAGAGCACTAAAATGAGTGACAAACTGACCTTACTTAGCAGCCCTTACACTAACCCCAATCCTGACCTTATACCTAACCATATCCCTAACCCAACCGTAATAAGCGTTTTCCGCTACTTACGGTTGATGATGGTCGGGAGTGGTCGGTGGTGACTTTAGTCAAACCGCTACATGATTTACTTATACCTCTGACTCACGCTGAAGACACTTTTACAAGAAATTTGTACAAATTGACTTGCACAAGAGACGTCCACTGCCTTTTCTGCAGCTTTTGATGCCATTGATCATAACATCTTACATACTTTTTTCATCTTCGTTTGAAATCCGTGACTCTGCTCTGGAATGGACGGCATGACCCTTATTACAGACCGTTCGGGTCACCTCACACTTTCTGAGTTAAATGTGACAATAACTGTTTCCTTTTCTTCTTCTTTGTATGGTGTTTTTCAAGGCACTGTTCTTTGTGCATTACTTTTCATAATGATCTCTCATTTTATCTCAGGCCTTAATGCATACCTATGACACAACTTTTCTTCCATTTAATCCGGGTTTTTGCAGACATATGATATTGTGACTTAAGCATATTTCCTTATCATCCAAGAACTGAGAGACTCTTGCTGGCAGTGGCGATAGATGTTGCAGCCACAAAATTCAGCATCTCACTGAGTCTGTATGAAACTGATGCACTGATGCAATCAGCTGTTTGAAAACTGCTAACAAAAGTTGTGACCAAATAATAATAATAATAATGGTAGACGGTAGTGGATAGGGATGCCAGCTGCACAATCGTGAAATGCCACTCTAAGCATCATGGCGAAGATACTACAAGATGCCGCAGATCGACACGATATGAAGTCATTCTACGATGGACTCAAGGCAGTTTATGGTCCCAGGGACACGGGCAGCATTCCAATCCGCTCGCGTGACGGCACGACCCTTATTACAGACCGTTCGGGTATTCTATCTCGCTGGGCTGAACATTTTCACGGGGTTCTCAATCAACCAACTACGTTTGATCCTTCAGTCTTGTCAGAATACCCGTTTGGGATACTGACGACGAATTGATGCAGCCCCCAGACAATTATGAAGTCCAGCGTGCAGTAACCAGATGTCTTCTGGAAAAGCGCCAGGACCCGATGGTCTCCCACCAGAGCTGTTTAAGTCCGGAGGCCCCGAAATCATTAACAAACTGACAATACTGTATGAGTCCATTTGGAGCAGTGGAACAGTCCCCCAGGAGTTTAAGGATGCTTTGATTGTTCACATCTTCAAGCGGAAAGGTGACAAGTCAGTTTGCGATGATCATCGTGGGATCTCACTGCTTTCCATACCAGGCAAAATACTTGCACGTGTCATTCTCAACCGGCTGGTCAAGCACATCAGCGACAATGACAT
>Ga0209681_1000425_pt1 | contig 10883 bp, 6 predicted proteins | sample WorMetLIZISLAND2_3_FD_187416 | JGI IMG/M metagenome (GOLD analysis project Ga0209681, IMG submission 187416) | Marine gutless worms symbiont microbial communities from Max Planck institute for Marine Microbiology, Germany - Olavius clavatus LIZARD... ... | reverse complement strand
AAAACACGGCAGCTATAGGTTTTGATAATAACTGAATCGAATCTCAACCATTGAACATTTTGCAATTTGCAGTACTTTAACCGTGAACAATTCTCCATATTTGCATGCTAAGATATTTCTCCTCACTTTAAATACGCACGGACAGTATCTGTTTTCTAGACGCTGCCATTATACACCAATAAGCCACTGTTTAGAATATAATTATGAAGTTGTGCCAATAAATGACTACAGGAGCGTTTCGTCATTATTCACATAGCCTAACCGCTTGGAATTTTGAGGCCAAAATTTTGACAGTAATATTTTATTCTATCATCGACAGATTATTGTTGCGCAGAATACTACTACCGTCTCGATTTTAGCGATCTGTGTTAATAAATGAAGATTGGATTCGAGCCAAAATGCCGAAGGTCAGTTAAATTAGCAGCGAGAAACGTGACTGTGTGTTCGCAGAAAATCACGCAGATGCCAGCTCATTAGCCGCTGAACGTTTGCTTTACGATCATACAGCAAAGCGGTCGGCGGTAGAAGATCTGCAGCAGCCCCGGAGAAGCGTCGGGAAGATGACCACAGTATCAATATCAGGTGGTAAATAGCAGCTGTAGCAGCAGCAGCAGCATGGATGTTGGTATAGTTGACGGATGCGGTGTAAAAACGCCCGAGTGGACGGTCCAGGGTGAGCGAGGCGGGCGTTACACCGCATCCGATGGGCACCTGCTCGGCGTTCTCTGTTTCTGCTCAGCGCTGAACGACGCACGCCCGACCCGCCGCTCGCTGACAATTAGCGGCGCGCACGCACGCACGCCGCGCGATAAACAGCGCAGCAGCTTCGAGATGTTTCTATAGAATATTGCTGGGTTGATGCGCACATCACGAATTATAATTCGACGAAATGCCGCCCAGAAGGGATGCAGCGATGCACATTTCCCGGCACGTGCCGCAGCAGAACAGAAGTCGACGAATGTGCCTGCTTGTTTGATGGTCGACTGTATCGCCGCCGCCACCGCAGATCAAAACAAAACGGATCGCTTTCTAGTAGGATCAGTGAACACCTGCATCGCTGGCAGTCAGTTGTTGTCGACCGCGCCCAACACTTGATGATGCTTAATGCCAGTCAACATGTCGATCGACCTGCTTATAGGCCAACAGATCGCTCTGGTGGTTGCTTCAGCTGCAATTCACCTATTATGCCTCCACACTGCTAGATATAATTAGTAAATAAAAACAGAAAAACATATACGAATGTATGCGTATGTGTTTCAAAAAAGTTCACCCCTATGACTTACATGATAACAATGTGAAATGAAAACCAATTTAAATAATATTTGGCAGAAATGCAGTTGACGAAATTTGCAACAAAACTGTGTGGAACGAATGTCAGATTTTTTCATTGAGCATCGCTACTTTAAGTTTCAAGATGAGATTCAGTTTTTTTTACATTACAACAATGGAACATTGAAACATCGCGATTCAGAAAGCTTCCGCGGTTGCAATAGGCCTATAAGCTTACATTGCTTTTTCCAAGCCTTGCATCATATTACTTGCATGACACGTCTTTGCTAATGTCATGGCGCAATATTAATTTTACCTTTTTCTCTAATTTATTTCAGTTGATGGGCACCTAAGGCTAACGAGGGTTGCATGGCATAGCCGACGACGCTTTCACGGGTTTCAGCGACGACGATCGACGATGCTGTCCATAAGTGGTGCAAACGTCTGCGTTGCTGTGTGGAAAACAAACGAGTTGACTTCGAACATTTGCTATAACATTGCGACTCCAACTTAACTAATTTAGTCTGGCTGATTAGCTGATACTTGGACACTTCGCTGTGTTTTCGTCGTTCTCCTCGCATCGCGTGAAGTATAATTGCGTAATAATTTTTTTTCCGTTTTATTCTGCATGATATTCATGCATACAGTGTATGTTTTACTGTGTAATGAAAGGAATATGATAGTTTGCTGCAAATTTCCTCAGCTACTGCTACATTCCTGCCAAATATTATTAATATTGGATCAACATCTGAGATATTTATAGTGAAAATCAAAAGGGTGAACTTTTTTGAAACACGGTGTACTGTACATGTATAGAGGTATTGGTAGAATAGTAGAATCTCTGAACAAAGACCTAAAATTATGTATACCCATTTGTTTACGCAAATGCAAAGGAGTGTACTGATGTTTAATTTTTAGCTGCTGCTGCAGTTGTTACTTTTCGTTTTTTCACCTTTTTAGCACCATCGAAAATTTACAGACTGACGTTTCTACAATTGAATTAAAATGTTGGTGCCAAAAACTATCCAAAAACTGACTTCGGGCAGATGCTGGTCTGGTTGTAAAGTGGTAAACGTTTATTGTCGGCAGAGAAATTCCGCAGCATCGGCGAGATAAACAGTAAACGTTAGACGAGACCGAAAAGTCATCGTGGATCTATGGATTGGACGTGACCGACTGCAACGACTAACGAGTGAATGAAGGAATGAAGCTGCAGTCTTTATGTATTTTGTTTTCACCCTATATTTATAAATTGTTGGAATTTTCGCAGTATTGATTTTACTGATTCATTTCCAATTTTTGGCACAATATTTACCTCTGTCAACTTGCTAGGGCAGCTACGTTTTCGGTTTGCTTGTTAATTTACATGTATCTGCGATCAAGATTACTCAGAATGTTATGATTGGATACGTAGACTTTCGGACAAATTAGATGTTTTGGTGGATCTGGATCCGAAATTCCGAATCCGTATCCGATACAGTCTTTTTTCATTTTATTTAATGCTACGAAATTTGGGCAATGTTATGGATTATGATCGCATCTAACCGTGATCCATTATTCCATACAGACATTAGCAAGGGAACTAAGACTCAGACAAAACCAGCAAAAATGCTTAGACTTAAAAATGACACCGACTAGAACGTGTATTGCTGCCGATTTCAAGTCGTGCTAAACTGCTAATGTTTTTGAGTTTGTTTGCACACATAGAAGAAAGGTTAGCCTTGGTTCATTCTCAGCAATTTAGGTAAAAATAATTTACCCCGAACTGTGATAATTCCACTTCTGCGGTCAACGAGTTCTCGGTTCCTGTATTGTGCTAAAGCAGTGGATTGATTCGTTTAATATAATTATTGTCCCGGTTGTTGGCTGACTTGACCGGGCGCAACTGTCAACCAATAGTCATCATGCTACACTGCATAGCTCGGCAAGACAGCAGGTGATCAGGTATCAAAACAACACTCATCGTCACTTAGTTTTGATAAACAGCCGCCTTTCGCATAATTGCGACAACGAAATCCGGAAGTATTGTATTTGCCTCATTTCTCAGCAGTGTCACCCGCTGTGCAGAGAGCAGAGAGAAAATGTGACACAGAAATAATAGGAATTTGCCGGCTTCCAGTCCGCGCTGCTGCTACTACAGCTGATTTGACAGACCTCCTCCCGTGGAGCTTCACCACCTTACGGCTGTTGTTTACGTTTCCGTTTGACTGCGGGGCGAGAGCGCGACTTTTTCCAGCTGACAAAGCAATCGCTTCGTCGTAATTGTCGCCGGGCTTCGTCTTCTATACCATCTGATAGACTCGCTGCGCTGCCTACGTACCACCACCGTCCCACCCGCGTAAAAACACGAGAAACACGCTTATCGCCTATGAATATTTTTATGTGATTGTTTTGTCGGTTACGGTATTTGGATCGTATAGGATAGCGGCGGAATGTCTTGAGGCAGAACGCTGCACATCACAATCGATTCGATCATTTTCGATGCACTGCAGCAAAACGATATCTTCACTCCGGATTTTGCGCTTTATGCAAGCGGACATTCTAACAAGCAAGCTGACTGAGCTATCGCAAAGATGACCGCGCGACGCGGTCACCTATATATGGGAGCCCTGAAAATTTTCGGGAGTCCCTGACTATGCCCACAACTACTTTTCCCGAAATGTTTAATGAGCTTTTGTTCCGATTGAGCCTAAAAATGTGCGTACAAAATTGGAATCAAAGTTCGTAGCTTTACCCGTTCCTGAGATTATAGCGATTGGAGTTTTGGGTGAGGGTTGCGAACCTCCAGTCTAGGAAAAGGAGGGGCGTACGGGGTCGGGAATGGTACCCTTCGAAAGACTGTTGGTGACTTCCTATAGACAGTCCATAGTAACTTTTCGTCTATCTTTACGCGTTTCAGAGATATTGCCGCTTTTGTGCTCCAGCACGCCACTTTTTTCCACCCCACCCTTAGTCTCTCCCAAATTTTGAGATTAGGTGGATGGCCCTTGGGCTAGGAAGAGCGAAGGTGTTAAGCTAATAGTCCGCGCAATTAATTTTCAAGATTTCCAGCCTATGTGGTACTCCACCAACATTACAGACGGACAGACAGACGGACGACATGCAATCGCAATACCGCGCTTTGCACAAAAGTGCATCGCGCCTTAAAAACTAACAGTCGAGCTAAACTTTATTAAGTAATGAGAGCCAAAAACCTAGGAGTAAGTTGTATCTTACAGCCACCACTGGTCATTTTTAGCCGATCGTACTGCGACACAGTGTTATTGGCTGTTGGCGTCATCCTGTTGTCCAGATCTGTTTGTTTGTCTGTCTGTCTGTAACGCTGTGCATTGTGGCTCTCGGGTCGGTGTGAAGGCTAAAAGTTGTGCCAGCGTGTTCCCAGCAGGCAAGTTCCTATTTGTCCGTTTGCTGTAGGATGTATCGTTTAGCCAGAAAACGCACCGCAAACAAACGAGTCGAAGAAAACGCGAACGTGAGCTTTTGAGAAACAGAAATCCACGCGCGCAATGGTTTATAGCACATTACTTACTGTTTTACTGTTGAGAAGATAGACATCGAGAACTTTGCTCGTCACGCTTTGGATGTGTTCATAAAATTAAAATCTAACCCGTTGAATCGGATTGCGAGGCTGACACTGTGACACAACGGTTTGTTCTAGTTATAAGCTTATCGTAGTACCTTACGTCGTTCGCAGTACGATCGGCTATAAGCTTCTTGTTTAACTTTCACTTGGACGTCACTTGATTTGCTGTCGAATCACAAAGAAGACAAGCTTGGACGTAGGCCTATTTCTTGGACATATTCTCTGTCAGACACTTTAACTTTTCTCAGTCTGTTTCCCCTTCCCACTTCGGACGCAGTACACAGTATGATCGGTTATTGGCGTTATACACTTATACTGTCGCCTGTACATCCATCTATCTGTCCGCCTGTCTCTGATGCTCAGGGTCGGTGTAGGGGTGTTAAAAGTTGTACATCGTTTTCCTAGGACATCACTTCCTATTCACTTCTTCAAATACTTCGGCTGTAGGATGTAGCCTATCGTGGAAGCGTGGTACTTTGTGGTTAACACTGCTAGTGTGCCACCAAGTTTGAAGATGTTGTGGACATCCATTCACCGAGTATTGTGTATTTTCTGAGTTCTATGAGGAGGTCCGGTAACCCGTATCTTTTACATTTTGGTGCAGCATTGCATCACCGTGTGCCCACGTGGTACATTTCTAGCAAATTTGAACTTCTCGATTTATAGCCTGCGGCTTGGACAGACAGCCTGCAGTGCCTTGAACAACCTTGAGCAATACCTGGAATACCGAGATTGAACACTGAACAGTGACTGACGCAAGGCGGCATGCAGACACGCAGAGTGAACAGACTGCATGTCTGCAAGTCTGTACAGGCTCGCAGATGCCGAACATTCTGCCCTTCATTTCATGGAAATTCCATGAAATGAACGGCAGAATGTTCGGCATCTGACTGATGAGAGAAACTGGACGATCGGTTACGTATCTAGGCACTAGCCTGCCTGATCTTACGGTACATCGACATACTGCCCTTGGCCTTACGGCAGAATGTCGATGGACCGTAAGATCAGGTATTAGTGAGCTACAATTTATTGGGGCTGGAGAGGGAAGGGTGGGTGTCGCAATGCAATTTTGGCTACTGAAATCGGTCCCTGTATCTGGTGTATCGTGTCTCTAAAGCCGATATTGCAAACATTTTTAAAGTTGATGGTCTATTTGTATTAAGCCACGTTTGTATTAAAGTTTCTTTGATTGCGCATGATAGTGATTAGCAAACTCTATGACGGGGCGCTATAGCGAATCGGGAACGTGCATGATGCTTCCACACAAAAATTTGGCTGGGTGGTCCACATACACTAAAATGTGAGATGTTCACACTGAATCTTATTTCATTTTACAATAAATCGATAATGGAACGTTTATGTAGGGCTAAACACAGCCATCTTGTCGACGCGGACGCACCTGGCGCTAAAGCTAGCACAAAGCACCTTGAATCACGTTTAGAGTTCATCCAAGGTCACGTATTTTGATATTTTTGACGAGGAACTGTGTATTACTGTATAGTAATGTGGGCTTTAGTCTTTAGAGTCGGAAATTTACAAGGAAAGGTTTGAGCATCTCCGTTTTCGAGAACCCCATGTCATTCGGCGCCCCCTGTCTAGGGAACCCCTGCGAATATTCGCACAAACCTTAGACAACTAGAATCATTGACCTATATTTTGCCGCTGATAGTATGGATCTATCTTCATTCAATTTTTTTCTGGTGGGCTCGGTAAAACGATTTTCTCTGCGACAGTGTATGTTTCGGCCGTTCAAGGTCATCAAAGGTCATTAATTTTGGTACGAATTGAAAGCGCGTATGCGACTTCCTATTAGTCCGTCATAAAGTAATCTTGGTCCTATCTTGCACCGTTTCAGAGATATTGCAGATTTTTATGCTCATGACTTCAACCCTATTCCACCCTAAGTTTGAGGGTGTTCCTGTTGCACAAGTCCCAGCATAATCTTAAGCTATTTGGTCGTGAAATTATTTCCGAAGTAGGCCTATTCCAACCTACGTTATCAGAGTACCTGAACGTCACAGACGGAAGGACAGACGGACAGTTATTGCCAGTTTTCAATACTACCTTTGCACGACCTCTGTCCCACTTCACATCAGATTTATTGTATAAACATTTTCTGTAGTCTGTTGTGGTCTTTCGATGACTTGCTGACAATCACAAGCTATTTTGTCCAATGTCGTATTTTCTGTTGGTCGGCAGGTGATGAAGTAATAGGTGTTTACTTCTTGGACCACCCAGCTTGATATACCGCTTGATCACGTGTGATCCGATGAGTGATGAATGAGAGTTGTCTATAGTGAACATGTCGTCAGAGGTGCTGGATCATGTCGTTATGTAGCGAGATACTCAAAGCGGTTCAGTTCACAAGTTCGTACTAATGATGTCATAAAACGTGTAACACGTGCACGCAAACTTTCTCTGTGCATGCGTCTACCGATACTCTCGCTTCCTCACGCTCCGCAGTTTTCACCGCGATTTAACGACGACGCTAATTTGTCAAAATTAAGCGTTTAACAACTCTTTGATCTATGCCGACACTAAGCCGTTATTACAAGACCACCCGCAACACGAACAATATGCCTTCCGTCTCTCAGTCTCTGCTTCTGCGAGTAAGGACTACAAAAGGTGCTCTGATATATTTTTCTAACGACGAGTTACAGGATGCACAAAAGTTCGTCATCATCATCATCATCGTCAACGCAAACTAGCATCAGCGTCGATAGTCAACTCCAGCTGTCTCAAACACGGGCCCTCGAAAACGTTATCTACGGCTCCCTCTGCGACAATTACTTGGAGTAGCAAAAAATTTACAGCAGTCGGAATTAACGAAAATTAATTATGTGTGTATATAACAAGTTTCTAAAATGGATGTGACGATCGCGAGGAAAAAAATCGACACGGTTCGAATGACCTAACCCATATATCACCAATCGTGCCGTTGAACAGTGAGTGAGGTCCAAGACACTTCTGCAATGAGCTGTTGGTAATTTTTCACTTAATGCAGCGACATTTCCAAGATATCTTGAGATGTGTGGCCGTTTGTAATTATATTAAGAAAGCTCTTAACTTCTTAAGGGCTTTCTAATGACACAAAGAGAGATGACCTTGGAAGCCGTATGTCGGTATGTAATGTGTTAGAAAGCTTCATCCGCCACATAAGCGATACTGTCAATACGACTTTAGACTTCACATAGTCTAGTTGTACAATATCTGCGGTGTTCAGTGAATTGCACGATCAGTTAGCCAGCCTGGATTAGATATGCGTATAGCTGACGCGCTGTTTCTCTGCGGAAGCCTGAGCTTCTTGTTCAACTGTTCTCCTTAGATTATATACACCTTTGCGAGAATTTCGTTGGTTTATGTATCAACATTCCAATTGTGTTTTTGATGAAATGAACAGTTATATTTTATTTAATAACTTATTACTAGTAAACGCGTCTCAGCACGTTATGCCGATAGTATTAGTGTATGTGCAGTAGTGTGTAGAAATATAAGCTCTTCAAAGCTGTCATTAAATACTGTTTTAGATATTTCTGTTTTTAATTAATGGCGATAGGTTACTTATTTAGATATCTAGGGTAATAAACCTATGGTCTACTTTGACAAATGAGCTGTAAGTTATCGTTAGAAAGGCCTGAAATGAAGCGAAAGACGACGACGATATACGCGTAGCCTACATAGCCTAGACGCATGTCAACACTAGTTTAGCGTTGATGGCAGTGAGTTTTTGATCGACTAAATTAATCCATCCATCCATGTTTATTCGCAGAATGACACACTCAATAGCTAAACTAAGCTGCAGTGCTGCTGCTGCAGCTTTACACATTCTGTAGTCTCCTTGACGAAAGTTGTTCTGCGCAAATTGCCAGATCACTGCCAACACGCGGAAGGAAAGATTATGGATGGAGAAGGTCTCCATCTTATAATCGTTATCCCGGTTCGTGTTTGAGGTGCGTGTCGCCACGGTTGAACAGGGCGGTCCATTATGCATCTGAAGATGCAGCGAGATGTCAGCGTAGCAGAGAAACTGCGTAGCGCAGATAAGACGGGCGTAGGCGTCAAACTTGTCTCGGAACTGTCACAGTCCACTGGGCCGCCAGCAAGCGTGTTGATGTGTTAGCACTGGCATAGTTAATGGTGGAAGACGAAGCATCTAGTATAGTCTGCTGCTGCAGCGGCAGCGCGCGGAAGATGCGTTGCGGCGATCACGTCATTCAGCGTCTGAGTGGAGTGATGGAGAGGGAGACTTGGGGCGGTAACAAGAGAACACTGCCAACTAGACGGTCATTAACCTGTCTTCGTCTAAAGCAATTAGTCGACATCATCAACTAGGTCACATATCTGCCTCACTCACTCGTTTGCTGTGCAGTGTGCACAATGATCGGCACCAGGGCAGTACTTACAGAAACAAGTTATCTACTTTTAACAGATAGTTATTTACTACCAGTTTGAAATAATAGCGATATTTATAAACTAATATTTTGAAGCTACAAAACGCTAGTTTTTCAGCTACTTCAAATACGTGATAAATAACGTGTGCACGCTTTATTCAAACTTTTGGTCAGTGTTAAAACGGTTAAAAATTATAAACCTTTTAACGCCTGGTAGCCCTATCATTCTAGTACCAAATATCACGACAAAATTACAAACTCATGACTTTGCTGATTCAACAGCGGCGTTAAATGCAGATTATGTATGAAAATAAATTTGCGGTTATCTCCCACCAATAAGTGACTATAGTCATAGATGGCGACTCCACGGGGACAGCAGAAAAAAATTTCAGCCAATGTCCCGGTGGAAGCGGCACAACCGGAGCAAAAGTATCATTTTGCAACGGTGCAATTTTGCCCCGGCTACAAGTTTTACCACGCGATGCTACGCAGAGCACGGTTATGCTAGTGTAAGTCGTCTGTCTGTCTGTGACCTTCAGATATTTTTTTCACACAGGTTGGAATACTTCGAAAATAATTTCACGTCCGAATAGCTTTATAAGGTACCTGCTCAGATTGACCCCAACATTGGCGATCTGGTCCAACAGGAACACTTCCAAAAATTGGGCGGAATAGAGCTGAGCCCCAAAAAGCCTGCAATATTTTTGAAGCGGTGCAAGATTGCTATCATTGCTATGGCGGACTAATAGGAAGTCGCATGCGCGGTTTCGATTGCTAATTGATTGACCTTGAGGGACCGAAACGCACTGTTGCATGCAGAAAAACGTTTTAGGGAGCCCACCAGAAAAAAAATGAATGAAGATGGACAGTTTCTGGCCGTGTGCCGTGATTTTCGGCTATCGCCGTGATTTTGCGTCACGGCTGTGAAAATTAGCGTACTGTGTGTAATTTCTGTAGGCCTATTTTTAACGGTCGGTGACGTATACAAGAAAGCCATGCTGTGGCAGGGAAACCGCACGTACGATGCCCTCGTAGAATTCAATAGTATCGGATTTCTTGTAACACTTCTTTCGTACATTACATTTCTGAAAATTGCTGCTTCCAGAAGCGTTTTCACAGCTAACAAGATGCCTCGCTATTGCAGGGACCACCGCGCGATGCACAGTAAATTTCGGTATATCGAAGTTTACAGCGGCGTCGCGCGGTTTTCACTGCGATAGCAACGCTTTTGAATTAAATAATAGCATATAAATCACGTCAAAATAACCGTGTTAAATACATCTATGTATTGCCTTTAAATTCATTATTTGACACGCCCCTCACATTCGCAAATGTATTCTCGGCTTCTTCTGCGCCTAGATTCTATTATTGGTGTCAACACGTTGCTGCAGCAGGAAGTCGGCGCCTATGTGACGGCTGTAGTACCTAGAAAACAGCATAAGACATTGGATACATGCCCAATCAGTAAGCAACTAAGTTCGTAACTTCACAACACAACATCACAACTTCATCAAATATTGAACCATTTTCATTTTTTTTACTGTCAGCAGCAGTCATTGGCTTCGCCAGGTCGCCAGGATTTTGTGCGAGGAGGTGCACGAAACAAGAAAATAATTTTAGGGTAACACTCACACCAAAAT
>Ga0209681_1000424_pt1 | contig 10885 bp, 6 predicted proteins | sample WorMetLIZISLAND2_3_FD_187416 | JGI IMG/M metagenome (GOLD analysis project Ga0209681, IMG submission 187416) | Marine gutless worms symbiont microbial communities from Max Planck institute for Marine Microbiology, Germany - Olavius clavatus LIZARD... ... | reverse complement strand
CTATTGGTAGCAAGCGGAGCTACGCACTGATATGGTGCATGCCGAATAATGATGATGATGGTCATATGAATTTACGGTAAACCTGTGTTAGCTGGGTGCACCCTGATTCTCAGTCTCCAGTCCCTGTTATGATCTAGAGTAGTCTTCATGGCACATATTCTTCTGTATGCAGGTGGGGATTGCCCACAAGGTATTTTGGGCAATACCATACCCAACTGCATTAACTGCTATGTCAAGGTGTTTTGAACCGGGCGTTTTACAGCCGGATGTCCTTCCTGTCACCCAACCAACCGAAGTTCAGTGCTTTGACACTGTTGGTTGGAATGACTGAAGGCACAAACAATGCCAACAGTATGTGAATAAAATAATAATTAAACTAATGCCATGATAACAGTAACACATGCGAGCAGTACATGCATGCATATAGCCATCTTTTACGTAAATACGGGTTAGCCTGGTTACCCCTCATGTTTCTTCTCCATTTGTCAGCCCGTGTGTCCTCTGAGGACAGGTCAAAACTTTATTATCCTCTGTTTCACCAAGTCTTCTTCAAACGTCCCCTCTAGTTAGTTCCATCAATCTCCATTGTCACACAAGGTTTCATCCAACCAACATCATCATCTCACTCAAGTATCATCATGCAGAAGCAACTATACTCTACCCTTTCAACTACCAATCTCACTGAAAACAACAAGAAGAAAAACAGTATCATCAACGGACAGCAAAGAAAAACAATACGTGTTCCTACTCTGATGGGTGAACAGCAACTGCAGGAACAACATCATCATGTTCCTTCAGTATCACCTGCACAACCAGCCAGACAACAACACTCAGTTGCAGATCCACCCAGTTTTATGCACAGACATCGTACTAGTAGAATCACTGGAATGAAGCGAAAAAAGGCGACAAAACAAATCCAAGAAACTATTATTATTATTATTTTGTTTTTAAATACCCTTGGTAGTAAAGATAGTATTATTGATGTGTGCTAACACATTTTCAATATATGAAAGTATTATTATTATTAACTTATTATTATTATTATTTTATTATTATTATTATTATTACACACAAAAAGACTTACGGTACATGGCACTTAGTCACGAGAATTACAAGGACATGTAACAAAACAAAAGAATTAGCATATAGACATGTCCAGTAAAGAGAGAAAAATCACAAGTACAGCATGGAGGTAGGCGTTGTATGTCAGTAGGAGAGGGAAACAAGTTCATCTAAAATGACTCAGTTTCCAAAACAACCTCTGGCGATTGCAGAAACAGTATTAGTACACATCAGATCACTGTCTAGTGTCTATACCGACACAGCAGCATCAATGCAGAGATAAGCCAGAAATGCCTACGTAGCGATATTCTACAGACAGCAAAATACCTTAACATCGGTGCCTTCGACGCTGACAGTTGCCACGAGTGCATTCGATGTTCCAATGACAAAGTCTCGCACTACGAATGTCCGCGCTTTTATTGTAGAGTCTTTAGGATATTTGCCACCTTTAACTCCACTACATCACAGATACACTTAAACCACTGTAACACCAGACAAGCATAGCAACTGAGAACACATGCCAGCCTTTGATAACGTTTCAAAATCTAACAAAAGCAAACAAACATGGAAAATACTGTAACACTCAGTACAGCGGAGTTTGTTCGTTCATGCATTCATTCATTTCTGGCACGCACCACTATGAGTGCATAGCACCAAACATAGACATCATTGTCCAGAGTGGATGATTCTGAGCCATGTCAGTTGCTTCGTTGAGGGAGAGGAGTAGGCCCTTTTAATTGTTCTACTAATTTCAACTTTATAAGTTAATATACCCAAAACCGAGTTTAGAGTAAATACTTATGGAACTAGGTTCACAGAACATTACAGCTTGAAACCACGCAACCACCAAGTAACAGAATACCAATACCTAGAGTTTTACCTGTAATCAAATTCATCGATGAAAGCAAACGAGACGGAGTTGATTGGACCGAGCTGAAAGTCATTATACCTGGCAACATCAGCAGAATTATACACAGTAATGAGCAAATTACATCAGAATAACACGATACTATGATAATACTACTCACTATAACACACTACTGCAACAGCGTATAAAATCTCAATCAATATTTTGCTTTACAAACAAGTAACTGAGTACGTGTTTAGCTGTTTTGTCTGCACAACCCTAATATTACGTGCAAATGCACACAGGTATGTCACGCTGTAGTATTAACAGTATGATGTAAACCCAACAGATTGGAAATGATGCAGCAACAGAAGAGACCATATTAGCAATATGCTGAAATACCAGTTTAGTAGCTTCAGTTGTTGATCGAAGAACTTCACATGACCCAGAACGTCCCCGGTGACGATGAAGCTGTCATTAAAACAGCACAAAATGCCACAAATGATCACAAGTGACACAATAACGGCAAAGACTATTAATGTCACTTCTGCTGAAATGTTATTCACTACCGGCATAGATGTTAAACTTAAAATTTGAAAAAAATGTTGAACAACATGACAAAAATATCTGTCACAGTTAACCTCGTTCGTACACGGTCAGTATGGTCCCATGCACTCAAATTTTAATGCAACGCATTAGAGGTTATTTTTATAATGAGATGCGCTATATAAATCTATGTTTTACTTACTTACTTACTTACTTACTTTACTTACTTTACTTACTTGCTCACCAAAACACCAGTGATCAGAAGTGTTTGTAGACTTTGTTTGACACCGACATAATCACAATTAATAAACATAATTAATAAACAAATTGTACACAGATACTTTCTCAGTCACTGTTTTGTTAAAACACGAAACAGTCATGTTTTTGTTTTTTTAAACGTTTTTACATCTATGACTCCCATCACAGACGACTTTACTTACTTGTCTGTGACTGTGAGATTTCCTCTTTTCCAATTCTTCATTGCTATTTTAACTTTATTTTGCATAAAGTTGCCCACATATTCCTTCCTATGCAACGTTTACAAAATACGTTTTTTGATAATTCCACCTATTCACCTGCTAACTGCCAATGCTCTATGTCATTCTGTTTATTTCGTAGTTGTTGAAAGTAAAGGGTCAACACAGACTGGGACAGACGACTTTACTCACTCGTCTGTGACGGTCAGAACGGTTATGGCTCGTTCCTGAATGCGAACAATCTTCAACGCTTTCTTGTCCTGCGTTGTTTCACCTTCATCTGCGCAACAGCAGCAGCAGCAGTGTGAGTGAGTGAGTGAGTAGTTTCTTAACGGCACATCAGCAGTCAGCACATAAAAGGCCATTCAGTGCCTTAAACGTTTTGAGTAAGAACAGCTATGTAGAGAAAATAACAAAATAGGTAAAAATAACTGGTAAGATCAAGCAGCAGTAGCATGACAGTCATGTGATCACCGTCATCATCACAACTGTCATCACCATATCATCATCGCAAGCCATACAAGAAAGCCTAGCTAACGCAAAGGTAAAAGCACGACAGCCGTGGTATATAGGACGCAACTCACTACATCGGCCCCCACTTATAATCACCCAGCAATATCAACGTAATCTATACATCATTGAAAAGTACTTTCAGTGTGCAACAATACCCTCGCTGACAATGCGGGTTTATCTTCGGTCGTTTAGCTGTTGTTGCCTCCCAAACGTGCCAACTAGCGCAAAATTCTGAGAAAATTTGAACTTACAGCAGTTCAAGGTCATCCAAGGTCGATAATTTTGGTACCAATCGAAAGCGCATATACGAGTTCCTATTAGTCATTAATAGTAACTTTGGTCCTATCTTGCACCGTTTCTGAGATACGGCGACTTATTGGCTAAAAATTGCGTATTTTTCATACCCCTCTTATTTGGTGCCCCTGCTCCCCCATGTTCCCTTTGGAATTTCGTGGTGAAGTTAAGTGTCAGAAAACTAGAGTCATGGGGCTACTTTTGGTAAAGGTTGCATGATCATAACTTCAACCGTGTTTGACTGATCCACCTGTGTGACAGGCAGACCGACAGACGGACACACGGACGGGCGATAGCATATAGTGCGCTATAGCATATATGCTGTCGCGCGCTAAAAACACCAGAAACGGTAATAACAGCCCAAAATTACCTGCTATTGTGGCCAGAAGCAGAGTTGTATCAATAATAATAATAATAACCAGAAATGCATTCTGTGCAATGAGGTATCTGTCCCATTGTTGCACTGTTTGTTGCATTTAACCCTCTTCGGTTAACATTTTTAAACCATTGTTTCTTTATAGCGGTATAAAAATTTATCAACAATTTCCAACACCAGTACTATACTAGTTATGGGAATTCTTATTGCTGATGCCACTAATTCTAACGAGTATTATCAGTAAATAATTGCTGACATCAACACTTAAATATACCTTACTCAGTTTTCTGGATAAAAAAGACATTATGGACTTTAGGACTACAGACTTCACTTTTTGCAGTGATGTGACCTAACGTGTCACACGACCAATGGACTTACAATATGTGGTTTCCTAAGGAGTTCAAGTGATAGCAAAATAGTGATGAAATATTCTCATAATTAATTGTAGTTATTATATAGCAACAATTCTGACAGCACTGTGATTGGTCACGTGAGACAGTACCGAGAGTTACAAATTTGTTTGCATCCCAGACGATCACGTTGCCGATTGACGTTGCAGTCAGAGCCCGCGAAGAATTGCGAAGAAAGATTGTCTGGCTGAATTTGCCGACAGGTTTGTTGAAGTCTTCATCCGTCAGAGGTGGTGCATAATATTCTAGCTTTCCACCAAACTAAACGAACAAATACAAATGTAATATGGATCAGGAACTGATATCACATGCACTTGGCAGGCCAGCGGGCAGCGCAGCGGCAGGCAGCAGCATAGAAATACGATAGGCAGGGTAGACAAGTCCAGAGGGCCCCAGAGTGGAGTGGGCCCCCAAGTTCCTGTAGGACCTGTTCCATAAAAATTTTTGGCCTTTATTGTTTAAACTGCACTAATTTGGTCAGTTAACTGTCCGGAAAATAACTAAAACTGTTGCCAGTAGATGTCATATTTTAAGGCTAAATAAAAAACGAAAAGAGTAGCAACATGGCATCAATCCTGATCCAAAATAAACACAAGAACATCGACCTAATCTCTGCAACTATGTTCCTCTAATTCACTGGCAAAGTTGCAATACACAGTGACCAATTTTTAATCCAAAACTTTCACACACACGACAATGGCAAAACATCACTGCACCACTACACTGGTCTTCCAATGACCTGAGTAAAATACATACAGACCTCAAGGAAATAAATAAACTCAGTTTTTCTCTATCTTCATTTCCTAGAAATATCTGAAGTTAGCTTTTAACTCCCAAACATTTACAGTAAATTTTAATATTCTAAACTAGAGGTACATTATGCATACATTCATAAAAGTTTCTGAAACTTTGGACAAATGATAAACTTGCTGCTGCTGCTACTACTGCTGCTGCTACTTCTGACGTTTGATACCGCAATAATTAAATTATGAAATTTCGTAGACAAAAAACAGATAAAATTAAAGACGGATACACATCTTCAGTTCAATATCTTCAATAATTATTTGACACTGTTTGTTCGCTGAAAGGAAGGGAATATGGTCTGTAACAATGTCCTGATCCAACAATTCCAAAAAGTCCACGTTTGGAGACTAAAGTAACACTGAAACAATTTGTGTTAAACAAAAAAACAAAGAAGAAAGAATGTATACATACAAACGCAACTGATTAACTCACCCATCCGTAAAAAATCGCCTGTGTGTCACTGTTTGAGACGAGCTGTGTTATGTTGTCCGGATTAAATGTTATGTACGTCTAAAGCATAACATGACAGAAATGCTAATGACTTCAATACTCAATAAAGATAATTAATTAAAGATAGTTAATTTACTACTTTTTAACAGCTCAACATAACAAGCTCACTAAAAATTCACATACTTTACAACTGACATCAAAACGATATCTAAGTCTAACAGTTTATTCATGCACACTATTTTCAATAGCATTACACAAATAAAAAGAACACTCGTAGACGAAACGTTTTTTGGCAAAATATGTTAATTCACATATGTAATGTATATTTAAGGAAATCAAAAAAATCACATGCTGCAATTTCACAGAAAATACCGGGTTAAAGTGAGGGCTAGGGGAAGGGGACTCAGCCCTTTGCCTTGACTTTGGCCCCTGCTTTGATGTCTGCCCCTCCTTCTAGAATCTAGAATCTGCTAGAATTGTGGAATCTTAGGATTGTTTGTTGATTTGTGCTATAATAGTTATCCGTAAACAAATTGATTTTTTGGATCAGAAGTGGTACACTACACATCAATTAAAATGCGCCAAATTCATTTTTGGCCAGTGCTCTGCCCCGGACCACACTGGGGAGCTCACGAGTCAGGACGCTCCCCTAGACCACATATCCACCCTTTGACATCTATGGTGATTTGTCCTGAGCCCCCTTCCTTCACTGTGCAAATAGCCATATTAATAATACTGCTGACTGTAATAAGCCAACAAAACAATTAATCCTAAACTAAAACTAACAGCTGAAGTATGTTTGCGGTATAAACAAGCCTAGAGAAGTGTGCCGACCTGCTGAGGCAAACTAGCTAGCAACTTGGCAGTACACAGTGGTTTTTCAGACTCAGTCGTCCAATCCCAGATTGCCAATGTCTGACAGACAAACACATGCACCGATTACCTACGTATCTCCTTTCATAACTGATTCAGTATTCACATCTAATCTGCTAGCATCACATGACACTTGTCAATGAGTACATCAATGGAGTTACTGTACGTCGAACCGGGTTAGTACTGAGATGGGCGACCATTCTCCAGTAATATGTCTTGGTATTTAACCAAGCCACCCAGGCCAACTCAGCCTGGCCATCCCTCTGTGGGTAGGCTAAATGAGTACCGGTACTAGTGATGGTTAGGGAAGAAATGGCCAGTTCCGCATAACCAGTAGGCCCGGTTACTAGAACTGCTGGCATATGGATCTAGTTGCTTAAAGGCGTTGGCCGTAAATAAAAGTAAGCTATCCAGCTGACTATAGGACATATGCTAGCTCAATTGGCTTTAACCCTCGCTGGCTCAAAAAGCGTCTGAAAGGGGATGAGCTCTCACACAACGGAACTAGGTCTATGCAAATTCTCCTTCTTCTATACGGCACTACACTTTAAAAATAAGCTTCGTGTGAGCTAAAAGGACAAAATAAACTCAGAACACCAACTTGTTCTTCAGAAGCAGTTAGAGTTGCCAGGTAGCGAGCATCTGGGGACAATGCAACTGCACGACATCCGTTCTCAATATCACAGTCAAAGATAGTTTTCACAGGAATACTGTTGCCACACAGAACAGCGATACAACATATTTAAATTTATTCACCACAATTCAAAACGTTGCCTCAGACATATTAATTTAAAATGGACAGATGACTATTATTTTTAAACTGTAAACTTTTCAAAAAAATTAACAATTAATCCTAAACTTCAATGTAAGCACAGACAACTTAAACCAGTCTGAATTGTAATTTGTTACACTCTACTGAATGTCAAAGAATAACAACAATATCAACAACAGCAACAGCAATTATATTCAATTTCTGCTAAATGGCCTATTGTGCCATAGTTAGGCCAGATCCCCAATGGCATCATACACATCACAACGGCAATCCTGGGAGTTTCCTCTATGAATTGCTGTGAAGTGCCAACAGGTTTTTTGCAGGCCGGATGTTATTAGTTGACTTATCTACTAAAATTGTACTTGGTTGATAAATGATAAGGTAAACACAGATCAATACTAGGTATAAGCATAGGGATCCAGCGCTGACTCAGCCACAGATGCCCTTCCTATCACACAACCAATACAGTCAAAGCAGTGAAGAAGAAAAAACAACAAAAAACGACAACACAAAGCAAATCAAAGAAATTGATTAATGCACAGAGAAGTACAGGAGTGACAACACAACAGCGATATTAGCTGATTGTCTACTGATAGTTCTTGATTACTTGAAACGATGCGATAAGTTCAAGGTCAACAATGGCCTACACCATAGACTGCAACATGACGACGACGACGACGACGACGATGATGACGATGATGATGATGATGATGATGATGATGATGATGATGATGATGAGGAGAAGACGAGGACGCGAGGATGATGCAAAGATGATGACGACAATGGCGAACGATGCGACAACCACACGACAATGCAAAGACACGACAGTGACTACCACAACAACAATGATAATGATGATGATAATGACGAGGAAGATAATGATGATGATAATAATTGCAGCATGAAACAGATCCATGGAGACAAGCAGATAAACACAGCGATAAAACATAATGTGCACATACCCATTATGAGAATCCCAGACAATGACCATGCTGTTTGGTCCAATATCAGCTGTGACAACCCAGCGCCGATCATAGCTGCTGCATGTGCAAGTGATTGCATTCGACTAACACAGAAAAATGAGCAGTAACTAAAGCAGTGTTATATCTACTTCCAACTGTGCAGCACGATAACTGCCCCTAGTTTGTGTACACATAGCAGCAGAAGAGAATGTTACACAGCAGTAGCTATCATAGTTCAAAATGCATCAGTCTCATAGCTGGAGCACTACATCACTAGGCATGCAGACATACTCGGAGCACTATGTGGGTACTGAAGATGGGCATTTCACCTACATAAGGAAGGAGACATTAATCATACCATTCAAATAAGTATATGTTTTTTAAAACAGAAATCACGTAACACACACACACATGTTCGTTTAATGGAAACCTGACAGACGCAAGCTCGTACATAGTAAAAGAGTAGTTGATTAAAAATAGATAAAAGATAAAATTAATGTTAAAATAGACAATTATTATGATGTTAATAAGCGAACTTGTAAAGCATCCGTATTAAAAAGTCTCGATCTGTCAGGTCCATGGTCAAAATACAAATACAGATGCACATAAAATTTACATAGTGCCGGTCCTGTGAATTCAGAGGTGCCTGGCTAACAGCTAGGAGAGATAGGTCCAATGATAAAGGTAGGTTTTTAGCCTACTGTACTGCATGCAGTATCAAGATCAGCTATTGACATGACAATTTGTGTGTCTGTCCATCCGTCTGTCTGTGACACTGTTCATTTTGGCTAAATGATAGATCCTATAGCAAAAGTGTCCAAACAAGTGAATAGAAAGTTCCACCTAGGAACACAATTTAACAACTATCACTCCTGTGGCACTTCCCTGTTTTTTGCCCCTACCTCCAAAAATTTTGCTGATATTCATCCACAACATTTTTAATAATCTGCCTCGCCAACAAACCAACACAGAAACTTACCAATCAATAAAAGACATTCAACCAGACTAAGACTCAATAAAGGCAACGTCAAAGGTACCGGTACTATAAAAATATTATCCTATGAGACCTTGTAAGCAAGCACACAAAAAGTTGTCATCAAAAATAAATTTTTAAGTTAGCTATATATGAATTAAAGTAAGTTGTTGCAACCAAAATATGAATAGTCATACATGTCCCTGCAGTAGAATTTGCGTGTTGTCTACATAGTCATAAATCACTCCAACATTTGATGATGCATAGAAAACACTGTTACAATTTTCAGCTGTCAGATTGATAACTGGAATGTTCTTGTTAAGTCCAAATGACCAGATCATTTTCTACAAAATGCAACATAAGCATATCCATACATTTGCAACCTACTTTAAACAACTCAAATCAAGCAAATCTGTGCAATGGTAACATAACTTAAAAAGTAACAGCTAACAGCTAACGTACAAGTCGGTCACAGTAATTTCAAGGGAAAACAAGAATTTTCTGGTCTAGGAACAATTTCAACTACTGTAAAACCTTGGGAGTGTCAAAAATTAGTAGGCAAACCCAGATGCCTGTTTTGCCATAACACTCAAATAAACAATAATTGTTTGTGGTTATAAAAACAAACTTAAATAGAAACTACTCAGAAAACACGCACCAGCACGCTTGGAACTGCAGATTCATCCACTGGAGTCTCAATGTCATCGCGACCTTCCATCAGCAATGATGGTTGGGCAGGAACCTCAGGACACTCCTGTACAGGTCCAATACGCTCTGTTTCACGAGTAGGATCAGGTTCATCACCTTCATCTAACTCTGCCAGTTCATCAAGTTCTGCCTCAAGTGGAAAAAGTGCAGCTGCCTCTTCTCCAAGGATATCAATTTCATCAGCACTCGGATATGCTACCACTTCAGACGGCTTGTCAGCCAGCTGTTCAGCAGACTGACAGACATCGGTATCTAGGTCATCGTCACCTTCTTCCTCATCCCCTACGTCAGAAGGCTGACCACTAACATGATCATCATCAGCAACTTCAACCTCATCTTCCTGTGGTTCAACTAACTCTGCAGCAACTGGTTCTTCATCAGTGACAGTAGGTACCACAACTTCTGCCTCAGTGCTGTCAAGCTGCTGCTCCACATGATCTTCCGGAATACCAGCCTCTTCCGGAATACCAGCCTCTTCCAGTGGCTCCCCACCAGATTCTGGCTCCGGCGGCACAGCCCCTGACTCATCGGCTCCAGCTGCATCAGGCGGAGGTTCAGCCACAGTTTCTGGTGGCATATCTGCTTGTTCACCCGCAGTTTCTGGTGACACATCAGCTTGTTCACCAACAGTTTCCACAGTTTCGGGTGGCATATCTGCTTGTTCAACAACAGTTTCTGGAGGCACATCAGCTTGTTCGCCTACAGTTTCAACAGTTTCTGGTGCCATATCTGCTTGTTCACCTACAGTTTCCGGTGGCACATCAGCTTGTTCTTGTTGTTGCTGTTTTCCTTCGTCTCCTCCTACGTTTTCAGGTGGCA
>Ga0209681_1000423_pt1 | contig 10930 bp, 7 predicted proteins | sample WorMetLIZISLAND2_3_FD_187416 | JGI IMG/M metagenome (GOLD analysis project Ga0209681, IMG submission 187416) | Marine gutless worms symbiont microbial communities from Max Planck institute for Marine Microbiology, Germany - Olavius clavatus LIZARD... ... | reverse complement strand
TTAAATTGTCATTAGACGAACGTCCGGTCAACTCGCCAGTGTATAGATAAGCCTCAGCAGAAACACGTACCGCTTTCAGACCGAAACTCTGCCCAGATTCATACCGGCAAGGAGGTTAAAACCCAAAGGCATGGCAGTTAATGTAAATGGGCAGTGTGCACCCTAAGTACTGTATGGACATGAAAAGTTTTGGGCTGTTGATGCTCAGCGTAAGAACGACTGGATACTGAGAATCAAGGGGTAAAAAAAATATGTCCGTGAAAATGGTGGGTGTATAATTAATAATTATTATTATAAGTAATTTGTGAAGCGCTATGGTCATAACTTCAGGGGCACTGAGGCATGGCAGATAGGTTCACTGGTTCAGCTGCATGTTGGTTTAAATATCTGATTAAATGAGTGAATTTTATTATTGTCAGAGTAATTTTTACGTGAAAAATTGACTGCTGAAACAGAAACAAAGTGTGTGCACTTTGCAGTGTTATTCAATTCATTATTGTATGATGGTGTTTGATTATGAATTTGTCTGCAGAGCAAGAATCGGGACGAAGAAGTCGGACCAGATTGAGGGCACAAGTAAGCGTGAACTGATCTTGTATAACAGCTAATCCGTAATTTAGGAGTTTTAAAATACTTGATTGCTGTGAAAACAAGCTTTCAACTGCACCAATCTGTCTACATGTGTTTTATAGAGCCCGTCACACAATTTTGAATGAAGATAAATCCATACTATCTGCTCTGCAATAACTGTGCTTAATGTTCACTTTGTCGGTATATTGTAACTGTCGGTGGCAGTGTAAAAAGTGCCATATCTGACATGACTCCTTGTGGAGTGGAATGTTTTCTGGAGCATAATAATAGAGATACACACTAATATTGCGTCAGATTCGGCCTCTGACCGATGCTGTGCACTGTGAAGGATTTTATTTACTTATTGTCTATTTATTTACTTAGCATAGACGATTTCCTGTATGTCCTCGAATCGATAGAAATCAAACCTATATCTTACTTAGTTTTCATGATGTTGTCAGTCGCTGATGTCATAGTGACTGGATCAACTGTCCCTGTGGAGCATATAGACACACAACATGGGAGACTATTCTGTTAAAAGATCGTCTAATTCCAATAACTCTTAGCGCCTCTGAAGCTACGGCACTATGGCGCTCTACAAATGTATTATTATTATTATTATTATTATTATTGCGTCAATGGTAGCGTGACTGTTTGACTCCCCTTGGGGGCACTTTGCTACAGGCTCCCAATAGGAAACAACCCGCTATCTCCCTTGGTTTCCAAGATACCTTAGATACCTAGCCTCATACAGGACATACATACATAACCACATGCAGACATTCACAGAGACTGACAATGAGGAATGCTTGAAGCTTGCAGCAATGCAGCATGCATATCAGTAAATTAAGTGTTAATGTTGATGCTGTTGTAATTGATGCTGGTATGTTTGTTGTTGTGTTTACATTATTACAGCTGAAGTTAGCTGGTAAGTCTGAAGAGCACAGTCAAACTACTGTTACTGGACAAGAAATGCCTCATACAGATGTCATCAGAAAGCCACCATTAGAGTTACCAGTTTGTGCAAACAGCAGATATGAAACCAGGTTGAGTTCAAGTCCAACAAGAAAGCGGCGGCTGACAGCTGGCAAGCAGGATTACTCACATCCACCAGTGTGCAATGACAGCCTTGCGAGGACTTCAACAACATGTGAGCCATTAGCTAGTTCTGAACATGGATCAACATTGCCGAACAGGAGAAGATCGTCAAGGTCGCTCAAAGTCAACCAGTCCGAAGAACCGACAGTTGATGGTCAGAATTCAGCGGCTTTTCCCAAATGTGACGGAGCAACACACGTTTCTCCAGTCCGTCAGTCGCCGCAGATAAAATCTGGCAAGTCTCCACAGCATCAGTCCATTCGAGGTGCCGTGTCACAATCAGTGCGTTTCAGCCCGCGGAAAATGTCCGTGTCACCCGTCAAAAATGCAGTCGTCAGAAGGCAACGTATGAAATCTGTCGGTGCCAATGCTGATCAGCAGCCTGCTAGTGTCATTGGGTCTTTGAGCAGTCCACAGTCCAATGATTGTTTTCCAAACGTCGGTGGCCTGCAGAGTGAGGCTGTTGCTGATTCTACCTCGTCACAGAAAATTACACCCAAACGACGATCAAGCCGTCGGAAAATGTCGTCATCAGAGGCTTGTGTTACCTCAGATCCCTCTGTCAGTATGCAAGTCATGAAATCAGTTGAAGCCGCTGGGGAACCGCTTCACATGAGTCTTGGCGATGAAGAGCCTTTGATCAGTTTATCTGAGGAACAGCAGCAACTGGATGTGCCTGCCAACAAAGTTGTGTTAGCTCAGTCTGAAGAATTGACAGTTGACAGTCAGAATTCATCAACTTCTGCCAAATGTTACGGAGCAACACATGTTTCTCCAGTCCGTCAGTCGCCGCAGATAAAATCTGGCAAGTCTCCACAGAGTCAGTACATTCTAGGTGCCGAGTCAGGATCGATGCGTTTCAGCCCACGGAAAATGTCTGTGTCACCCGTCAAAGGTGCAGTCGTCAGAAGGCATCGTATAAAGTCTGTCGGTGCCAGTGCTGATCTGCAGCATGTTATTGTCAATGGGTCTTTGAGCAGTCCAAAGTCCGATGATTGTTTTCCAAATGTCAGTGACCTGCAGAGTCTGGCTGTTGCTGATTCTACCTCGTCACTGAAAGTTACGCCCAAACGACGATCAAGCCGTCGGAAAATGTCGTCGTCAGAAGCTGACGTTACCGCAGATCCCTCTCTTAGTATGCAAGTCATGAAATCAGTTGAAGCTGCAGGGGAACCGCTTCACAAGAGTCCTGGCGATGAAAAGCCTTTCAGCAGTTTATCTGAGGAACAACAGCAACAGGATGTGCCTGCCAACAAAGTTGTGTTAACTCAGTCTGAAGAATTGACAGTTGATACTCAGAATTCATTAACTTCTCCCAAATGTGACGGAGCAATACACGTTTCTCCAGTCCGTCAGTCACCGCAGATAAAATCTGGCAAGTCTCCACAGAGCCCATCCATTCGAGGTGCCGAGTCACAATTAGCGCGTTACAGCCCACGGAGAATGTCTGTGTCACCCGTCAAAAATGCAGTCGTCAGAAGGCATCGTATAAAGTCTGTCGGTGCAAACACTGATCAACAGCTTGTTAGTGTTGATGGGTCATTAAGCAGTCAGAAGTCCGTTGAGAGTTTTCCAAATGTCGGTGACCTGCAGAGTCCTGCTGTTGCTGATTCTGTCTCGTCACAGAAAATGACGCCCAAACGACGATCAAGCCGTTGGAAAATGTCGTCATCAGAAGCTGACGTTACCGCAGATCCCTCTCTTAGTATGCAAGTCATGAAATCAGTTGAAGCTGCAGGGGAACCGCTTCACATGAGTCTTGGCGATGAAGAGCCTTTGATCAGTTTGTCTGAGGAACAACAGCAACAGGATGTGCCTGCCAACAAAGATGTGTTTACTCAGTCTGAAGAATTGACAGTTGGTGGTCAGAATTCATCAGTTTCTCCCAAATTGCTCCCCGGAGCAATACATGTTTCTCCAACCCGTCAGTCGCTGCAGATAATATCTGGCAACAAGTCTCCACAGAGTCAGTCCATTCGAGGTGCCGAGTCAGAATCAGTGCGTTTCAGCCCACGGAAAATGTCCGTGTCACCCATCAAAAATGCAGTCATCAGAAGGCAGCGTATAAAGTCTGTCGGTGCCAATGCTGATCAGCAGCATGTTAGTGTTGATGGGTCTTTGAGCAGTCAGAAGTCCGCTGAGAGTTATCCGAATGTCGATGACCTGCAGAGTCCATCTGTTGCTGATTCTGTCTCGTCACAGAAAATGACGTCCAAACGACGCTCGAGCCGTTGGAAAATGTCGTCGTCAGAAGCTGACGTTAACTCAGATGCCTCTCTCAGTATGCAAGTCAAGAGTTCAGTTGAAGCCTCGGGGGAACCCCTTCATATGAGTCTTGGTGATGCAGAGCCTTTCAGCATTTTATCTGAGGAACAACAGCAACAAGATGTGCCTGCCAACAAAGTTGTGTTTACTACAAAACCACTTGCAAAGAGGACTTGGATTCGAAACCGCAGGAAATCATTATACGGTTATCAACAGAGAAAGGAACAGCAGCAGTCAAAGCGTCATGTTAGATCTTTAGAACCAGGAGTTCATCAGAGGTCTCCTCAAGTTGGACGTTCTCGTAGGAAATCGGACATTAGTGGCATGCAAGACAAGGTTCTCAGTGAGGCTGCACAAAGTCAGCCAGCCGCGGAAGACTCAGGTCGTAGACAGAGAAGGCAAAGGAAGCAGAGCAGTGACAAGTGTCAGCCAGTAGCTGGGGATAAGGAAGATAAGAACAACTTTGATTTGTTGGCGAGTGGTGAGGAATTGGCCGTGAAGAGTGATGCGGACGTTTCATCTGTTACTGGTCTTGATGATTCTAATACAACGACAACGTTCTCAGATGATGTAAGCCGGGCGCATTTTTTTCCACTTTATGTGTGTATTTTTGTTGGATCAGGAACTGATCCCATATTGCTACTGATCTTATTTTATTTCTGTTGTTGGGGTGGCAGTAAGCCTGAGGCTACATTGTTTCGAATCGGATCGGGATGAAATTAGGCGGATTGTACCTCAATTAAATAGGCATGATTTTCTGATTTGACATCACACTTGCACGCAGGAAAGGTCTAAGCATATGTCCCGTCTGTAGAAACTGGTGGGCAGACACAGCGGCATTATACAGCAGTGTCTGCTGGCTGCCTGCTGGAGTTCCTGATCCATAGCACAACTACCTTCGTTCTTGTTAGTGTTTACAAGGGCTGTTAGCAATTAAGAACATGTATTTAATCTTTAGCTGTGTTGAGATAGATGTATGTGTTTGGATATAATTAACTTCAGACCTCACTTGTTACTACACAGTGCACAATGTCGTTATATGTAAATGTATTTTGCATATGAGCAGTTCTTATATGTACACTAGGGCAGCTGCTGGTTTAGGTTTAGTTTGGGTATTTTGCGTGTTTTGCACGTTTTTCTTGCCTAGGGCTAGTTTGTTTGTTTTACGGGTTTTTTTTGTGTTTTTGGTATATTTTCTGTTGTTTGATTTGAGTTTTCAGTACCAGTGCAAGACTGCAAGTGATTGCCTGGAAAGATTCGTCTCCAAAATGATGACACAGTTGAGTTATATGTTGAGTGGGACATAAAACTGTACTCACTCACTCACCCCAGTGATTAAATACGGCTTGTATCAATCAAACGGAGTTTCTTACATGGCTAAACGAGCAATAGCCATTTTGAAGTCCCCGGTAACAAAGTATAGTGAGTATTGTTAAATAATAATGTTAGAAAATGACTGTTGAAAAAGCCTGCAGTTTATTTTGCTAATGGGGTGAGACCAGATGCCGGTTGAGTTTTATTGGAATGTCTTTAGCCATTGACGAAAAGTAAGACTGTCCACTCGCTCACCCCTGTACACGATATCATGGTCTGCTAAAAATAGTAGCTAGGTCAAGTTAAAAGTAGGTCAAACAAGTCCAGTGACCTTATGTGCGGCTTAGCGAATGGTGTAAATATTTTGTGTTTTTTACTTATTAAGTACTATTTCATAAAGTTTGCTTATGTTCAGTATGTTTATGGTAATGGTCGCTCTATCGCCTTTTAAAGTCATATTGCTAATTTTTTTTATTGGTTCAGAATGGCAGTGTTTACACGGCTGCCGAATTACCATGTAAACGAATAGCAACATCATAAGAGGACTTACTTGACCTATATTTTTGTGACCTGTTTCGAAACCGTGATATCGTGTGTTAGTTAAGTCCAGCTGGTGTGTATACAGCCACAGAGAGGGGTGAAGTCCGGTGGTCGTCGTGGCCGACCGTCTGTTACACCAATGGCTGATCAACGTCTGGAGATCTTGAAGCTGACGTCCAGTGGAACTCGCACCGTTGTGAAGCAGGAAGAGGTCTGTGTGATTTGTGAGGAAGGAGATGGTACCTTGTTACACTGTGTTGGACCGTGCCTACGAGTGTTTCACTCAAAATGTATCGGCTTAAGCATGGCACCAGCTTCTCCAAACTTCACCTGTGACGAGTGCCTTACTGGTAAGAGATTTGTTAACATTCATTTCTTTGCATTTTTATTTAGTTTTTAGCCAATCATTAAGTGAAGAAGAGTAGAGCTCTTAGCCTCTTAGTGAATCTCCATCTCACAGCTAACACTGCCTTAACCCCAGCCAGAGGCCGGTACTCAATCTACCTATCGTGGAGGGATGGAAGGCTGAGTTGACCTAAGTACAAAGTACAAAGATGGTTTACCCACACATGCAAATTCATGGATACCTGCATTCATACTTGTATCAGTGTGAATGCAGCTAGCTAATACATGCAACGGATTCTGTTCAAGTTGGCGGTTCTAGTCCACAAGTATCTCAATGGCCATGCTGCAGCCTATTTGTCTGATGACTGCCACTGGACTGCCACCGCCGACACGGTCTTAGATCGTTGTCAGAGATGATGAAACTGGAAGTCCCATCGACCAGAACGACATTCGGCGACCGATCCTTTGCCATCAATGGACCACGCGTCTGGAACAGTCTGCTGGTGTCAATTCGTGACCCAACGTCATCAGTTACCATCTTTTCTAACCCACTTAAGACTCACCTCTTAGTTCAATAGCTGCAGCGTTTGCGATTTGCAACAGACGCCTGTTTAAATGTTAATAGTAATAATAACAACAACAGTAACAACAATAAAGGTAATGTAGCTTTTAGTCAATGTTTTAACTAACTAACTGTGGAAAAGTAGTTCAGTTAACCAGTAAACACCAGTAATGCCATTAATAATGGTAGTTGAAGTACGGTTGGGTGTTTGATTGTCAGCAATTCACACTTGCTTCTCTTGTCGGAAGGCTGACCGTGAGACGAAGCCATGTGCCATGTCATCTTGTGGTCGGTTTTATCACCCGAGTTGTGTCTTGCATGTTGAAACCACACAGCTTCACAAACACCGATTTCACTGCCCTTTACATGCTTGTGCCACGTGCTTCGCGGATGCAGATGATGATGACATAGATTGGCTGCGTCGTCAAGCGTTTACAGGTATGACTGCAGTCGTGAAATTGACACATTTGTTTAACTTGTTCCCGTGTGGAATTACATGATTTACATTTAAAGGTGAAAAAGATAAAGGTCAGGTAAAGGTTGGTGATAAAATTTCTCTGTGATGTCTTTCTTTGGCCACCTTTGTCGTGCCGACACCAGTCAAGACCATTCTCGAGCTCTTCAGGCATGCATTCTGGGTCCTTCCAAAGACTGGCGACGCAGAACAGACGCAAACCTGGTTGAGAACGGTTGACGACGATCTGCGCCCACTCAATTTCGGTATGGTGACGGCAAGGCGGTGTACTTTGTGGATAGATTGGAATACCATCAACTCATGGAGGCGGCTACATCTACGTGACATGCTTCAGCGAGAGAGAGAGAGAGGGAGAGTGTCCTATGAGGATGGTCAGGATCATTGCAGACTGAAAGTCATGGGGAACCTGCTGTCCCTGGTTTACCTGGAAAATGGCCATTAAAATGGTGTGTGTGCATCATATCGTAATAAACTAGCTGTGCCATCGGTCAAACTATCCACAGGCTCTCGGTCGTTCTCTGTGTCTGGCCCTACTGTTTGGAATGCTCTACCTGATTACCTTAGAAATCCCACCCTTTCCATTGATGCTTTCAAACGTTATTTAAAAACGTTTTTATTTGCACAGTATTAACGCGACGCGCATTAGAAACATTTTGCCTCTGCACTATATCAATTGATTGATTGATTGATTGGTTGATTGATAGAGTATTTGTCCATGTGACAAGTGAGCGGGTGACACTGTTTGTTGTTGATGTGGTTTTTGTAGGTCGAATGTACCGTTGTGTTCGCTGCCCGACGGCATACCATGCCAATGACCTTTGCATTGCTGCTGGCAGTGTACACCTCAGTGGTCTGGACATTGTCTGCAGTCGACACTTCAAACCAGACCTTCATGTCAAGGGGCGCTATCATTCTCGCGTCAATGTCGGCTGGTGCTTCATCTGCTCAAAAGGTTTGAGCTACTTCCTGAATCGGCATAGCCGCCAACTCCACAGGGGGGTACCACGGTGGCTTCCTCACCGCCATTCAGGTCTGGCGAACCTGCCCCCTGTGAGAGCTAACTGCTGGTCACCTCCACTTTTTATTGTAGATTTGGAGACCAGGGGTTTTGTGTCTTTTGTTTTTTCTTGTCTCTGTTTATTGTAAATAGGGTTACTGTAGTTGTTTTTATGTGGTTATTTGTCAGTACCAGTGCAAGTGATTGCCTGGAAAGTCTCGTCTCCGAAATGAACTGTTATGTGTCGAGTGGGATGTAAAACTCTAGTCACTCACTCACTCATGCCGACTCCACAGGGGCAGGGCAAAAATGCCCCAGTATCGTTTTGCCCTGGTACTGTTTCGCCAAGTTTTGGATGAAAAGTTTTTTTTGAACACAAGGATAAAATTTTAACACTTCTTTTATTCATAGCAGCTAAAAATTCATCCAAATATGTTTTTAGCCGGGCTCTGCCCCAGACCCCACTGGGGTACCTTATGAGGCTCCCCATATCCCATAGGCAGCTAGGAAGGGGACATCACTCACAGTCTCCACCCATTTTAGGGTTTTTTGATGCCTTGATTCTCGGCGCCTCGACTCGCTTCCCCAGTACTAAATGTTACAAGTCGGTGCCTGTATGAATCAGTGATTGACAATGCCGTAGCTTTATTGTCTCAGTGCTTACACCTACCAGATTTATCAGACTCTGATTTCATTATTTTAGCCAAATTTCGTCCAGATATCCAGATCCGATGGAACAACAGTCTGGTGGCTTTTTTTGAAGAGGTTGCCTGAACAACAACAAGTAGAAAACAACAAGATGATTAGCGATATGAGATCAGTTCCTGATGTAAAAGGGTGTGGTAGATGTGCTCTGCTTGTGAGAAGTGGTTGATTTGGTATAAAATTGTGCTATACCTGTTGACAGGTGGTTCGTTGGTATGCTGTGACAGCTGCCCGGCATCATTCCACGCAGACTGTGTGGAATTACCAGCTCCACCGGAAGGCACGTGGTATTGTAGTGACTGTGCTAGCGGCAAGAGGCCTCACTATGGAGACATTGTCTGGGTGAAACTTGGAACCTATAGGTCCGCATTTCCTTGTTGTATTTACGAGTAATTGATATCCAAGTCATAAAAATGAGCCACCATAGCGCAGTGGTTAGAGTGGCAATCCAGAGGTTCTTGGTTCTTGGAATCCCGCTCACTGCTACATAAGTGCTATTGGTGAGGAAGGGAGTAGCTAACAACCTCATAAATGGCTGAAGCCTAGACAAAAAATGGCAGCTCTAGATGCTGTTTCTCAAACCTGCCTTAAGGCTGTACACAATTACTACACATGTTTGAGTTTTTTTTTGACTCATAAAAATAGCTGTAACTTAAAGGTAGTACAACGTAACAACAAACAGTTTACGCGATTGCTAATGACTTTTTTGTTTTGGGCATTGAGATTGCTGATCACCTCATCCCAGCCTCTGACGCTGCTCCTCGCCGCGGCCGTCTACGATCTGCCAACCGGAACTGTCTCACTGTGCCTCGCTGTCGACTCAGCAAGTACGGCTGTCGTGCTTTCGACTATGCCGGCCCGACAGTCTGGAACTCGCTGCCCGATGAACTTACTTAGAAATTCTGACAGTTTTGATAGTTATAAACGGTCCATGAAAACAATTCTCTTTAGCCGCTACTCGTGTGTCCAGCGCATTAGAGGTTATTTTTATAATGAGATGCGCTATATAAATCTACGTTTTACTTACTTACTTACTTACAGTGCATTGTGACTAGTTAAATTGCACCTCTCCAGATTTTCTTATTTGCTTACTTACAATGGACTGTGACCTGGATTTCATAGGTGCTGACAGCCATGTGTGTCATTGACTAAAACTGCCACCATACTACGGAGTACCACAAGTGGTCATGACTGAGCCCTAGAAGTGGGGGGTGTCGTAACGTTAAAAACTGCTTTTGAAATTATTTTTTGTCATACTGGTATTCAAGCACCAGGACAGGAGATGTTTGGAACATAGCCAGTGCATTTCAGTCCCGATAAAGTGATGTTGGTGTTTTCATTTAAATTCACTTCGGGTTATGTGACAGTCGGTCTGTGTCTACTGTCTATATGCATGTAGGTGGTGGCCTTGTGAAATCTGTCATCCTCGCAATGTGCCTGACAACATCTTAGCCATGCAACATGACGTCGGGGAATTCGCAATACGCTATTTTGGTACCAACGAATATTACTGGACCCACCATGGCAGGTCTGTACTAAACTTGTTTTTATTCCATGTTTGCAGTTGTTCACAATATGTTCTGTGTTCCTTGGTATACGCTGGGTTCACCGCGTTTCCAACCCCTCACGGCTATCATACAGAGAAGAAGACTCATGTTGTTTGGTCACCTGGCCAGAATGGATGAGACAGCTGACGCCAGGAGGATTCTGACTGGTGTCCATCAGAGCGATTGGAGTAGGCCAGTTGGGCGCCCCTACACTTCCTGGATGGCCACTCTGAAGAGCGACCTATCTCTGCACAATCTTACCTTCGAGGATGCTATAGAGCTGGCCTTGGATAAGTCGCTGTGGAGACTATTGGTAGCAAGTGGAGCTACGCGCTGACACGGTGCATGCCGAATGATGATGATGATGATGATGCACTATCACAGGCTTTTTCACAGCAGTCTAAAGTCTACATTGTTTAGCTGGCATTGGTGATGTTCGTTTGCAATCCACACCGGCGCCCAGACTACCTGACTGATTCTGTGCACCTCTGCAGCAGTCGTGATCCGTGCGC
>Ga0209681_1000422_pt1 | contig 10945 bp, 10 predicted proteins | sample WorMetLIZISLAND2_3_FD_187416 | JGI IMG/M metagenome (GOLD analysis project Ga0209681, IMG submission 187416) | Marine gutless worms symbiont microbial communities from Max Planck institute for Marine Microbiology, Germany - Olavius clavatus LIZARD... ... | reverse complement strand
TGTCTTATCATTGTGTTCACCTCGTTGGTGAAGGTTGTGTGTTGATTAATTACCTTCTATCTACCTGAATCAACGAGGTTTTTCAATCTTTTTCGTTATAAATCCCTTGTCAATCGCGGATTTTGGGTGGTTCCAATTGGATCCGAAGGTGCTAAAAACAACATTCAAGGTCCAGATCGGTAATGCGCGCGTTTGGATTAAATTTTTGGTAATGTGGATGATGGAATTGCTTGACCCCAACGGGATTCCTTTTATATGAGACCTTTGCAGAACATCTGTTTTTGCTCACGTTCAAGGAAGGCGAAAAATGGAACCGGAGGAATATTCAGATAAAGGCCTGACTTTATTCGGGCAAACAGACAAGGAGATAGTGATGCGCACATTTGGATGGCTGATACGTTTAATGGCGATACTATTGCTGACCGTAGGCGGAACCGGTGCTTTGGCCGCCGAAAAACCGTTTACCTTCGGGATGCTGTTGGTGGGGCCATACAACGACCGCGGCTGGAGTCAGGCCCATTTTGAAGGCGGCCGGTGTGTGGAAGAAAAGGTGCCCGGCGCCAAAATGATCTATATTGATAAGGTCAACCCGGCGGACCGGCCCGGCGTGACGATTCCGCAGTTGGTGGACGATATGGTGGAAAAAGGCGCCCAACTGATCATCGCTAATTCCGATGACATGAAAGACGGCGCTCGCGAGGCGGCCATGCTGCATCCGGAGGTGCGCTTTATCCATATTTCCGGCGATGATGCCTTAACGGGTAAAGGGCCGGAGAACCTTTCCAACCTCATGGGTAAAATGGAGTATGGTAAGATGATGGCCGGCTTTGCCGCCGCCATGACCACCCAAACCGGTAAAATTGGTTATCTAGGACCCCTGGTAAACGAAGAGACCCGCCGTTTGGCCGCCTCTTGTTATCTGGGCGCTAAATACGCGTGGACCGAGGTGCTCAAGAAAGATCCCAAGGATCTGGTTTTTCAGGTAACCTGGATCGGCTTCTGGTTTAATATTCCCGGCGTCACCGCCGATCCGACCCAGGTGGCCGGGAATTTTTTCAACACCGGTCACGATATCGTCATTTCCGGCATTGATACCACCGAAAACATGGTGGTGGCCGACCAGAAGCGGGCCGCCGGCCAGGAAGTGTGGGCCATTCCTTATGATTATATCGGCTCGTGCCCGGACGATTCCAACGTGTGCCTGGGTGTTCCGTACTTTAACTGGGGTCCCAGCTATGTGGAAATGGCCCGATCGGCCATGGGTGATGATTGGAAAGCCCAGTGGCTCTGGATCGATCCCGACTGGAAAGACATCAACAATCATGACACTAGCGCCATCGGATTTGCCGTTGGCCCTTTGCTGGGAGACGAAGCCAAAACCGCGTTAGCCCAATTTATCGCCGACCTGGGTAGCGGCGCTTTGAATCTCTTCAAAGGACCGCTTAACTATCAGAACGGTAAAGCCTTTCTCAAAGAAGGCGAGACGGCCACCGATGAGCAGATCTGGTATATGGAACAACTGCTCGAAGGGATGACGGGACAGAGCAGCGCGAAATAGCCTTTCATCGTTTTTGAATGTTAATTTGGATCAGCATGGCGAGGCATAATACCCCCGCCCTGTTTTTTCCGTCGCTCAGATGGCCACGGCCGACAATAACAGATGCGGATCGAACTGCAAGACATCCATAAATACTACGGCTCGGTAAAGGCCAACCAAGGGGTTTCGCTGATCGTCCGGGCGGGTTCCATCCATGGGCTGCTCGGTGAAAACGGTGCGGGCAAAAGCACGTTGATGAAGATTCTCACCGGCTTTATCCTCGTGACCCGTGGGCGTATCGTGCTGGATGGCAAACCGCTCCATATTCAAAAACCGGCCGATGCCGCCCGGGTCGGAATCGGGATGCTCTATCAGGAACCCTTGGATTTTCCATCGCTGTCGGCCCTCGAAAATTTTCAGATGGGAGCGCCGATCCGGAAAGATAACGGCGCCGTATCCCCGGCCGACGTTTTACAAAAGCTCAGCCGCGTCCTTGCCTTTGAGATCAATCCGGAATCCCCGGTGGCCCGCATGACCGTGGGGGAGCGCCAACAGTTGGAACTGATGCGGCTTTTGGCTGCGGGGGTCAACGCGCTGATTTTGGATGAACCCACCACGGGTATCTCCGCCTATCAAAAAAAGGTGCTCTTTCAGGCGCTTAAAAAACTGGCCGCCGATGGCAAAAGCATCATTTTGGTCTCTCACAAATTGGAAGATGTGGCGGCTTTGTGTGACGAGGTGACTGTACTGCGCCAGGGGCAGGTGACGGGAAACGCTGAGGCGCCGTTTGATACCGACGCGCTTTTGGCGATGATGTTCGGCCAGGCGCCGGAATCACCCCCAAAAGCACCGCGACGGTTGGGGCGGCCTCTATTACAGCTCAGCGATGTTTCCGCCATGGGCGGCCGGGCCGGGCTGAAAAAGTGTTCCTTGGAGATCAAGCAAGGTGAGCTGGTGGGGCTGGCCGGGCTGGAAGGCAGCGGTCAGGGTGTTTTTTTACGGGTGGCGTCGGGGCTGCAAAGAAGCGTGACCGGGCAAGTCACATTTGTCGAGAAGACATTGGCGGGTAAGAACGCCTTTTTAACCTTTATCGCAAACGGTGGGGCCTTTTTGCCGGGCTCCCGCTTGGAAGAAGGGTTGATTCCCGGTTTGAGTGTCACCGAGCATTATGCGTTGGGCCAGATTCCCGCCAGCGGCGTTGTGAAATGGCCCAGTGCGTTGGATCAGGCCCGTAAAGGTATTGCAAAGTTTAACATCAAGGGCCGGCCCCAATCGGATGTGACCCAACTTTCCGGAGGCAACCAGCAACGGCTGCTGCTCTCTTTTTTACCCCGGAGGCCGAAGTTGCTGCTGTTGGAAAATCCCACCCGGGGGCTGGACATCCATTCGGCCCATTGGGTATGGCGCCATTTACAGCGGTATCAGGCGCAAGGGGCCGGCATTGTCTTTTCCTCGGCTGAAATTGATGAAATATTGATGGTGGCCGAGCGGGTAATTGTCTTTCATGATGGCGTCATTGTGGACGACACCCCGGCCGACGCCACGGATATCGATCGCCTGGGCCGGGCGATTTCGGGCAAACGCTAATGGCAAACAGCACCTCCCAAGGCCGGCGTTCACCCTGGTATTTCACGCCGGGCGTCACCTTTGTCATCACGGTGGGCGTTGCATTTGCCTTTACCACGTTGATTCTGCTGCTGGCCGGAGCGCCACCTGCAGCAACCTATTATCAGCTCTTCAAGGGCTCTTTGGGCGGTTTTAACAAACTCACCAACGTGATCCGGGTCTGGATTCCGCTCACCTTGTGCGCATGCGGACTGCTCTATACGTTCCGCATCAATCTGTGGAACATCGGTATCGAAGGCCAGATGATGATGGGCGCCGTGTTCGCCACAGCTTTTCTGCGGATTGAAACAGCGGTGAATCAGCCGGGCCTTTGTCTCGCGGGTGCCTTTTTGGCCGGCATCCTCGGCGGAGCCACTTGGGCCTTTTTGGCGGGTGTTTTAAAAACCAGGGGACGGGTACACGAGATTTTTGCCGGATTGGGACTCAACTTTGTGGCTCAAGGCGTTATCCTCTGGTTGATTTTCGGTCCTTGGCGTCGTCCGGGGGTGGCCTCCATGAGCGGCACCGAGATGTTTGAGCGCGTGTTGCGGCTGCCTGTGGTCAACCGCCTCTCACCGGCCGGGCTGGTGCTGCTGGTTGCGGCCATCCTTATCACCGCCGCCATGATCCGTTATACCCGCATCGGTCTTAACTTAAAGGCCATCGGGCAAAACCCCGCGGCCAGCTACCGGTTTGGCATCCGCCCCGACCGCCACATGCTCATCGCCATCGTTTTTGCCGGCGGGTTTGCGGGCCTTGCGGGCACTTTCCAGGTGACCGGGGTGTATCATCGCCTGATTCCCGCCATATCGAGCAATTACGGCTATTTGGCGCTGTTGGTGGTGATGCTGGCCAACTACAATGTCTGGGCCGCGCCCGCGGTGGCCTTTTTCTTTGCCTGTCTCAATGTGGGCAGTATCCAGCTTCCCATGGCGCTTCAGTTGGATTCCTCCCTCAGCGGTGTGATCCAGGGGGCGCTGGTGCTTTCGGCGCTGGCCGTTGGGGGATGGCGCCTGATCCTGATAAAACGGATGGCCGCGGCAGCCGTTGAAGGAGAAGCGCGTTTAGCCGATCGGCAACAACAGGCGGGGGCAGCGTAATGGAGATCGATTTTGCCATTTTGTGCGCCAGTGTAACGGCGGGGGCTGCGCCGATTTTGTTGGCTACCCTGGGTGAAACCCTTACCGAAAAGGCGGGGATCGTTAATCTCTCTTTGGATGGCGCCATTTTACTCAGCGCCATGGCTGCTTTTGTGGTGGCCTACAACACCCGGAATGTGGCGGCCGGGTTTTGCGTGGCTGCCCTGGTGGGCGCCGCCGTGGCTTTTTTGGTGGCTCTTTTCAGTGTTTACTGGGGCCAAAACCAGGTGGCCGTCGGCTTTGTGTTGACCCTGATGACCCGTGATTTGGCCTATTTTTTGGGTAATTCCTACTCGCGCCTGCCCGGCCCCCAAGCGCAGTTGATGCCGATTCCCGGCTTGCGGGAGATTCCCTTTTTAGGGCCGGTCTTTTTTGCCCACGCCATGCCGGTTTATCTGAGCTTGGTGATGATTCTTTTCTGTTATTACCACCTTTATCGGACCCGCTGGGGACTGGTGGCCCGCGCCACAGGCGAACACCCCGCGGCGGTGTTTGCCCGGGGGTTTCACCCGGCGCGGCTTCAGCTCTTTTACACCGTCGCCGGTGGGCTGTTGGTGGGGCTGGCCGGGGCGACATTCTCCCTGGCGGTGAAACCGGGCTGGGGGCGGCCCCAGGGGTGCGAGGGCGCCGGCTGGATCGCCCTGGCCCTGGTGATTTTCGGCGGCTGGCATCCGGTGCGGGCGGCGCTGGGCGCGTATCTGTTCGCTTTTTTGCAAGTGGCGGGAATCTATATGCAAAACCGGCTGCCATCGGTTCCGGCCCAGGTGTTTCAGGTGGCGCCTTTCCCGCTGATGATTTTTACGCTGCTTATCATCTCTTTTCTACAGCGCGAATCGGTCCAGCGCCACATGGAACAGCGGCCCGGCTGGCGTGCATTGCTTACTATTTTGGCGGGCAACGCCCCGGCCGCTTTAGGGCGGCCCTATCGCCCCGAATAGTTTTTGCAGCACCTAAAAGAGGATATTGAGTTGTTATGCCCAAGCCTGTCTTGTATATTCTGGATTGTGAATTGACGATCCATCGGTTGCCGCCCACAGCCGCGATTCCCGATGCCGTTTTTGATCAATCCTTTTACAGCATCAGCAAAACTACAAACGAACTGACGATCATTTGCGACACCGGGCTTAAATTTTCCTCCCCGCGGTCGGAAAACGGCTGGTCGGCGATTCAGGTGGCCGGGCCCCTGGCTTTTTCCCAAACCGGGGTTCTGTCCGGAATTGCACATGCGCTGGCCCGGGCGGGGATATCCATCGTGGCGGTTTCCACTTTTGATACCGACTATATTCTCGTAGGCACGCAAAAGCTGGATTTGGCCCGGCGCGCCCTAAAAGAAGGCGGATACTCAATTACAACGTGCGCGTAACGGGGCCCCGAAGATTTTTTTTTACAAGGGGGCAAAATGTCGTTATAGTGGGTGTGTGAGTAATACGAAGCAGGAGGCGTACATGACAATTTCGGCGGCACTGATCTGGTTTTTGGCCGGCGTGCTTTTTTTGATGGGCGAGCTGACCACTACGGCCTTCGTGCTGATCTTTTTCGCGGCGGGCTGTTGGCTGACGGCGCTGGTGGTCCGGGTGGCCGACATCCCTTTTGCCGGCCAGATCGCCCTGTTTATCATCTCTTCTTTGGTGCTTCTCTTTACATTGCGCAAATACAGCCTCAGAACTTTTCGCGGCGACGCCAAAGAGGGCGAGGATGACACCTTTGCCACAGCGCTCATCGGCAAGCGTGGCGTTGTGACAAAAAGGATCGCGCCGCCCAAGTCCGGCGAAGTGAGCGCGGCGGGCAGCTTTTGGCGGGCCACCGCTGAAGAAGTGATTGAGGCGGGTCAGCCCGTCAAGGTGGATCACCAGGTTCCGGGCGATCTGCTGGTATTTATGGTCAAACCGATCAAGGAGAGTTCCCATGAGTGAGTCAATTATATTTATCGTTGTTTTAGCGATTCTCGTTATCGGGCTGTTGCTCAAGACAGCCGTGGTGGTGCCGCAACGATCCGAATTTATTGTGGAGCGGCTGGGCAAATACAGCAAAACCCTGGGGGCGGGGTTTCACATTTTGGTCCCCTTTTTGGACCGGGTGGCCTACAAACGCTCCTTAAAAGAGGAGGTGATGGATATCCCCTCCCAGGATTGCATCACTACGGACAATGTCTCGGTGTCCGTAGATGGTGTCCTCTATCTGCAGGTGGTGGACAGCAAGCTCTCGGCTTACGGCGTGGATAACTATCGTCTGGCGGCCAGCCAACTGGCCCAGACGTCGCTGCGGTCGGTAATCGGCAAAATCGAGCTGGACCGCACCTTTGAAGAGCGGGAGACTTTAAACCAGCAAGTGGTGGCGGCCATCGATGAAGCGGCCCAGAACTGGGGCGTCAAGGTGCTGCGTTACGAAATTAAAGATATCACTCCGCCCCGGACCGTCATGGACGCCATGGAAAAACAGATGAAGGCCGAACGTGAAAAGCGGGCTGAAATCGCCACTTCCGAAGGGGATCGCCAGGCGCGCATCAACCGGGCCGAAGGGCTGAAACGAGAGGCCGTGTCCGTTTCCGAGGGTGAAAAACAGAAACGGATCAACGAAGCCGAAGGCCAGGCAAAAGAGATCGAGCTGGTGGCCACAGCTACGGCCGAAGGGATCCGCAAGGTGGCCGAATCGTTATCCGCCCAAGGGGGCGAAACCGCGGCCAATCTGCGCGTGGCCGAAAAATATGTCGCCGAATTCGGCCGCCTGGCCCAAAAGAACAACACCATGATCATTCCCCAGAACATGGGCGATCTGGCCGGCATGGTGGCCACCTCCATGGCGGTGCTCAATAAGACCGGTAAGGATACCGGGAAACGCGAAGAGTAGGTTGAACGGGCTTGTTTTTGTAGTGGTAAAACCCTGCAACCACCCCAAATGCGATCATTACGAGCGCAAACCCTGTTCCCCATTGCGAGCAAAGCGTAAGCAATCTGCCTTGTTTCCCATTTACTTCGGGGTTTGCTTCGTCGCAAGCTCCTCGCAATGACGTTGTGGGTCAACGGTCAGAATAAATCCGGCCTTTCGCCTACACCGGGTCTTTCCGAATCTTTTCCAAATAGAGGACCCACTCGGTGGGCAGCATCTGCCGTTTGCAGTTGTTGCACTCCTTACAAGCCGCGGCAAGGTTTCCCTTGATGCTGCGCCCGCCCCGGGCCAGGGGCGCAATATGATCCATGGTCAGATCAGCAGGAGCTGTTTTTTTGCCGCAGTAATCACACGCGCCCTTGGCCAATTTACGTTTCCACCACTGACTGTGGCGCAGATCACGGGCCTTGGCCCGTTCACGGCGGATATCAGCCTCGTCGAGATCATAGGCAAAGGGGGTGGGTTTCCCTTTCATGCGGCTGATTTCTTTTTATCAGCATGCAACAGATCAAGCGGACTCTGCACCGCGTTGATATCGCTGTTCATCACATGGGTATAAATCTCCGTGGTTTTGACATCGGCGTGACCCATCAATTCCTGAACAATCCGAATACTCACCCCGTTTTCCAAAAGATGGACGGCAAAACTGTGGCGCAGGGTATGGCAGCTTGCCTTTTTATGGATCCTGGCTTTTTTTAACGCGGTTTTGACCGCCTTTTGAAGACCCGATTCCTGTACGTGATGCCGCCGCAGGATTCCGGAGCGGGGGTCGCGGGAAATTTTCCGGGCCGGGAAAACATATTGCCAGGCGGGTTCTTTGGCCGCATTCTTGTGTTTGCGGGAAAGGCTCTCCAGAATGTAGACCTCTCCGAACCCGTTTTCAAGGTCTTGTTCATGTAGTTTCAGCACAGCGTCGATTTGCGTTTTCAGCGTTGGCGCAATGGTTTTGGGCAGCATCACACTACGCTCTTGACCCCATTTGGTATTACGCAGAAAAACGCGGCCCTTGCCGAAATCCACATCTTTCACCCGCAGCCGCATGCACTCCAGCAGCCGCATCCCGCAGCCGTACAGCAAACGGGCCATCAGCAGATGTTTGCCGGACATGTCGGCCAGCAGCCGGGATACCTCCGCCTGGGTCAAAACGGTGGGTAAACTGGGCCGCCGCTTGGCACGCGTGGGCGCAATGCCCCGGCCCAGGTCAATGTCCAGCACCCTTTTGTATAGAAAGACCAGCGCGTTGAAAGCCAGCTTTTGGGTGGATGCCGACACATGCCGTTTTTCCGCCAGATCGCTTACAAACCGCTCCACTTCCTGTTTCCCAAGCGTTGCGGGATGGGTTTTGTCGCCATAAAACCGGATATATCGTGATATCCAGGCCGTATAGGCCTGTTCGGTTTTATAGGCGTAGTGGTAATAACGCAGCACTTCACGTACCTGATCCATCAGCCTTGATTCCGGGTTGGGCCTGAACTTGGGCTTGTCTTCCATATCAACCTTTTGTTATATATGTATGCAGAAGTTGAATCGTAAATGGCAGGATGACAAAAATCAAGGCTGTTTTTTTACGCAAGCCCTGTTACATGTATTGATATGCAGAAATAATTTTCGTATAGAAAAAGATATCGCAGAAAATATTTACGTTTATTAACACTGTTAGAGCCAGAGAGCTTAGACTACAAGACTATCAGCTAGATGAAAGCAATTATGGATGAGGAAATAGAAGCTAAATTTTACGAACAGGAGCACCGGTTTGTCCAGGTAATTCTTAACTTCATTAAAAGAAAAGAATGGGAGTCTGATGATCCGCGAAGAAAAGCTACTGTGAAAGCACTAATTTGGAGATTGCTGTCACCTGCGACAGCCGCAGTTGCCGGCGGATCTTTGATAGCTATTGGGTCTTTAGTTGTATTGATTTGGCAAACATCGTTAATCGCTGAACAAAATAGATTTTTTAAAGAGCAGAATGTAAAGTTCCAAGAACAAATTGACCTGCAGGGAGAACAAGATAGAGCCACAAGGCGGACAGAAGTAATTTCGAATCTATACGAAACTGTTCAAACAAGTGAAGGCCTACAACCCCGAGCGAACGCCAGAACTCGAGGAGAATCTGTTGTAGAGTTTGTGAGATTTATATGAAACATCTCTCCAGGCCGTGGGAACGTAATCCTGTTCGGCCCTATGTTGGGGGTACGTCAAAACAGCTCCCGCCGCTATCATTTTTATATTCGTAGTCCTGCAAGCAGGCTGACAATTCGTTGTGCGTGAGTTGCCGGTCATGTTAGTTATCGGGCTCTATGGCACCATTTCTCCATCGACCTCTTTATTGACGTGATGCCCCTGCGGTTACGCCGATTCAACCGGCACCAGATGGAAGCCAAGTTGTTTCGCTTCCCGTCTGAGTTTCACCAATTTGCGCTTTTGGCGCCTTTGGGCAAGGTATTGATCACCAAGCTCCCGGTATCGCTCCCCGTTTTTGATAATATAAAACAACGCCTTCATGATGCGGTGAGCGATCGCCACGATTGCTTTTTTCGGGCCGATACGATACCGAAGACGCCAGTACTTGTCTTTATAATACGACCCCTTCTTTTTTACCGCCGCCCAGGCCACTTCAATCATAATGGTCTTCAGGTGATGTTTTGTAACCGGTGATCGCCCGCTATGCCGTTTACCGGCACTCTTGTTGTTTCCCGGACATAATCCCGCCCAACTCACCAATGCCGATGCGTTGGGAAAGCGCTCCAGATCCGGACCCAGTTCACTCAAAATATAGCGCGCCGACAAATCATTGATCCCAGGCACTTCATCCATCCGGCGGATCAGATCAGCATATGGCCGCATGAGTCTTTCTATTCTTTGGTCAATCAATTGGTTCTCAGCTTCCAGCATCACGATAATATGCATCAGACGGCGTAACTGAAAACGATGATGCGCTTCAAAAAAACCCTGAATACTGCGGTGCAGTTCCGTCACCTTGTCACGCAAGCTACCTTTGGCGCATACTTCCATGTCGGCGAGGCTGATATCCGTCGGCCCCGTCATCAAACGGGCGATGACATTTCGTCCGGTGACGCCAAACAGATCAGATACCACCGAATCCATCTTGACGTTGGCCGATTCAAACAGCTTGTGAACGCGCCTTTTATAATCACTGAGCGTATCCCGGTTCTTGCGACGCAATCGACTCAGCTCTCGCCACTGGCGGGTCTCTTTGGCCGGAATAAAGCTGCCTCGTAAAAGTCCATGACGCAATAACCCCGCCAGCCATCGACTATCGGCCATATCGGTCTTGCGGCCTGGGACATTTTTTACATGCCGGGCATTGACCCGTATGACCTCAACATCTTTTTCAAGAACATTATGGACGCATCGCCAGTATATGCCGGTGCTTTCCATGGCCACGATCGGGCAATCATATTCGTGCAGCCAATCTCTCAATTTGTACAGATCATCGGTAAAGGCGCCGAATTCTTTCGTGTAACTGACATCTTTGCCGGAATGATCCGTTACAATCAGGGTGGCGACGATGACTTTTTTATGCACATCCAGCCCGCAACAATTCGTGTGCATTACCGACAATATTTTGCTATCCTGATTCGTGGTCATAATTACCTCCTTTTTGTAGTTCCTGATTGGTAATAGGGTAATTAGGGCTTCCTGAATAACATATAATCACTTGATAAATTTACATTATTATGCTATTTTCGTCCTTAGAAGTGAAAGCGAAACATAGCCATAAGGCACCAAACCCTTGCACTTTATCGGCAGGTCTCAT
>Ga0209681_1000421_pt1 | contig 10953 bp, 8 predicted proteins | sample WorMetLIZISLAND2_3_FD_187416 | JGI IMG/M metagenome (GOLD analysis project Ga0209681, IMG submission 187416) | Marine gutless worms symbiont microbial communities from Max Planck institute for Marine Microbiology, Germany - Olavius clavatus LIZARD... ... | reverse complement strand
GGCAACCCGAGTCAGCCGTGGCATCCCGACAGGAAACACTATCGCTGCAGTCGACGCGAAAATCTTACAGTGGCGCCCGAACGCGGAGCTCGAAATTGTCGACAGACGACGACGCGCAGTTGGACGCTTACAGTAGCGCTCAACAGGAAGAAGACAGCACGCGGATAAACAGCGACACCCGAGCACCGACGCAGAGTTCTACAACGGAAAAAGACGATGGAGATGAAGACTTGGAGACCGACTTGCGAGAAAGTCGCGCATTTGATGACGTCATCGTTGAACGGGAAGTTAGTGAACAAGACGGCGTCGCCACCGACGCGCAACTGTCCGACGTTAGACCTGATCAATCTGCGTCGAGTCAGAGAATATGTTATGAAGAAACCAAACCGACCAAGCCCAGTCCGCAGGAAGTTCTTGTGGAAACAACTGACTTGAGACCGGAAGAACACGCTATGGGAACAGAAACACCCGACAGCGCCAAAGTACACGACCGAGAAGAACCCACCACACAGGAAGAAGAAATGCAGTTTAATGACGTACCAGAGTCTGATATTTCAATGGATGAAGACTGGCCGACTCTATCTTCGGCTACAATCGACTGTCCTACCTCGAGTGAACCAGCACCTATCAATGGAATACCTCCGGCATCGCCAAATGAACGACAAAGACCCGTAAGAAATGCCAATCGACCGACAAGATATCGGGATGACAGCTTTGAAACCCGTTTCCAACCAGTACCGTCGCGTCGATGTTGCAAGAAAATGCAGAAACCAAGCGCGACCGGATATGATGCCCAAAATGCCGAGGTACGTCGAGACCTAGGTAGAGGAGTTGATTACAAGAACATTGCTTCAACAGGAAATGAAAATACAAGACAGAAACCATTTCTCTGTCTAAAAACCAGTTATCCAGATCCGTCTGACGACTTGCTAGCCACCTCACGATTACTGGAAAATAAGCAACGTCGCTCTCTACAAAAAGGCAAAAGAAGAATAAAGTCTACGACATCGCCGTTTCCACCTATGCACATCAGAAAGGAAGAAAGTTCCATTGAAACGTCGCCGACTCGCCAGAAACGTTTAAGAACCGCTCACCTCCAATTTGAATCGACTACCCGAGTGCGAGAATCGACAGGCCGAGAGATTGCCCGAGGGAGCGCGGCTGCCGGAGAGGTGATTAGCGCGGCCGCCGCGCGCCGCCACCACCGCCGCCGCCCGCGAGCATTAATCGACAATCAGCCACGACCACATGCATGTCGAATCGACATCCCACTGTTCCAGACAGTGGAAACATTTCCGTTTCCATCGATGGATCGATGCAAAGTGACGACAACAGTCTTCTGGAAACATCCAAACACGCAGAGTCGCGTAAACTCTGTCTACAGCGACAAAACCTACAAATAAAGGTATACAACAGTCAGATATTGCCAAAATCCACAAGTTCTGCCATTCAACGCAGAATTCCCGACACTACACCTATGGAGAAAAATAAAAGAGCAGAAACAACTACAACTGGTGAAAAGAAAAATCACAGGCATCGATTCCGACGTAAGAAACGACAGAAAGATCGAGGAAACCGTCTAGAAGAATAGGCAGCCGAGTCAACGCCTCCAGTCAAGCTGACAGCCTGCCGAGACCGTGAATGAGCGTACAGCATTACCAGCCGATAGCCACGACATCAAAGACCGATCGCAACATCGACACTTATGGAAGAAATTAATTTTGAGAAATTGTCGCTGCGTCGTCCGTTCTGGAGAATGCCGCGACACAACCTTTATTTTCGTCGATTATTGATCGTGGCCGGCCACGATCGCCAAAAATTATGGCCTTTACCGATTTGATCGGTCGGCCGTATGGCACAGAGGTTAGTTCTTCGACGTCGATTGTCTACCATACAAATTGAAAAATATCTGTCATCGCTCGTCGAGTATAGCAAGCCTTGCCACTTTCATGATGGTGTCGGAGAAGTTGGACGAGTTGGAGACTGCCGTTTTGTCAGAAAATCCGTGAAAATAAAAGAAGAATTACCGCTATTTCCGATTTTCATCAAAAGTCTAATAACCGAAGAATTAGACTTATTCCAACTTCATCACCTTTTGAAAACATTGTCATTCACCAGATGGAGGTACCGACTAATTGCCGGATTAAAGGTCGTGACCTCATTTCACGGATATAATGTAAACAAACCGGTGAACCGTAAAAAGTCGATCCACGCGACTAATCAACCGTAACGAGTGAAACCAACGACGCCAAACCTTCTGCCGAGCATCCATCTTCCTGTTGGAGAACTTTTCGACGAGAGATCGATGGATTAGAAGACGCTACATCTACAAATTTTACCGATTATCGATCAGCGACCACGCCCACTCCGTACAACACAATGCCGAACAGCTGACTGTCGAGGTATCGCTCGAAAGTTGCCGCTGCAAGCGAGCCGCTACAACTGAACTGCTGCAAGTGAAGATGCGCCGATCGAACTAGTTTCGCCGACTTTTAATGCATGATTCCAGTCGTGCATGGACATTCGTAGAATGTAGAAATGTAGCTTAGTTTCTAGTATAGTTTCATTGAATGTATTGCTTGTATGAACTGTCATGTGTAGTTTGCTATAGTTTAAACGTGATTGTTACGACTCCTAGGCATAGTGGAATGTGCCTGTCGTTGTTCTATCACGCAAGTCACTTTCTTGACTTGTAGAATTGTACATATAATAAAATGTAAGCCTATCTGCAACCAAAATTCATGGTTTGGTTTTTGGGTTAAGATGGCCTGACAATTAACTCTATGATTTGTCTGGACTTCTAGCAGACATGGGAATGTCTGGTCTGATGGCTCAGACTTATCTCAGGTAGAGGAGGGTGTAACAAAACCGCAGTTATCAGACTGTGCACGTGTGTAAGACTGAGTTCTGGGTAATACAACAGAACCGGAAATACTTTGGATTCTACTTCCGCCTTGGAGAACCCGACCGACCACGACTTCCACCCAGGGAAGTCGCCTGAAGAATAGCCGACATCCGGACTGGTACCGAGACCAGTCGCCTCCTACAGATAGACCCAAGTCGATTCCCGACTTCCGGTCTATAGCCGACTCTACATACAGAACACAGTTACCGACCCGACAGGAAGTCGCCCGACTTTCTATACATCGCCTGGAACCAGTTCTCTGACGTCATCCTATTCTCGCTATCTTCTTATGCAACAGGACTTACGCCCCAATCATGGGTAATGGTGCTTCTAGCCAGGGAAACGTCCATCCTCATGATCCAGGAGATGTAGGATCTAGCGTCGCCCAGGAGCAGCATGACTGGCAACCCGAGTCAGCCGTGGCATCCCGACAGGAAACACTATCGCTGCAGTCGACGCGAAAATCTTACATTAATGGTAGCGAACATGTACAAACATATGGGTAAAGTCGTGATCAAGATTTTACAAGGTAGTGCAGTTACATTAACCACGTTAGGTGGGCTAACTATACATCCCCGGTTGCAAATTTCCTACAGTACATACAGAAAATTGGCTGACAGTAGACAAAGTTATTGCAAAAATTATCAGGCTTACTTTTTTGGCCCACCCTGTATAGGTCTTGTTCGTCCAAGAAAGGAGGGGGCGCCTGCGCCATTATACAATGGCACAATGGCCTGTCCAAGTCTGATGTAAGTCGACTCGATGATCACCGAAAACTGGGGACGACGTCTGCTTTACCCACCATTTATCGACAGCAACTGCAACTTACCTTTACCACAACAGCAGCACATAGACCTACCGTGATTGGACGATCGACTAATAATTTCGTCATCTGGAAAACCCCACAACATTACAAAATAATAGCCTACCAAGTGCTTTTTATTAATGGTTCAGTTGATCCACATTTGTGGTGCTTAATGGTTTTCACCATTTCTCGGGAGCTGCAACGTCTTGGTGTCGTCTCCCGGTCTCTGTCTCGGACCTTGTGTGTCGGGTCTCGGCCTGGAAGGTCTCGTGCACATCCCTGCTTAAATGTATAGGCTTAAAGCGGCAGTGACGGACAACTGGCAATAGCAATGGCCGCCGACACCAGTTGACCCAAAATACTAACCTCTCGGGAACTAGGTACAATCGTCGGCATTTCAACGGCAAATGTAAGCTAGGTTTTCGATCGGCAACAGACAGGATTGAAATTCTGAAGGCAAATCTGAGGTTTGCTACCACAGCGAAGTTGCGAACTCCATGCGTGTCAGTGTCACATATGCGACTGCAACAACGAACGACAACCGAAAATAATAAACTGGTGTTAATTGCGCCGTTTCCTGTCCTTAGGCCTATTGAAATCACTTGCCGTCACTGTTGTTGCGCTTGTGATGGTCAATAATCCCACTGGACGCTACAGTTCGGACATATAAATGTTTCCGGTTTTAGTAGCCATTTTTGTAACTGTGCTTTATAGGCCTATGATGTACTTCTGCTTTAGCGGCAAATAAAGTTAGGCCTATATCACCATTTCCGGTTGTCTGTCGCTGTCGCAAAGCTTGGTGGACACTTTCTTTTAACTTTTGTGAGGAGCTTTGGAAACCGGAAATGGTGCGACTTCCTATAGACCCTATTAGTTTCCTAGGGTACTTCGTTTGGACTTTAGACTTCTTCCTCAGTTTCCATTCACCTCAAATCTCGAGAACCTTGGTGGGCTTCGCTTACAAGGCGGGTAGAGGCGTTGCTTCCCATGGCGGGTGGGTAGCTTCGTGTTGGACAAAGGTTTACCGGCAACGGAAGGAGAAGAAGATTAGACGAAGGTCCGATCTCATATAATAATGGATAGAGTTAGTCCGAGATGGTGCTTCGTTGCGCTTCGTCTCGTCTTCTATTAGAACCCTGAAAGGTAGGTACGCACTTGCGGACGTGTTGCGGAATGAATATTCGGCGACTTTAAATAGTTCTCATCCATGTAGGACTTAAACTTCCAGTCATTCATAGCTCACCAGTGTTACGTTGCAATTTCCTGAAAGCTAATTGGGAGCAGTACAGCAGTGTTTTGGACCGAAGTATAGTTACCATTCCATCGTGTGGTATCGCCATCAATGAAGCATATCGAAGGTTGCAGGGAGCCATCTTCAGGGCAGCCAGTACCTCGATTCCACGTGGTCGTAGACCAGTCTACATCCCTTGCATGGATGAAGAGTGTCAGACACTTCTTCAGGAATACGAAGACACGGGAGACCCCGATATCACTGACCACCTGATTGAGTCACTGAATGCCGCACGGTGTAAGCGCGATGGGAGGAAACCACGGCAAACCTTGACTTTACTCATTCAAGCCGAAAGTGTTAGGGTTTGATCCGTCGACTTGGAGCTGCTCAGCAACCAGCAAAACTAAGCCGTCCTATCGTCTCCCCAAACACCGTTGCTCCACTTGGTCCACATAGCCAAATCCCCTTTAATCAAAGGGCACGAACAACAAGTTAGAAATGAATGGCGACAATACTGTAAACTCAAGATATCTGGCCAGACCAAGGACATTCCAGAACCATTTCAGGTAGCAGAATTGGAGTCTGAGTAGAAGAATATTAAATCAGGAACCGCAGGTGGCTACGATAATATTTTACCAGAATTCCTGAAGCACATGGGTCCAAAGGCAAAGTTATGGCGCACCTCATTCTTTATACGTGACCTGCAGGAGAAAAGGACCCCTCAAGCTTGGCAAAAAGCCAAGATCATCGCCATACCTAAACCAGGCAAGGACCATTCCATGGCCGCCAATTACCCACCTATATCGCTGCTGTCTGTATTTTTAAGTGCTTAGAGCGTCTGCTACTCCGTCGTATCAAGCAAACTCTAGAGAATACCATAGTGGTCGAGCAGGCAGGCTTCAGGCAAGGAGTTGGCGCTTCGTTGTGACTAACGACCATGACAACCAGTGACAATGAACTGTAAAGGAACGATGACTATGGAAAATTAGCGACGATGGCAGCTTCATTCACTTTACTGCGGACACTCGTTGGAGTCACATGGTCACCTTTCGGATATTCCAGCTTGGAGGTCTCTTCAGCCAGCGCAGGAACTGCCGGCTATCAGAGTCAGTTTCGCAGGTGAAGCCGTAGTGTCGACGGACGTTCTGGAGTAATTCTTTCTGGCTCAGACGCATTTTCCTCATCTCCCCGAGCACGTTGTAGCTGTTGTAGCGTTCACCGGAAACTAGGCAGTAGCATAAAGGTAGCGGCCAACTCGTGTGACAGTGACAACTCCTCGGTCGACTTGTCGGTCGATTTGTCGTAGTCGACTTCTTGGTCATGTGCACCGATGAACAAACTTTGGTGCGGCGTCACAGTCGGCTGATCTGGACGCCGAGGGACCAGCTGTGGCACCGAGATGATATTACAGATTTTCTTTATTGTGCTGTGCATTTTACCGGCAACGAAAGGAGATCAGACGAAGGTCCGATCTCATATAACAATGGATAGAGTTCGTCCGAGGTGGCACTTCGTTGCACTTCATCTCGACTTCCTATCAGAACCCTGAAACGTAGGTACTCAGTTGTGGACGTGTTGCGGAACGAATATTCCACTACTTTAGGTAGTTCTATAGGCTTACTGCCAAAGGATCACTGCTATCCCAAGCTGGTGTGCTTTGTCCCGTAAAAACGAAGAGTATCTAGCTGTAAGTAAGTAAGTAAGAATATTTCTATAGCGCCAATTTACAAGAAGTCAATGTCACAAAGCGCTCTATGTATATTCTGGAGTCAGTCATCAGCACGCCCTGATGCCTCGGACAAATTAGATACGAAGACCATGTTCTGAGCCTTATAAAGGATCGGGTGATCCTATTTAGAGCCAAAAGGGGTCTTCACCGAGTTTAATATGGAGATTGGGGGTGTTTCTATGTATAATCTGGCCTTAATACTGCCAAATATGCCGGAATGTTTAACTGGCTATAACTCAGCCATTTGTGGAGTGATATGGATGAAATAAAGACCAAAATTAAGGGGGAAATGAGGAGAATAAGTTGGCACTTAGCACAAAGGTGGTACTCTATTGCTTAATGCGGAAAAATATAAAATATAAAATAAGTAAAATATTGTTACACTTTGCATATTAAACTCTTGATTTGCTCTGAGATTTGGTTTCAAGAACGTCTTCCATAGTTTCAGATAGGCCTAAGTATTTCCAGTTTCCACAGAGATTTTCGGTTGTCAGGGGTCATTTTTCTTGGTTTGTTGCAATCGCCCGGTTATTTGACCAGGCCCTTGTGATGTCCACTGCAGAAACTTGGACATTAGTTTCGTGTGATGAAAAACGTTGGAGGCATTCTGCACGAGATGCCAACGCCAAATCCTGCACATACACTGGTCTCAGCATGACACAAATGCAGAAATGTCCGCTCTCACTGGCTTACCACCTGTTACGGACTTATCAGAAGAGGTCATTTGCCAGTATTTGACCACACATCTCGGCCACACCATGGCTCGGCTCACTCGGGACTCCAGCACACAATGCCCTAGAGTGCCAAGTTGCAGGCTAGCATCAGGTCATTCACTTGGCGGGGATTGGAGACGTCGTTCTGGCCGTCCTCACACTCGGTGGACAGACCAGCTCCGCAATAACACTGGATCTGACTCTGCCAAACTCTGGAGACAGGCCATCCTAAGGGGCCATATTGGAGCAACGTGAGGGCCCAAGTTGGCTATGCCATGTTACAACGACGTGGTAAAAACCCAGGTTTTCCATTGAAATTGCGTTGAAAATGTATTATCTGTGGGAATAAGTACCTTCGGTTTGGGTGGGTCCTTCCTCATGAAGACCAGAGTGCATGGTCTGCATGCCTGCCAGAGCTAGATCTAGGCCTATATGCATGTCCTGGTGCACGGATGAATTGGCGATTCTAATTAGCCCCAAACACTTCCACGCATCAGTATCTGGAGACCGGCTCTACTGTCGACCTACGTGTTTCGCTACCTGGAGACGACATGGAAAACGTGGAGGAAGTCACTGCCGTCGTTGCTGACATCGCTCTGATAAACCGAAGCTGTTTGAGGCTGCCATAGACACCGAGGTGCCCGAAGTTGAAGTTCCAACTGGCGGTACTACGAATCAGTCTGTGGAAAGTACGTCACCGACCACAGATAAGTCTCCATCTGGTGCAAGAAGCCTACTTAGTAGCCTATTCCAGCGAGTACTCCCTTCGTCATTTGAGTGCCGTGGATTTTCTCCAGCTCCAGCTCCACCGGCAACTAGTCCCCCTGTTAGTAGAGGGGGTAGAGTCGATAGGTTAAAGACCGTGAGGCCTCATGGTACCAGTCAGGTTGTTAGTCCGTGCGTGTACATGTCGGAAACGCCGCGGAATGGCGCATTACGCCAATCCGTGGAGTCTGCGCATCCTTGATCTTTGGCTTTGGGTCAGGGCCGTACTGGAACGGCTAGTAACTTAGTTTCCGGCTTTTGGCTGTTCCGACAGTCAAGGACGGGAGGAGAGGAGCTCCAATGGTGTTGACACTGTTGTTAGCTATGTTCATGGTTTAGACCATGATTGCATGCATGGGGTATGTTGTTGCTCAGTCTGTGGGTCCTCATATACCTGGTAGTGTTTCCCCGGTTGTTGCTGTACCTACTACTGCTGTCTGTAGGTGTGGAGTTGTCAGCGGCGAGCAGAGGTGTCGGATCCATGCATAGCGGGCTGGTTCTGGTTGGGGTGTCTGGTGGCCCTAATGAACCGCATTACCTGTGCCCCCCCCCAACCACAGGTAATGCAAACTCGTTAGGGCCGTTAGGGGATTCACATCCCCAATCCAGGGGAACCGGAATGGCTTTGGAACCTAGTTTGGTGGTTCTGCCACCAGTGGCCGCAACTGGTAATACCGAAGCGCTGAGGGTGCCTCTAGTAGTGCACCAACGGCTTCTGGTGCAGAAAATTTATTGCCTAGGGCGCCCAGGTCTCCCTTATTAACTCCCTACAATGGCGTGGGTAGTCTGTAGACCTTTCTTGTGAAGTTCAGCAATATGGCTGACTACCTTCAGTGAGATGAGTCCGATAAGTACTACCATCAATGTGCGAGCTTAGAGGGAGCCCCAGGCCCCAGGGCAAGTGCTTTGGGATGTCGGACCCAAAGCTACTTCGAGTAGCATCACAGAACTGTTGTGTATGCGATTCGGGAATGGATTGCACGCTGAGAGTTCAAAGTGGAGCTACACACTCATTGGCAGAAGCCAGGGATTCCTCTCCAACAATTATATCTCGACATCGCAGCAGGTCCTCCTGTGCCGCATGCATCTCATTCATGGTGGCAGCGTCATTCTCCGTGATCACGTACTCTGCTGGTCACTCGACAGATGAAGTCATGACGGCGATGATGCAGTGGCTGACTGTTCAACACCCGGAACCTCCAACTTTCAGACGAAGTCATGGAACTGTGACAAGTCATCAACGGATGGCATACAGTCCTGTTCCGCCTGGAGTATCGTTCATGCAGTTCACGTCAGTATCATTGGATGATGTCGCAACTGCTGTAGTCAGCTTACCTAACAAGTCATCTGCCCTTGATCCGATACCAGTTCCAGTACTCAAGGCTGTCTCTGATCTCCTCGCTCCTTTTCTGACCTACATGTTGAACATTTCAGTGTCGTCTGGTCGCGTCCCTGCTGCTTTTAAGGATTCCTTTGTTACTCCTGTTATTTAGAAACCTGGATCTGATGAGGGCAACCCGTCGTCCTACTGGCCAATATCAAATTTATCCGCCATTTCCAAGATTTTGGAACGTTTCGTCGCACGACAACTGCTGTCATACCTCGACACTCACCGACTTTAACCAGCGATTCAATCCACTTTCCGGCAAGGACATTCCACAGAGACCACGACTATCCGCATCCTGTCAGATCTTCTTGATTCTGTTGATCGTGGCGACACTGCTGTTCTTGTCCTGCTAGACCTCACAGCAGCATTCGACACAGTCGACCATGAGATACTTCTCAAACGCCCCCGGGCCACCTTCTGCGTGGATAGTATTGTGCTGGCCTGGTTTTCATACTACTTGGCCGGTCGCAAACAACAGGTCCACTGTGGGGGCAAGACCTCGGCCATTATGGACGTCATCTGTGGTGTGCCGCAAGGATCGGTCCTCGGACCTATCCTTTTCATCATCTACACAGCTGACTTGGCTCCGATCGTCGCTGACCGTGGACTGACGTTGCACCAGTACGCCCATGACAGCCAGATTTATGGCTCTTGTCTGCCTGCCGCCATCTGCAGTCTGCCAACCGACATTTCTCAAGCAGTTGCTAACGTATCCAGCTAGATGCGATCCAATCGTTTACAGCTTAATGCTGAGAAAACAGAAGTGATGTAGTGTGCGTCGTCTCGTCGGCAGTCGCAACTTCCTCACTGTCCCATCACGGTCGGATCACTGGTGCTTCTGTTGAACCAGTCAGCGTTGTCGGTGACTTAGGCGTCTACATCGACAGTGACCTCAGCACCGCCACCCATGTACACAGAACCATGTCACGCTGTTTCGCTGCACTGCGACAACTTCAACATCTAGGTCGATAGGTCACCAACGACTGTTTTCGTTCTCTTGTTGTCCGCTCGTCCACTCCAAGCTCGACTACAGCAACTTCCATGTTTGTTGGTCTTCCTGCATACCTCCAACGACGCCTACAGGCCGTACTCAATGCTGCACCACGTCCGGTGTTCCAACTTCGTCGCTACGACCACGTCACTGACACCCTCCCGCTACTGTACTGGTTGCGTGTGCCGGAACGAGTCAATTTCAAGCTGGCGCTGATGGCGTACCGTGCGCTGAACGGTATGGCGCCATCGTACCTGAATCAACTTGGTCCCGTATCCAGCCTTACTGGTCGTCACCGTCTACAGTCGTCTTTCACACTGCAGCTGCTCGTCCCGTCGTACTGTCTGTCAACAGTCGGCCGTCGCTCGTTTCCTGTCGCAGCCTCCATGTTCTGGAACACTTTGCCAGATGATACTCAGTCTGCAGC
>Ga0209681_1000420_pt1 | contig 10959 bp, 4 predicted proteins | sample WorMetLIZISLAND2_3_FD_187416 | JGI IMG/M metagenome (GOLD analysis project Ga0209681, IMG submission 187416) | Marine gutless worms symbiont microbial communities from Max Planck institute for Marine Microbiology, Germany - Olavius clavatus LIZARD... ... | reverse complement strand
TTTGTAATTTGATATGATTTTTTGGAGATTGTAATTTTCAGCACATTGATGTACACTGCCTATGTATGATGTCCAAAATCTGTAATGTTTGCTGTAGACTGTTACTGACATTGAAGTCTTTGTTTGTGCAAGCAAATTATGGTCATGCATTGAACTTGTGAGCATGCGTGGCTGTGATATGCAGAGATATAAAGGCCTCGGCAAAGCGTGCAAGCGGCTGGGTTCCTGCCTTGCCTAACAGTTCCCATCATCTGGATGCCGTTCCGTGCTCAACTCCTATTAACCGAAACAGAATAAGCTCCAACAAAATTCGGACCTACCCACAGTGGTATGAACTACTACTTTCATTTTCTGTTAAATGTAACTTTGTTGCATAGTAGTGACGTAAAGAATTTATCATGTGCATTTATGAAAGGCAGCATGCAAACTGGTGATGATCCAAATTGTAACATTTTATTGAAATTTGGTTGACTCTTTATTGGAAAATATGCAAAGTTTTCTTTGTGGTGTTATGTATTGTATGTTGAATTGGACACAATGTGTGTGATTATGAGGCACTGTGTTCACTGTTTAGTGTTGTTTCAGCTTCAAATTTTTTGTTGGTGGTCGGCTTTGGTTCGGTTTTTTAAAAAACGCAGTTTTGGTTAACTTGATGTTAGGGTTGTAAGTTTCCCAGAATTTAATATTAGGAGGAAATTTCTGGAAAGATTGCCAACATCCTTAAACCACTGTGGATCAATGGGAACTTGTACACAGGGCCTGTACAATACAAGCATCTGCAATACAATAACATTTAACCAATAACCACTGCAGTAATGATAATAATGATAATGTTTGCTGTAGACTGTTACTGACATTGAAGTCAGTAACAGTCTACAGTAACAGTAACAGTAACATTTTGTCTGCTTTGCAACATATGTACTGATGATGTGTGGAAAAGTGACTTATTTTACATCTGTACAATATATTGAGGAAATTTTTAAACTTTCCAGAAATTTTGGAAAGATGAGAATAAATTTCTGGAAATTTCTGAACTCACAACCCTACTTAACATTACTAATTGTGTTGTTTAATGCATCTCTGCTGTTTGCTTCTCTTCAATACCGGCTGTGTGTTAATGTGTTTTCTAGTTATGATGACCTCGATCCAGCAGCTATCCATGAGAATGCCAACCAACCGGAACTTCTTGTTCCAATCAGACTTGACATGGAGTTTGAAGGACAGAAACTTCGAGATTGTTTCACGTGGAACAAGAATGGTCTGTGTGCTCTTGATAGCTTGCAGTTTTATACACTCAATAGATACGTATATTAGTATAAGGCAGTTGTGTGTGATTGTAACAAACTAGTATTGCCCACTGCATTTGCAAATGTAATGGCATTACCAGGCTGTCACACATTTTTGCTTAATTGGCCAATCTTCCTAGTGTTACTCCACATTAGGCCAATGACCAAAAGCAGATATTGTGGCCACCATACTTTTCTACTGGCCAGTTGCCTTTCTTATTGTCAGATTTCTGATGTGACGTCATGCTTTCAACATGGCGGCCATGAGTCATTTCATGCAAAGCTTGAGGATCCTTCATTTCAAATCGGATTAGGCAAAAACTTGCTTGCTGCTACATGTGATTCATAGAATATTCATACTTGTTTTGCTTGTGAAGCACTGCCATTTAGCACTGTAGGTAGTGCTGTACAAATTTGTTGCTGTAATAGTAATTAATTGTAATTGTAAAAGTGCATACTGGTATATTATGATTGACAGTGTCACAAAATACTAGTCGGTGATGTTGATGTCATGAATGCCCGTGGATTGTGGTATTTAGTGGTCAGTCTGTAGTTGGTTGTTAAACGTGTTATCACAGTTTTGAGATAATTTTGTTGCTTGTAGAGCAACTAATTACACCAGAGCAGTTTGCTGAGATACTGTGTGATGATCTTGATCTAAATCCAGCTCACTTCCTCCCGGCAATCTCGCAGGCAATCCGACAGCAGATCGACACATTTCCTATGGACAACATTCTCGAAGAACAGGAAGACCAACGTGTGATTATTAAGGTATGTAAACCCTGTTCATAAAACCGGGCATAAGAGGAACACACTACCTGCTGAAAGTGCTGAGTTTGAGACAGCTGGCTTAATTCATTGTTCATTCATCAATGATCTTGGATAACACTGAATGCTCACGGTGCGATGTCTATCAGACACTGTTGAACTGGATACTATTAATCTAAATGATGAGTGGTTTGGACTAATTTCATCACAATAGCACTTCAGTTCTTTGATGACAGTTCCCAAAAATTTACTAATGGGTACAGACCTGACCTGGATAGCCCCATTAACCCATTAGTGCCCAAGCTATTTCACGATTTTCCGTCAAAGTATGCATCCCTAAAAAGGGACATGAATGGGTTAAGCAGATAAAATAACATGCACACCACTATTTAGTAGTCTGCTATCTAGTGTATTTATAAGGAGTGAGTCAGCTAAGTTAGAGTGCGAGCAACACGAGGGACACCTCGTGTTGTTCAATGCATGCTCTTTCGTAGCTGGGGGACCGGAGCCTCAGGAAGGTGGCGGGCTTGGTCAGGCCCAGACCTTCATGGCCTAAAGGTGCCTCTGGCACCATCACCCCGTTGAAGCGCCAGCGTGCGTGGAGGCGACAGTGGCCACGAAAGAGCAGTTTTGCTTCATTTTGGTTGATTGTATTTACTTGCCATATCTCGCTGGCTAATAAAAATAGAGTATTTTGTCTGTTTAGCTAGCGATTTTGTCAGTATGAAGCAAGTTAATTGTAGTGGGTGACGTATTGAATGTAGAATATGTACTGACAGTCGTTTAACCCATTAGTGCCCAAGGGACCATGGGCATGAATGGGTTAAAGGAAGCTAGTTACACAAACACCAAATGCTGCACCAGCAGCAGCTATAGCAGCATTAGTAGCTAATGTAAGTAGCAGAGTGATGAAGATATTGTGGCTGGAACATGTTAATGTTTTGTAGCATGTTTTACTGATACTGGCTATGAAGTAAGTGGTTTATGAAAATACAATTCAGTGACTTTCAGCTGATGATGGTGACTGTGTTGTCGGTGCCAGCTAAACATCCATGTCGGTAACATCTCTCTGGCTGACCAGTTTGAGTGGGATATGTCAGAGAAGGACAACAGTCCAGAGGAGTTTGCAACCAGACTGTGTGCCGAACTCGGTCTTGGCGGAGAATTTGTGACAACGATAGCATACAGCATACGTGGACAGTTGAGTTGGCATCAGCGAACTTATGCATTTAGGTCGGTTCGTTTACATTAAGAACGATTTCACTGATTTCTGTTTACATCTTACATCAAAGGTCACTCATGATCATCAGTAATAATACACTGTGTCTCAGAAAAAGGGACCCCGACATTATCGATTGTAACTAAGAAGGATTCATGGATTTTAACGATTTTTTGCACAAATATTCCTGACACAGCTGGCCATCAAATGGCTCTTCAAATTCCCACCTCACCCAACATTTGTTTCTACACTACCTGGGGAAAACAGAACTAATGAAATATTACATTTTATACAAAGCAGTGTTATCAGTTTATTAAAATAACATGCATAAATCGCATTTGGTTTACATTTCAGTAACTCTGGGTGAAAGTTTATCCAATTGTCCAGTTGTTCAACTGCCTACAGTAAATGTTCAAAATGTCGGCCCCTTGCGCGAACACAAGCACGCAGACGGTTTCTCCATTTGTTGATAGCAGTGTCAATAATTGTTCTGCTCCAGATCAATACAGATTTCAACCGGTGCTTCTTGAGTTCATCCACATTCTTGAACGTAGTCTGATAGACCTGCTGTGGCATGACCTCCGGAGCTTGTAATCGACCGAATTGAGGTCAGGGCTGTTGGGGACCACAGATCTGGAGAGATGAAGTCTGACGTTTCGCACCCCAACAGTTCGATCGCTTCGCGAGCCGATGCGGTGGTGCGCTCTACTGGTGAAAAACGAACGTGTCACCAGTGACACGTTTGATAGCAGTAAGTAAGTAAACGATGTACTTCATGAGCTCAGACCGCTGTGATCAGAATTTTATGCGATCCAGTCTTCAGTTTCTTGACGTTTGTTGTTCATTTCAATGCATATTTCGTTTGTTCTGTTTTCCCCAGGTAGTGTAGAAACAGACGTTGGGTGAGGTGGGAACTTAAAGAGCCATTTGATGGCCAGTTGTGTCAGCAATGTGTGTGCCAAAAATCGTTAAAATCCGTTAATCCTTTTTAAAGTAACAATTGATAATGTCGGGGTCCCTTTTTTGAGACACAGTGTAGATGATATGTAAAATGATTTATTGCATTTGAATAGTGAGGCAAAACAAAAGTGGTGCACTAATAGGAAGTTGCCACTGAGTATTACTGTCAGTGATTTTCTGTAACACCGAATGCTTGAGGTCATTTATGTCTCTTTAATTCAATTGACAGTTTTGGTTGAGCATCATGAAGGACATCTGGTCTGTAATAACTCATGCTGCAAAAATGAACAAAAGCTTCTTTAGGAGACTGGCCTGACTGGGGTAATTCTGGAAAAGTAGGACAGCTAAATAAGAACTAAAACTAGGACATTGATTGTCGATGTGAAGTGTATGTACACCTGGCCTTGGCTGATTTCTGTCAAATAGATGATATGAACACTGCACTATTTCTCAGTGATAGTGGAGTTAAAAACAAATAATATATTGAGACTTCATAGTTCTCTTCTGGTAAGTAATGTACTGTCCACTAGTGCTGTGCGAATAGTGTTTTTTTCATTTCGAATCGAATGTTGGACTATTATTCGAAATTTTGAATCGAATCTAATAGTTTTTGCTGTTCTCAAAGTAAGGATGTTAAATTCGTTTTTTCTTAAATGCGAACTTCAGTTGCTAAAATTTGAATTAAACTCGAAGTTTGTTTGTATACTAGACCCAGAGGAGCATGAAATAAATTTTGTGCATTATTTCCTGCCTCTTGTGTGTAATGGACCACCCAAGTTGCGCTACTGGGGCTGCCAGTCAGTGACTATGGCTATGTGTGGCTGTAGCTGAGCTGAGGTGGTTTTTCTGACGTGCGTGGCACTGACGAGACAGCATGTGGCATGTGCCAGCGAGAGCGATAGTATCACATTGGCAGGACCAGTATCACCACATACTGTAAATGCAAAACGTCTCCGTGTTAAAGTTGAACCCATAACAATACTGACAGAAAGTCCAGCGCTCAACTGACCGTGCGCTGTGCTTGCCTCCCACCGTTATAATGCGATCAGATGTCACAGTCGAGACTGGCGCTGGGAGCACGCATGGGAGCTGCCGCACGCTGCCGTCGTGCGGCAGCTCCCATGCGGTGGTCAGGGGAGTGGGAGGGGTAGGAACACATGCGGCGCAGTGCTGGGTGAGAAGTGAGTGCAGTGGCTTGTGGCTGGCAAAGTACAAACAAATCGCTTCTCAGTCATCTGGCTGATCACGGTTAAATAAGTATTCGAAAATTTCGAACAGTTGCGTCAGTTTCGAATCGAATCGAATAGCAAGTAACTATTCGCGTCGTCCTGTGTGGATTATTGCAATACAGTTTTCGCCGGAGCGCCAAAGATCATTACAATTTACAGACAGGCTGCGATGAGTGTTGAACACTGCCGTGCGCGTTGTCAGTGACACCCGGAAATTCGACCACAGTCTGTCGAGACTCATGCATACCGAGCTACATTGGCTAAATGTTCCCACGAGTCCAGTATAAGCTTGGTGTGCTCATGCCAGCGCAGTCAAGTTCCTTGGTATCTGACCGACTACTGCACACCAACTTTGCACACTGTTTTCTGCCAGCGACTGCGTTTTCAGCCAGCAGTCATCAAGTCTCCATCCCACGCTACCGACTCAGCACATACGGCCGTCAGGCTTTTTCTGTTGCTGGTCCGACGGTCTGGAACTCACTGCGCAAAGACATGCGGGATCCAGAGTGTTCTGTGGACAGTTACAGACAGTCACTGAAGACATTTTTATTTTTGCAGTACTAGTGTGTTCAGCGCATTAGAGGTTTGCTACGAGAATGTGCTATATAAATTCACTTTTGACATTGACATTGAAATAGTGTGCTGCATATAGATGTTACAGTCTTGTCTCAGCAACATGTCATGTGTGTGTGCACAGTGAGGCTCCATTGCCGCTGGTGGAGATTGCCATTCGGAGTCAGTCAGAAGCCGACCAGTGGTGTCCGTTCCTGGAAACACTCACTGATGCCGAGATGGAGAAGAAGATCCGTGACCAAGACCGCAACACAAGGTATGTTTATGTGTGTTGTTATCTCTGACAGTGCACGCTGTGTCTGTTATAGTGAACTGCCAGCTTGTCAAGCTTATGTATTTGTGGCATTAGCATTTCTGTGACTCTGAAAGCTGTAAAGCCTTGTTATCATTGTACACCAGTTTCTTTTCTTCAGTGCTTTGATGCTGTTGATTCAGCGACAGGAATGGTGTCTTGTTGGTTAACAAGAAGCTCAGCTATTGCTGTGATAGCCGATTGTACTGCATGCAGTATTTTAACGCTGTTCATTGTTACTGGAACATCTCGACCTCTGAATAAAAAAATCCGTTTGCTGTCAGTCCGCGGATCCAACGATTACTGCGGATCTGCATCCGCTGTCTGCACACCTCTGTCTGCACCTGCAGTCGGTGGCAAGGCCTGTGCTATTAATAGCACAGGCCTTGGTCGGCGGTCGCACCGTGTGACTGTTCAACGGCACCGTGTCATTGTTGACAAACGAGCCGACTCCCCGCCTGAGTCCCATTGACACTTATGGCGTTTCTAGCGCATGTCAGTTCGTTTTTTGGTGGTGCATTTTGTGTCTAAACGATACATTTTACAGAAAAAGTGTCTGAAGGGACAAATAGGAACATGTATGCTAGGAACACGCTGGTGTAACTTTTAGCCGCGTACACCAACCCTGAGAGTCAGAATGCACAGCATCGCAGACAGACGGACAACAGGATGATGCCAATAGCCGATCATACTGTGTAGCAGTACGATCGGCTAAAAACCAACTGTAGCAGTCCCAAAGTTTCTGTCTCGGGGACCCAGCCTGATACCTGGATTGAATCGGAAAAGTAGGTCGGTTAAACAAAAACCAAAAGTAGTACCGTAAAACTTCTATTAAACGCTGAGTCCTGAATAATTGCCGGGTCTCTAATAAACGCCGGGGTTTTGAGGCCTGTGTTCTAATAAACGCCGGGTCTCGATTAAACGCCCGGGTCTTCTAGAAAGAGCTATCAGAGTTCCAGCCATACATTAGTTAGATCTACATCATTAGTACCCCAGCACTTAGTGCTGACACAGATAATTCGTTGTTTACCTAACCAAGTAGATATACATGGTGTTACACGGTGATAATTGACATATGAAGAGTAACACTGACATAAACAGGGAATGTTGGAACAAAAAAACATTAATAAACGCAGGGATCTTCAGGCCAGTGTTCTAATAGACGCCGGGTCTCCAATAAACGCTGGGTCTCTATTAAACGCCGGGGTTTCGAGGTCCGTGTTCTAATAAATGCCGGGGGCGTTTATTAGAAGTTTTACGGTAGATTGTGCTCGTCCATTTTTTTCGACTTTTGCTTAATTGAGAGTGATTGCAGTTTATATGCATGTCATGTATAAAACTGTGTTTGTGGTGACAGGCGAATGCGGCGACTGACACACGCTGCTCCGTCATGGTGACTCTGCAGTACTGAAAAACAGCATTCAGTGTATATTAGCAGCCGTTATCAGCGCGATCATCTACGCTGCACACAACATGTCCCATGATGAGATATCATAGTAGGAGGGACCGTGGCATATGTACATGTACATGTAGTGTTCAGCAAGTGTTCACATGTTCACGAGGTGTTCATGCGTACTTGTGTGTTCAGTCTAGTACGACTTGTTTGTCTACTTTGTGTTGACAGTTGATCAGTTGCATAACTGATACATGATGTAAATAACTCGAGTCTTTTACGTTAGTTGGAAGTAATATAACCCCGGAAACATCTAGGCAGGTACATTTCAATCAATCAATCAATCAAGTGGAGTCTGATGTGTAAAAACTGTACTAACAGCATTGGCAAAATTGCCGATTGCTTTGTGTTCTGGTAAAAGCGAGTATCACAAAGAACTATGGACATTATGCACTGCAGCCATGCTATTTAGTCTTTTTTCTATGACCCGTTCTTAAGGTCCACTACTCCACTGGCAAGTTCAGTTGAGTAACCATTATTCATTCTTTGTGTCTCAATTTTAATTCTAACACCAGTCAAAGAACTTATTTGCATCAGAGATTGGTTTGTTAGCGTAAACATTGCCTTTGTTGAACTTTGCTAATAATTTCCCTTCATTATGAAACTGCTGTTGTTATTTACCAGAAAAAAATTAATTAATTTTTTGCCACTCATAATGCACAGATGTGTCGCCACTTAATTACTGAAAGTATTGGTTAACTTTTAGTTAATGTGACAAATGACAGGATACTGAAGCAAGCTATGCCAATGTGCCATCATGCAAAGCAAAAACCAGGAAGGCCAAGGAAGAGTTACCGTAAAACTTCTAATAAACACCCCAGCATTTATTTGAACACAGACCTTGAAACCCTGGGGCCTAATTACAAAAACATCTTATGATTTATTGTACAATAATCTTAAGTTAGAATTCGAATCTGTTGCAAGTTATCGTAAGATGTTTTTGTAATTAGGCCCCTGGCATTTAATACAGACCGGCATTTATTGGTGACCCATCATCTATAGAACACTGTGCTCGAGCCCCGTGCGTTTATTAATGTCATTTGTTCCATTGTTCCCTGTTTATGCAAATTTTACTCTTCGTGTTAATTCTCATAAAAAACAACAAGTATTTATAGAAAATCGTTGTGTCGGCACTAAGTGTTGGGGTAGCTATGACATAACTAGTGAATGGCTGGTACTCTGACAACTCTGTTTTTGCTAGAAGACCCCGGCGTTTAATCAAGACCCAGCATTTATTAGAACACGGGCATCAGAGCCCTGGCATTTATTCGGGACTCGGCATTAAATAGAAGCTTTACGGTAGGTCAATAGTGTATGCCAAGATATGGTATTACTTGGCAAGTTGCTGAACAAATAGTGGGGAAGATTGACATTGACACTGTGACACTGGATGACCTAAGTCTTCTTAAGTCGGTGACAGATGAAATTCATTACTTTTGTACTCAAGTTTTATGTTTATTGGTGTACTAATTTTCTGGCTGAAGCGTGCTTCATTTTTGTATGTTATTCATCTTGAAAATCATGCTGTGCAAGATATGTTGTAGTTGTATGGATTATCTCAGCTCCAAACTTCTGTTTCTTTTATTTTATTAGGATCCAACTCTTCTTGGCTTGCAGTTTTGAAGATATTTCTAATGCACTGCTTCATTGCTGCAACTTGTTGTGTGCCATTTATGGGAAACTGGTAGTTTTCCCATTTTCTGCCAGGGTTTTCATCCCATTGGCAGAGCCTTACGACCCAAGTTTGGGTCACAACCCATACCACAAGAACCGCTGTTATAATGAGTAAGCAGTTATCAACCAAAAAGTAACAATAATTTAACAATAATTGTTGTTTTAACATTATTGAACTTTTCTGTAACATCACAAGTTAACTGCGGTGAAAAGCATACATAAACAGAACTCAGTGCAAAGTGATACAAAAGTATTAGTTGACATTGCATAAGTCTGTGCAGCAAAAAGTAGAATTATGTACGTACATTTAATTGGAGAAATCATTTTATATACAAAGAATATACAGAATTCAAATTTGTTGACTGTCAGTTGTCATAGTGACGATGTTACCTAGTTACACAGAAAATCGGTGATGAGAAAATAGGTTTGCCCTGAATACTAAAGAAATCCGACACCGTCAAATGTAACTCGCTTAGAATAATCTTGTCCGCTGTGGATGCGGACAAATCTTGTCTCAGGTTCATTAGCATGCTGTGAAAGTGTCAGACCATCGACGTCTGTTCGTGAGCCAATTATCTGCTTGCAGCATCCACTGTTGACAGTGCACCTTGTTGGCGGGTTCAGACCGCGGTGACTCTCCAAGTGTTTCTTCACCAAAGGATGGGCATCAGGCATTTGTGGCAAGTAAGGATTTCTTTCCAGCCAGTACAGTTCATCCTTCTTTGGACCATCATATTTAAACTGTGGAGGACCGTCTTCATAATACATGCGACCATGAAATCCAGCTGGTTTGCCTTCAGGGCACCCACTTGGATAGTATGAAGCAAGAGTATGTGGCTTGTCACGGAACATACCACGGTATTCAGGCAAGCCAAGTCGAGGCAGTCGGTAGTAGAGTTTTTCTTGGTATTTATCAGTTGGCAAGTCATAGTAGCGCAGGTCATAAAGAGCATGTGGACGTCGGTATTGCTCGTAGACACGAGTGAATGACTTGGGAGCGTTGAGGCCACAGCCGTATTCAACGTAGTTTGGATGCCACCAGACACTGCTGTACTGCATGATGATGTAATCATACAAACCTCTGCTGTACAACAATCACACAGTTGTGCTTTATTAATGAAATGCCATTCTAGTTATAATAATTAATTATATATAAGTACTTGCTTATTGGCAGGTTGCTGATTTAAGATTACATCTTCATTGGCAATCTTGGGAGGTTGTTTGGTTGGGGGTCTGCCCAGTTGGTGGTTCAGTCACGAGGTTGGGGTGGCTTTGCAGTAACTGCCCACTTCCACATAATCTGCTATGGTGGGTATGACTTCCCCTTTCATGTGGCCAGTCTGCTTATTGGCATGGGCTACCATCACTAGGCAGTTACTCGGGTAGGTTTGTGGACCGACGACTCTTAGTCATGTATCTTGTGAGCATAAGCATATGGGCCAATTTTTTCTAGGGGCTGCGCTGTCCTTGCCCGAAAAATTTTTCGACAGCGCCCGAAAAAACTG
>Ga0209681_1000419_pt1 | contig 10967 bp, 10 predicted proteins | sample WorMetLIZISLAND2_3_FD_187416 | JGI IMG/M metagenome (GOLD analysis project Ga0209681, IMG submission 187416) | Marine gutless worms symbiont microbial communities from Max Planck institute for Marine Microbiology, Germany - Olavius clavatus LIZARD... ... | reverse complement strand
TATATTAATAGTATGAAAGTAACCAACTCAATAACCGTATAACCGCGACAGAGATTGTACATCATTCGAACTTCACTTTCTCTAAATTAGGCCATAAAACACATTCCGATTCTAAGCCGTTATAACTGATTTGAAGTTATGTTGCGCATGCTAATAAGGCTTGTTTTTGTCGTGTAAATTTGCCGATTTTCCTATATTGTCGTATTACTTTATTGTTAAAGGAGTTAATATTATCACTAGACGCAGAACCGCTCCTTTCTTGCGAGTGTTCTACATTTTGAACGGTTAAGTTTAAATTCAGTGCTCAAAACTATGTTTCGAACAGGTTTGTGACCACTGACCAGGTTTTCAGCAGCGCCAAATCGGCGATAAGATTTGGACATTTTATGCTCAAAACCTCGTTTTGTGGCCTGTTGAAGAATACTTGAAGCCTGCAAGCGAAGCTCAGTATAGATGTTATGTAACCGATACCAACACTCTCGAGGAATGTGATGGGTTACAGCATAGCAGATTGAGAACGGAAGATCCCTGAACGGCGGACCGTAATCGAGCGGTACGACCAAATAGTCTACAACGTCGTCGTCGTCGATTTCCCGGACGTCTCGTTGCTGTTCATTGTAAATATCATAGAAATTTCATTTCACGATGCCGTGCAAAACACAATATTCCCAACAACACTATGTGCAACTCCGTTACAGTCAAAACAGGCGCCACACGATTCTGTTTTATTTCTGTCAAAATTCAAGTATCCTACATATTCGTAAATGGCTAATTGTCCTGTGCTACATGACCGTTATAAATTTGTGAACTTCAATGTATAGGTGTGTGTCTTTTGTCTAAGTCGTGGTATACTTTATTGCAACCGTATAACCGCTACAGAGATCGTACGTCATTTGCACTTTACTTTCGCTGAATTAGACCATAAAACACATTCACTTTTAGACTTCATCTTTACATTAAATTTTTGTATGTAATCAAGGACCTCCATTATAATATTATATTGTTTAAAGCATTTAATTTTCTATGTGTAGGACTACTACAGAGAGTTTCATGCGTTTATCCGTGTCAAAACTGGCTTGCTGTAAAGCGTATAGCTTGGTACTTCGACCTCGCCGTAAATTCGTCAATAGCAATAGGCCTACGCTTCCGTGTTTATATGCCTTAACGTTCTGCGTGACCCAATAGGGTGTAATACCCCCGACACACTCTCAAAAAACTTGTACAAGAAACATTTGATGCAAGTTTTTGCAAGTTCTTGTACAGACTTGCGTCGAATAGAGCTGCGTTTTATTCGGTGTAAGAAAGTTCTACAAGAAAAAAATTGCACGCACACGAATGCATATCATACGCTCCAGTTTCTTGTGCAAGTCGACACGTGTATAAGAAGTCTTGTACAAGAACCTGTAGGCTACAAGTTTCTTGCGACGTTTCTTGGGCGTGTGTTTGGGTTATTAATGTATGCTTGGCTGCGTGTTTTGCAGTATGAAATGACCGGCAGCTGGACGCTCGGTCAACGCATCTGCGATCTGTGGATAACGTCCGACGTCTTCTGCTGTACGGCGTCCATTCTCAACATTGTCGTCATTGCGCTCGACCGCTACTGGCTCATCACGCGCAATGTCCGCTATACTCATTCCACCCTGCTGCCTCGTCGCACTGTCTGCATCGCCCTACTCACCGGCGCATGGCTTGCCTCGGCCCTTATCGCCAGCGCTCCGTTGCTTGGTTGGCGCGCCGGCACCGAGCGACAAGACCCAAATGCGTGCCTTATCAGCCAAGACTATGCGTATACCATCTTCTCGACGTTCGGCGCCTTCTGGTTCCCTCTGTCGGTCATTCTTATCGTCTACGCGAAGATATTTATGTTCGCCCGTCGTCGTGCGACGCGCCGAGCGGCCGCCAAGTCGTCGGCGACAGTCGGAGCGTCCACGGCTGCAGCTCTGGCCGCGTCGACCATCAACCCCAACACCAGTCGTCATCGGCTGTCGACTTCAGCAACCCGCGACAACGTCGACAGTGGTGGTAATGGCGGCGGCATCGCGATGACAAAGACCAGCTGTAACCTGCTGCAGTTGCCGCAGGTCACTTACGGCGTGGAAAGCAGAAACATCACGTTTCAGGCGACCGGTCCCCGTTCAAGTGACGCCTCGATCTACGACGCAACCAACGCCGATATTTCGGACGTAGGTGAGACACGTTATCAGGAGAGAGCACCAGCTGCTGGAGCCAACAACCGGAAGTGCCGGCGAGCGAAGCGCATGCGCAGATCTGCTCGTACTCTGGGCCTCATCATTGGTGGCTTTGTTGTGTGTTGGCTTCCGTTCTTCGTGGTCGCGACGACGATGCCGTTCTGTCCGTCATGTCACGTGCCGCCGACTGTCTCGAGTGTCGTCCTGTGGCTTGGCTATTCCAACTCGCTGTTGAATCCCGCCATCTACGCCATATGGGACCGCTCGTTCCGCCGAGCGTTTCGCCGTCTTCTCGCCTGCGACTTTTGCTCGTGAGTTCGGCTGTGCGTGATAGACGTACGGATGAGTACGGATTACTGAGTGGATTGGTCTCAACAGACCGACCTAATAGGCGTTTCGCAGCTAACGCAGATTGGGATCGACTGTAGCGGTTGAAAACAAACGCACTGGTACCGACCGCCGACTACTGAAGACTGTCTGCGCACATTTGTGTGTGTTTCTGTGTCCTACAATCATCAGCAACAACAACACCGGAAAAGAACATCCGGCGTAGTCACATTGGTTTATTGGAATTCCAATGAAAGAATACGGTAGCGAACAAATCGTGAGTAAAGATAGTATAGCTCTAGAAATGTGTTTGCAAGCCAAATACGTCGTTAATATGAATTCTCTGTGTAAACAGTGGTTTCCACTGAATGCAAATAGAGTCAGCAAATTATTTCCAGCAGCCCCGTGTATGTTTGGCCTTCAGTCCGTCCAAAAATGCAGTAAGAAATTGTGCAATGTTGTTCGGTTGTTCATACATGCCGGAATCAGCTGAATCCTAATTCTAGTGATATATACACATGCATAGAATCAGCGAAAGTAATCACCATGAAGAGACAGTAGGCCATGCGATGTCTTTCGGGTAGTATCTGAAAGCCAAATACAAGATTGGGTTGTCAGGCAATGCATCTGGCAAAACTAAGGTTACCCAAAAGTTGCTATACGTGGCAGTATCTAGGACAAATTAACATTGCAGCAAAATTTACTAGTTTCGTGTAATTGATACAACGAGCGACCGGCACAGTAGTGACAGTACACGTTAAATAAATTCAATGGAGTGGGCAGTAGGGTCTGTAATAATGAAGAATTGATTAGGCTCATAATTTTCCAAGTTTTACAGCTCTGGAAGAAGTCATTTAGGGCCTACCTCAATCTCAGTCGTTATGACAACATACTTTCCTAGGAGTGTTTTGCTACCGATTGTGTCTCGTGACTAGCAGAAACCATAAAATAAGCGACTAATTACTGCACAAATGCAGCTGCTACAGAGCAATTAATGTGCGAGTGCTATCATGGAATCACTCAGTTGACCATCAATCAATCAATCAATCAATCAATCAATCAAATGCAGCTGCTACAGAGCGCTTACTTGGCTGTAGTAGCTGCCTCGGCAGTTATTTTGATCATATCATCTGTATACCTCGTGGACCTCGGTGACATTTACTGTATGCATAGGCCTATACATCACGAAACGACACGTGGCGCCGTGTTTTAACAGTTCAGCATTATTGTGCGTTGTCTATCTATTATTGTCACTGTCAGTTAATCAGTTATTTTTGCATGCATTCGCGCATTATGTATTATGAACTTCAGCAAGAATGATCCTCTGCAGCCAATATTTGTCTTAATGCCGGTGCCGACAAGATAGCATGCAATCATGTGTACTGAAAATAAGCGTTGTTTATACCTGACAACCCTGCGTCTTAATTTACGTCATGTCGCAGTTTGTTATGACGCGTAGACGCTTAATTAAAATAAATCTAATGAAATAAATTTAAGAAAATTAAATTTTAAATAAATAAATTTTCGCCTAAATTTAGCATACCGGGAATTAAATAAGCAATAACAAGCAATATTTTGATATTCGCAATTGGCATATTCACGCAAACGGCATACGATAATTGTATACATTTACATATCGCAGAATTTGCGCTCAGCTTACGGCTATGCCAACTTCCCAACTGCGACTTGTTTCGTAAATAATTCGCGACCGGCACAACGTCGTAGAAATATTTCAACAATCGAGGATGATAAGTTCACGCATCAGGCTACGGACTTTCTGAATGCCCTCAATTCATCCGTTTGCCGAGAGCGTTCTGTGGACGGATTTACATGATCTTTGGCACTGAAGTTCGTCTCACGCCGTACATAATCAACTGTGACAAATTTTATGGCAAGCGGTTAAGGAGTTTCGATTGTGTTAGGTTGGATTTCACCCATCTCTGCTGACTTGGACCGTCGCCGTTAATGCAATTTCTCAATCTCAACTGCGCGCCCGTGATTAACAACACGCCCGGAGACGGTATTATGCAGTTTTGCTGTTTGTGGTCCTGCAGCTTAGAACTCTCCTACCAGTTGTCGTTCGAAACTTATCTTCTTCATCTTCGTCCTGTTTCTGCAGCCATCTCAAAACTGAACTTTTTTGTGGGGCGCATGGCGTTGATTCACTGTAGCACGTTCGTGATAAGATTGGGCGGACATAACTTGTTACTTAATTACTTGCTTATAATTTTATCTGCGAGCACCTGCTACGTAATGGCCAAGCGTAATTGAGCCGTGCTGGCTTCTTTTTGTTATAGGTGTACGGGAAAACGTCGACGTTTATTGTGGATATATATGGAAAGACGAATGCTGGTGTTACCGGTCGGTGACTTGTTAGCGGAGGTAATTGGACTTCAGACGATACGTTCGAACATCGGGCCATGCGGCTGTAGGCCTAGTCAACGATGAGATCTGCGACCGACTGGGGCAACTGCTGGATGTCGGACACAGCTGCTGTTGAACAAGATGAACACTGATACGCGGCGCCGGTTGCGTGTCGTCTGACGAAGATGAAACGTTTTAATGAAGGACTTAGTTCGTCTCATCTCTTGTTGGCAATCACTAATTCTCTGGCACCATGCTCCGACGTCACGTACGCCTAGTATAAACTGGGAGCAGGTGCTAGCTATACGTCACACTGATGCGTTATCACACCGATGCTGTGGACATATAGGCTACTGTGTTATTGACGGGCTTTCGACATTGACGGACTAGTAAAATTATGCACGTGAGTTTATTCCGTTCACTTCCACGCGTTAAAGGGAGATCTTTCCTGCACTTTTTGAACGGATTCTGCCACCTGTAATTCTACAGTAGCCTTGATTAGTGTCTGTTTCATTTTTACAGAACTTTCGATAGGCCTAATCTGGGTAATAAAGGTAATCCAGCTATCTGTCCATCGGGTTTCCTGTGACATCTGCCAATTCTCACTTTTACTGCTGGTTACTGCAATATGAGGCATGCATCGACGGATAGCGTGACAATTAGCTGTTGTGGCCCAGGGTATACTAAAGTCACTGCAGCTGAGCACTGGTGTGGGCATTTGGCAGCCATCTCTTCTGAAGCCCTGTCCACAGTCCACACTGTCCACGCCGAATTCGGCAACAAATTGTCGCCGTTTCCAGTGTGGACAGGGCTGGAGGAGACATGCCGGTTCTCTGACAGATGGAATCTGCGCTCTTTCAACAGCCCTCCGTATGATTCATTCATATGATTATCATTGCTGCCTGGAAGCATTTTCGCGGCAAGCCAAACCATGTGTAAGCTCTGTCGAGGCCAGAGAAACAATCTCCCCCGTTTTCCGGGAAGTTAGAGACATCCCCCCAGAGACAATCGCCCCCAGGACATCCACCCCCATTGTCCTTGGTGGTAGTGAACTTGCGGGTGCCCGGGAGGTGAAGCACCAGCAGAATGAGTTCGAGTTTAGACCTGTAACACTTGCATACATGTATATACCTCGTGCGTCGACTGTCTTAAGCCTCGTCCACGCTGGCGACTATAGTCACCGAGAACGGCGACAAAGCGGCAACAATTTTGTCGCCGAAAACGACGACAAATTGTTGCCGTTTTCGGCGACTATATTCGCTAGTGTGGACGAGGCTTTAGCCTGCGCTTTAGCGCACACACAAATAGGCTAGGCCTAGGCTATGTGATTTGCGTGCCTAGCATCCCAGTCTGTGTGCACTGCACGACTATGTTTGTTACTTCGTCTTACAGTCTGAGTCCTGACGAGACAATAAGAGTTGCATGAACCTGGTCAAGGTGCCAAAAGTCCAGCTCTGTTTGTCTTGGATGTCTACCACGTATTCGCTTGTTATAGTTAGGCTATTACTAGTGACATGACAATGATGACATAACTGACATTCATTCAAATAAGCGTAATTAAAGTTATAGGCCTATATGTCACTGAAAAGATCGCCAGCTAGGCCTATTTGTAAGTATATATAGCTAAATACAAGTAAGTAGTTCAATATTCACCATTACGGTAGGAATTATTACGCATTAGGCCTATTAGGCCTACATAGGGCCTACTGTTCACTAACACGACGCATAATCGGAAATGAAATCCAGAGATTGACTCGGATGTGCGAATTTCAGAACAATTGGTCGAAATGATTTACTTCGTACTCATCAAAAATCATTCAAACTCGCCTGATTACATTCCAAGGTGGATGCGTTTCTTCACTTTAGGCCTATGCTTCTTTTTTTGAAATCTGCACAGTTTTTTGTCTTTGCTCAAATATAGGCCTAATGCTTCTGTTTATCGGTATTGTAAATACCGATAAATACCTAATAGGCTAAGGTGAATTTGAATGATTTATGTTGAGTACGTAGTAGATCAGTTCCGTTGAACAATTAAGCTAGTCGAAAATCGAAACTCTTCCCCAATCTACTGAGTACTGACATTCAGCGCTGTCAAATGACGCAAGACTCGTCGCTATAGAAACGTCTCTTTAAAAATGTTTGCAGTTTACTTCAGTTTTTCTTAGTTTTCCGTTGTTAAAATACTGATATACAAAATGTCTACCGGTAATCCCAAACAACCGCAAGATATCAGTGGCAACAAAGGACCGGTAAGTATAGTGTTTTCACTGTACGCATAGCCTATAGGCCTAACGTTTATCGTGGAGTCATTGAGGCTTAAGATAGGAGTACATAATAGCTTTCGATTCCGCGATTACCACATTAGCTATCGGGTAACGAGTAACAATGCAAAGGCCTTATTCGTCACCGGTGGCGTTTTAAGCTGGATTTTGTTGTCTGGCATAAAGTCTGCTAAACTAACGTAACTCAGCTCCTCGATTGACAGAAACAGGTGCTGGAGGACTTGTAATAGTCGTTCTTCGTGTACAGTATGCGTTACCAGCCAGGTCACGGAAGGCTTTTCCTGCTTGCTTATCGTGTACACTACGCCTTAGTCATAACTAAATGGCGTATTTTGTCAACGGTTGTATTTGTTGTAGAAATTATCTAAAACACATTTCCTTCACCCAGAGCACTCGGACGTAGCAAAACTAAAGGAAGAAAATGAGCGCCTGGAAGGCAAGGTACAGAAGAATGAAAAGACGCTGCAAATGTTAATACACGAGAACGCAGAACACTACGAAGTTTCGAAGGTAATTTTTTAGATATCGCAACATGTTTGCATCTGCATATTAGTGAACTGTTTAAGCATCATTTACAGCAATATGCTGAAGTTCTTCAGCGGCGGCTTTTATTGCATGAAGACTTGCAATGATGGATGTCTCAGTCTCAAAGCGAATGCAGTACAAACTCGGCATGGCGGTCTATCGTAGCCTCGTGGCTGTTGTCCGGACACACATCTTTATTTCGCCATGAAATGGTAGCAGAACAATTTTTTAATAACGCACAAAACACAAGTGAAAGATACACAGGTTAGAAAGTCCAACAGAGAAGGAACCAACCAATGAAAAAATGCAGCATACATAAAAATTCTGACAGTTTTCCCATGAGCTGGGACGTCAAACAAAGGTGGGGTGAGGAAAATAAGCCAGCCATTTTCTAGCCTTGTGCGTCGATCCCGTAAACGGTACGAGATACGACCAAAGTTACTACTAATGACTAATAGGAAGTTGCATATGCGCTTTCGATTGGATGACCTTGAACTGCTATAAGGTCAAATTTTGTCAGAAGTCTGCGTTACTTCGCATTTTTGGGAGGCAACAACGGCTAAAGAAATGAAGACAGATCCGCACTATCGGCGAGGAATTGTTGCGCACTGAAAGTACTTTTCAACGATGTGTTGATATTGCTGGGCGATCCTCCGAGGTGAGTCGTGTTCTATTTATCAAGGCTGTCGCGCGCTTACCTTTGCGTTTGCCAGACTTTCTTGTTAAGAAGGAAATTTGTGACAATGAGTGAAAACTGCACTTCGACTTGCTAACAAACAGGCCAAAGACTTAGCGAAGAAACGAAACGCAGAGCTACAGGCGGAGCACGAAGTCATTTTCGCCACCAACCAGAAACTTGTGAAGCGAGCTGACGAAATGTTCCGCAAAAAAATCGAAGCCGCCGAGAAGAAAATGCACGAGCTTGAAGCAGAGATGCAGCGTACAAATATTGAGTGCATTGAGCTGACAGAAAAGATCAGGTGATTGTGACATTATAATACTGTAGATAGTCCTGACTGAATCCTAATTGCTATGTGCGACATATTCGTGGTGCACTAAAAGCTCTCCACTATTGAAATTCCATTCAATTAATCCATAACAAGCGCTCATACAAAAAATTTAGTGTTGTTGCATGTTGTAGCTAATAGGAAAGAACGCACAAAAACTCAGTGCAAGCAACTTTCTGTCTTAGTATATACTAAGCTTCCAGCTCTGTTTGCTCATAACTTAGACGGATTTTAATGATTTTTAAATACGTTTTGCCGACAACTTCAGTAAACGTCCAGTTGTTAAATAAATGTATCACCATAGTACTTTGCTGTGTTGCTGTGTAATTACGAGAGTCATTCCATAAACAAGTTACAACAACCATAAGGAAACTGGATTCATGGGGCTATCCTCCACTGATGACCACGTGATTGTAGCGTGAGTCGTCTTGACAACAGTGCCTGCCTGTGACAGGCGGACAGACAGACGGATTTACTGTAGCTAGTACAGCGATATGTTGACGCGCTGTAAAAATAGGTTGACATGTATCGAAATTATGATAAACGACAAAGTGGTCATTTGAAGCAGATATACTTTTTGCTGCTTAGCGTTATTGCACCAGACTACAATTGCCTTAAGGGCATTCCGGACAATATTTACTTGTGCCCGCTCCTGTCTGTTGGTGGATTGATTGTCTGCGAGACTCTCTAACCACGTCAGACACAGAACGATGAGCCGCTTATTGTAGGAAAACAGAGGACGACAATGTAGCTGGTGAAGCCTACTTCCAGACTGACAAAGCGTTGCTGGAAGGCATGGTGGCTCAGCGACAGATCGAATTGGACGGTTAGTAGTAGCGCATATTCAATTCGTTAACATGTATTAGGCCTACTTTATGATTTTATGCATTCTTACTTCTATTTCAACAGTTTTTACTGTGCTATATTTACGTAATCTTTCTTCATTCTGTATGGTTTTTTTACTTGTATTTTGTGCATTTTTGTGCGAAACACAACTGACGATGATGATGTTATATTGTCTAATTCATCTAACGTATTTTGTTTTGCTTTCGTGGCTTTAAATGCTATTGTCTTTTATTTTGTATTGCATGTGAGTATAGATGCGACGAGCAAATTGGCGCAGGTGAAAACCAGTTACGGCGGTGATCGAAAAGTCTACAGTAGCGTCGACGAGTTCATGGCGGATCGACAAATGTTGATCGACCTTGTTGTTGCGCGCCGCCACAATCTTCGAGTAAGCAGAATAGTCTCTAAAACTGTGAATGCTAAGTCCATTTCTACACACTGTTCTAACGTAGGCCTACATTAACGAACGTATTCTTATTCTAAAACTCACGAAAGGATTTTAACTGTTTGTGAGCTCTGTCTGTGCATTGGAACGAAAGTCCTGATAGCATAATTACGCTGACATTAAGTTGTTGCCAAACCGCCATGCCGTAACTCAAGATTCGCTAATCGTTAGAAACATCCATACATACATACATACACACATACAAACATTTGTATCGCGCACGAATGTCTCAGTTGGCAGAACGGAAGCGGGAGGCGCATATTGTAGGCTACGCCCACTCTATATCGTATTCCATGAAGGCTATCTTTAACATTTTGCAGTTTAACGCTGCCAGTTAACAATGTGTTGTTTTCAAGTTTTTTGAATGTTTATAAAAGTATGGACTCTGAAACTGCTAATGCCGACAATGATACAATCAAGGGAGTAAACTAGGTCGTGTAACGCCGTCTTTTAGTTCCAGACTGCTGAATAATTCTTCGTCGCCATAACGCACTGCAGAACTGGAACTGTATTTTGACAATTTCATCATCACTTGAGTTTCATTTTTGCCGCGCGATGCACAATAGTGCAAAGCGCGGTATTGAGATTGCATGTCGTCCGTCCGTCTGTCTATAACGTTGGTGGATTCAGGACCACATAGGTTGGAAATCTTGGAAACAAATTACACGGCAAATTAGCGCAACACCTTCGCTCTTCGAAGCCCAAAGGCCATCTGCCTAATCCCAGGGGAACATAGGGAAATTTTGGGGAGATTAGAGGTGGGGTGGGAAAAAGTGCAGGCGTGCTCGAGCACAAAAGCAGCAATATCTTTGAAACGCGTAAATATAGAGGAAATGTTACTATAGGGGCTTATAGTGTCGCGGGATTACTGGACGGTTGACAATGCAAATCTATCCAGATTTACCAGAAGTTCCTATCTTTTAGACTAGGAAGATCTAGCTAACAGTCCAGCAGCGATTGGACCGACTTAATTAGGTTGTAG
>Ga0209681_1000418_pt1 | contig 10982 bp, 7 predicted proteins | sample WorMetLIZISLAND2_3_FD_187416 | JGI IMG/M metagenome (GOLD analysis project Ga0209681, IMG submission 187416) | Marine gutless worms symbiont microbial communities from Max Planck institute for Marine Microbiology, Germany - Olavius clavatus LIZARD... ... | reverse complement strand
AGATAGGAAACGTGTTACCGCACATAGTTGATTTACCGCCGCTTTAGTAAATAACTACCATTACTGCGGCGGTATTTACCGCCGCATTAGATTTAGCCATGTTTTATAGGTTGTGTTTATTTCCTTCACTGGCCAGATGATCAGTAGATGATACCGGTCTATGAAAAACTTTTGCCATATGTTTCAACGAGTTTCGTTGTCTTTTGCCATTGTTCGGATAACTGAACATCAGCTGCCATCTTTCGCTGTCATTAGGGTAATCGTCTTTGGGTAGTCATATGGACCTGTTAAAACTATTATTTAACAGAGCAGCAGAAACAGATAACATTGCTTTTTTGGGGATAGGAAGCTGATAATTAACGTAAGGCTGTTGATATATGTATGGCGCACTGTATCAGTAATCCAGCATTACCTCCAAGTGTTATTCGTAAGACTACTGTTAAATATAACCCCGGTGCTATTTTATGACAAAATGTTGCTAAATACTAACCATAACCCGAACCCTAATCATTTCTCTAAATTAAAAAAAATTCAAATTAGGCCATGTGCAGTGCCACAGACTCGAACCCGTGGTCTTTGCTGTGCATGTCAAGTACCTTGAACTACCTTCCATACTGTGCCACAAAGTCACTTGCCAGCAATATGTAGGAAGCTGTTTATTTGTCGTACGAACGTACAGTGTGCCGTGTGAATAGACAGTTTGTTATTATAACTGTATACAATACTATATGTTTATTTTTATGTTAGACTAGTTCACTGTTTATGACCATTGTTACCAGTAAATAAAATTTTGTGAACACAATAAATTCTGCATGATCAGTGTGTGCTTCTTTAAGAAGTGTTCTGCATAGTGGTCTGCATTGTTTCTAGATCCTAGCAAAGTTCTTGTGATGTTGACAACTGACTCACTGATGAATGACAGCAATTCATCTTCTCCAAATTTATGGAGAGAAAACCTCGAGAAAGCATTGCATTACAAGGTACCATGTCATAGTTCATTGTGTGTATGGTACTCATTTACATAATAATAGACATCATACTTTCTTCACTGTGTGGCTGCCTGTCATACGCGATATGTTTGTCTAGACCAGTGTTATATACGTATGTTGATATGTGTGTATTTAAAAGAAAGTGATTGGTAACATTTAGGGATATCAAATTATTTGTTTTCTTCTTAAATTTGAATTTCAGTTGATGAATTCGCTGCAGCTGTTATTGAAACTTCGACTCTGGTCATAACAATTATACACAAAGCTCCACATATGCATGGGGTCTAGGGGGTATGTTTGTCAGCATTTTCTTGCTGTATATTTAGTCAGTATTACTGGTTTGTCTTGTGAAGAATCAAGGAAATGACAAGTACAAGAAATCAGAATATAAAATGGCCATTGGACAGTATCATCGTGCACTGCTGTATCTGAAAGCAATTGATGCATCACAGAAGAACCCAGCTGAAGAGCTCTTTGGACAAAGCTCTGTACCACCTCTGTCTCCGCAGCAGAGACGTGATGTGGATCAACTGTATGCTGACTGTCAGTCAAACCTTGCTGGTAAAGCCTGTAACCTTATTTAACTTCATGTTCATACTTAACTGCTGTGTCTTAATGCTGCAGACATGTTAGTTTAAAAATTTAATTTGGACTGATAAAGCCATGTTTCTTAGGTAAGGTGGGAAAGTTTATTATCAGTTAAGGTTTTTGCTGCACTCTGTGTGTAATTGTTGCCATGCTAATGTTGTCTGTCTGTCTGTCTGTATGTCTGTAACATTGAGGTTACTTCAAAAGTAATTATATGGATAATTAACCTACAGTCTTCACTCTTGAGAGCCATAAGGTCGGCATTCTAGACCAAGGAACGTCCCCAGATTTCACATGTAATGGGGGTGGAGTGGCTATTTTGGGTATTAATTTTGGTACCAATTAAAAGCACATATGCAACTTCCTATTACAGATCAATAGCAACATTAGTCTATCTTGTGATGTTTCAGAAATATTGGAGGTTTTCTGCTGAAAAGAACTGCGAAATTTGGGAGTGTTTCCCTTGGACTAGGTTGCCAATCTTGGGTACCGAAGAGTGAAAGCTCTATGCTAATTACAGGTATTCGTAATTACTTTCGACCATATGACCACTTTTGCTCAATGTTACAGACGGGTGGAAAGACGGGCAGACAAACAATATTAGCACATTTTGAGATTGATGTGTTTGTATATCAGTTGTGTGTGCTGTGGGTTGATTCCTTAAAATTTGCTATTTTAGACCTCTTGTTATTACCTGTACTTTTGTATGAACTTTATTGTAAATAGATATTGTGCTCTGCACTAAGTAACTAGAGTGTTTTGAGGATAGTCTTTGGAAGTTTTTTCTCTGTGCAGAAATTTATGTTATATTGATGTCAGTGTGTCTGTTGAGAGTCTGTTTCTGAGGAGGTAAAGATTAGATTTCAGAAATTGTCAAATAAACATTTCAAGAAACTTTTACCAGGTAATTAACTGGTGATAATGTTATGAAATTTAACACTATTTCTTGTTGAAATGTAAGTTGATCTTGTTGATGTTCTGTGTGTTTTCAGCGTGTATGCTTCAAGTTAGTGACCCATCATACGACCGAGTTCTTAACTGCTGCAAGGAGGCAATCGAGCGTGTTCCGGAGAACATTAAAGCTCATTACCGATGTGGTGTTGCCCTCTTTCACCTGTGTCGCTATGACGATGCTGTAGCTTCATTACGCAAGGCTGCCCAATTGCAGGGCAAGAGTGGTGTGTATATTGCTGTAAATGGAAAGTGTTGGCATTTTTTATGTGTATAACTTGCAGTGTCCATCTGGCATGTATGAGGCCAATATAGTTTGAGCATCAGACAGCAAATGAGTGACATACACACACCGATGTATTGGGATCATTCAAAAAGTTCATAGCCTAACACAGTTAGCCACAACAGATATTCACCGTATTTTGTCACTTTTCAACATAGCTTCTTGTAACAGATACTGTATGCACCTGTTCCAGCATTTCTCCAAAGTACGGATTCAGTTGTAGAAAAACTTTCGTTCTTGGCCTTCCAGTGGTGCATATAACGTCCTTATCATTAGTAAATTTGCATCTTCTTGAGTATTCCTTCAGCTTAGGAAACAAATAGAAATCACATGGTGCTGAATCTGGTGAATGTGGTGTGTTATGGAGTAGTTTGAACCTGGAATTTTTCATTGCTGCCAGTGCTTACTTATTTGATACTTTATAGCAGCTCGCACATCACGGTGTCCATGTTTGTGTCGTCTGTTTAACATGTCAACTGGAGAAAGCCAGCGCAGTGTCATGCGAAAAAGTAGCCCAAACATGGCATGCCCAATAATATTGTGACGAGCGGAACTAAACACTGACAAAGTGTCAAAAGCTTTCATCGTGTACTTCTATAACAGGACACCACAAACTTTTTTGAACAACCCTCACACCTTGTTAAAAGTTGCATTTACTGTTGTTATAGTTTTTTGCTATTCTGTAGTAAAACTTCTGATCTGTATTTAGAGTTAACTAAATGATGTTTGTGTATTTTGGATGCATTTTAAGATGCCAACATTGTTCGATATCTGGCGCTGTGTCGCAAGCGGTTATCGGAGCAAGATGAACAGATGCGAGACCAATGTAAAGCCATGTTCTCTGGCCGCTGATTACATACTACTCAACACAACTACATTTCATTTGAATCACTGCTGAACAGTTTTTATAGCGTTGTACGTGTTTACTAGAAGAGATTTCTTCATTTCATTATCACCCTTGGTTGGAGTACCGGTGATCAGTTTTGTCATGTTATCGGAAGAAATGGAATCTATATGTTTCTGAGTCCAGTTTGATTTCTAGGTCGTGTATATTGGTTTCAGATTTGAGTGTACATATTCCTTGCTACATAGGGTAATTAATGGTTGGCGTAGCTGCAGAACTCTGGAGTCTCTGGTGCTCTATGAATTGTCATTACTTATGTCAGATTGCCCATCAACCGATGGGGGTTCATCATTGGACTCTTCCCAACATTACTGAGCTTTGTTTAAAACACTGGCAAAAAAACAACAGTTCACTGATGCACATACTAATGCTGTTAAGCTCAGACTGGGACTTGACTAATTGGGCTGATACACATTCGAGAATCTTGTACCAGAAACTTGGGCAATTGCATCAAAAATTTCATGCAAGTTTATGGTTCAAGAAACTTGCACATCAAACATGGCTGACAGTAAATACAGTAGAACAAATACAAATACAAAATACAAATACAATTATGAAAACACAACCAAAAACAGCTGACCAATCAAACCTCGCAATTTTGGTCACAAGAAATGCCAAATAGAGCTGCATTCTATTCGGTACAAAAAACTAGTGCAAGAAAACATGGCACATGCTCAAGAAACTTGCACAAGTCTGTGGTACAAGATTATTCAGCATGTGTTACGCCTATGAGAGACCTAATTTTTTGCCCTGTTTAGATGTGACTTACTGATTATTAGTAGAGTTCATATTTGACACACCTGACCTGCCTGCCACATGTGCTCGTTTACTTGTGCCTGGATGCATTTTTTGCCGTCACTCTCTCACTGTGAATGAAATGCATCTTTCTTTACTGTGTTGTCGATCTTGTCAGGATTAGCAATAAAAATATTTTCTTACTTCAGCTACCAAAAGATGCATCTCTGATTCATTTGCACTATATTGCACCATCATAAACATGTTTTAATTGATTGACTGGTTGAAAGATGTGTATCAGAAGTTGTCAAAAAGTGCAGTATCATTGATTTTGTACACAATTTAACAGTTTTATTATTTACTGTGTGTCATTAACTTTTCGTAGCTATTTGCCTTGATTTTACACCCATTTTAATTTTTATCAGTGTCTTTGAGTATGTCGGTATTCTTATTTGTCATTACTGACTTTAATATGTTGTTCAAATATTGCAGTATGGACGTTTTGCCTTTATTGGCATTTCATTGTCACTACCAGTGCAGTTAATTGGCTGTAGAGACCTATATCTGTTACATCTCTGAGTTGACCCAGTGTGTGTTGGATGGGACATTAACCTCTACTCTCTCACTCACAGGCAGCTGGCTACTTGCAGCTTCTAATATGTGTCGTATTGTATTGTGTGAAATCTACTGTGTGGTTTGAGTCATCTTTAGTAAATATTGCCAGTTGCTTATGAATTGTAGATGAAAACGTCCTGAGGTTTACTTTGGAAAAAATTTTCCAGCAGTTTTGTTTATGTTGATGATATGCAGATTTATACACAAGCATTTCCATCAGTCATAAAATTAAAATTTTGATTTTTCGGCCGGTAGAAAATTACGAAATTAGATGTTCATTAGTAAAATTATGAAATGTCACGTGATAATTGAAACAATAATAATAATTATTGACTAATTCGGCTACTTTCATGCGTTGAGCTTGACATTGTTTTACATTGTACAATGAATGATACATTGTGACATGCTGATCTCAGCCTGATTACTGGTAACTTTTATTTAGCCACGTGTAGCTTCAGTAATTATTTTACGTGTGTATTTTATCAGTAGGTGATTTTTTTCTGGTTGTTGAAAATGTGTGTGACTTTGTCTGCAGTTTTTGTGTTTGTGTTTTGGTGTTTCGTATGTCAGAATGAGGCTGCATTCACAGTGACACACACAAGTACCAGTACATGTCCCAGTATGAGTTATTCATTCAAGTCTAGTGTTCACAGACACTCATACACTTTTTATTCAGTCGCCGCAGTGAAAATTGTGAAATACCTTGAATGTCTCGCAGAAGTTTTCTTCACCATCAGCTGTATCATTATACATAGCTGACATCAAAAGTGTTCATATGTTCATATCTTTCCGACTGTTATGTGCTATATAAATAAGTAACACTATGTACTTAGTCTGTCACCGAAACAACTTGTGTGAGTGCAAAGCGTACTTGTCTGCAGAACTCGTGTTAATGTGCACTTCTGCCATTATAAAACATGTAAAGTTGTCATGCCTACTTGTTCTTGTGTCAATTTGAATGCAGCCTTAACTATGGTGTCAGATGAATGATGTTCTGCTGATGAGAGTTTTCAGACAAGCACGTAGCTAGGAGTTTCTTGAGGGGAATAATGGTAGATTGTTGTTGGGTTCTGAGTGATCTAAGATATTTTTGTGGAAATAATGTATAATATTATGTATGATGTAAATATTGATGGGCGGTGATATTTTTCCACTCCGATGGAGACATTCGCCCATGTGCCTCTGGCTATATGCTTGTTTAAAGTGACAGTCACATAATGAGACAGTCAGGATGATTATAAGATAGTATTCGTATTGTCCATTGTCCATCACACCTGGCTCAGACGTCTTCTATTGAGAGTCCTAAAATATGTGTGAAAGCCTGTCGGTTTGAAGTGGCCATATCTCTTCAGTTGTGCAGAGAATGATAAGTCAGTCGATGTCATCAGAATTTGTGGCGCACAGCTTTGTTGTTGTGTGACACTGCAGCTGTGCATCTCTCGGCATTTCTTGGACATTGTCGCATTAAATGAGAAACTGTGGGTAGCATACCTATGAGCTGTTTGCCTGACGTTCTATGCCTTGTGTGTTGATGCTGCTATGGCAAACTCTCACGACTGTGTAGTGTGTAGTAACGTGTATCTTTTATTTATGTACAATTTCGTGTTTGATAGTTTTGTTTGTACACACATCTATATTATACAGTTCTTAAATACGCAGTCACCCTTCAGTGCTTCAGGTGACAGGAAGGCTACATAGGTAAGATAAGGTAACGAGATATCTTCGGAAGCTGGCCAATGGCCTCTTTTTCCAGCTGTACCATAGTTTCCGGTATTAAATTTTGAATACATTTTATAATATAACTACTACATTTACATGGCCTGCTTAAATTTCGGTCAGTCTGCAAAAGCTCCCCTTTTGAGACTTTTTGGGGAACCCAGCTTAACTTATACATAGCTGTTTGCTTGTATGTTTTGGTTTTTGCTTGTTAGTACCAGTGCAAGTGATTGCACGGAAAGACTCGTCTCTGAAATGACCTATTGTGTGTCGAGTGGGACGTAAAACACTACTCACTCACTCACTTAACATATGGATATGAAGGTGAAACATATCAAGCAGCACAGTACATTACTGTTTTGGTACAGAAGTTCACAGAAAAAATCCCCATATATCTACACCTCTTTAGTTGTATAGTATGAAGCATAACATTAATTTGCTAGACGTTACATAAATTGTTGCGTCTGTATTCGGGGCTTAGTGTTAATTGCTTTAGTATTTTGCACGAAAAAGTATTTCAAATACATAAAATACGGTACATGTGTAATGTGTTTCAATTACAAAATACAAATTACTTTTGTTAAGTTCACAAAATACATCAAATGTGTTTTAAATACGTATTTCAATTACTTGTATTTCAATTACTATACAACACTGTTTATGGTTGCTTGCAGTGTTTGAGTGTGTATTTGGTTGTTGCTGTTATAAATGTGTTTTGATTGTCTGACTCTGAATAAATAAATGATAAATGATGATAGTGAAATGACTTTCCATTTCCTTGTTTTGTCTTTGTTTGTTTTGTTTAGCCAGCTTACAAGAAATTTTGTGATTGAAGAAATTGAGCAGGTTTTTCGTAGTTGTAGCAGGTCCCACATTCTGCTAGGTCTTCCCGAACCTGGACTGGAAAAAAACTAGGTTTTTGGAAAGTATTTTAGGTAGTTTTCAGGTTTTTGTGTACAAAGAAGACCAGACACAAAATTATGACACACGTTGAAGAACATCCTAAACATCATTCTCCCTTCACATCATTTCTTATAAATAACTATTTCTTATAAATATAAAACTGCACTAATCTAATTAGCTAAAAATACAGCACAATTATATCAACTCATCAATACGATTTGTATTAAATTGCTCAACAAATTAACCAATCTACTGTGACTGACTGGCTGTAAGATTTGCTAAATTGGTCAGTCACAACTCGACAGTGTTTATTGTTTAACACTGTTGGTATTAAAGAGAAAAGACTTATTTCAGTTATTTCTGGTCATATGTCGGCATAGATTGCCAACAGCGTATCCTGCTGTGACAGCTGACAGCAGGTGGTTCCCACAAGCGACTGTGACTAAACGTGCCGTATACATAAACATTTGCGTCCATACTTGATGTATGCGTCATCACGTGAGACGAGCTGATTCATAGAACTCTGTCTCATGGTGAGTTCTGAATAACACAGAGATGTAAGTTTGGTGGTGTGGCCTCATTTTTAGCCTGGGCGTCGGACTTGAAATCGAGATCCAGGTTGTGGGTTTGCCGTCAGTTAACGAGTCCGGTGTTATTTCCTGAACTAATGATTTTGCGAAAGAGAACTGCATGAGAGAACTGCATAAGAATGACCTAAACAGCTGTCAGCTAGCTAGGATGTTCCCGAGCTGAGTAAAAACCAGAATATAAAATAAATGCAGAACAAAAACATTCTTGAGCGTGAAAGCGTATGAGACTGAAATCAGGAAGTCTAGCTGTTTCTAGGAAGGCCGATCGTACTCTGTACTACATAGTATATACGTATAGCCTATAGCTGCAGAACAATGTATAGCATGATGGCCATGTGACTCCAGTCTATGCGACTGCATCAAGGCAGCATCTGCGTTCTACTGCCAGTCATCAGCTGATAGTACCGTCCTATCGACTGACTTCTTGTGGACGACGACGGGCATTCTCTGTTGCCGGTCCGACTACGTGGAACTCTCTACCGAGACATTTGCGTGATACGCACCACCCCCGTCTCTGCCTCTCTTTTGGATGCAAATGAGCGTCTGAAGAAAAGCGGTGACTGGGTGAGAGAACATTTTGCAGTCGTCGTGACGCAGCGTTTCGACGTTGTCAGTTATTAAATGTGTCACGTACGTATTCACTGCCATGTAAGACAACGTTAGGTTAAATGCCCACCCATGTGCTATTATGCCGTTCTCGAAACGCTTGTCTTTCACGGGCAGAACGGCTAGTGTTCAACCGCAAGCCAAGTCACTTCGCTTACCAAGCTCACCAACCAATAGGCCTACACATGCAGTGATTGTCTTCTGGTTCGCGAGACATTGCTCACTGGGTCTTTGCGGACCCGAAGCGCGAAGTAATTAATTAGGAGTTATTTTGCGTTTTTAGAGCGCTGCAGCGATAGTCATGGCAATTCCGTCCTCTGTCCGTCCGTCTGTCATACGCTGGTATCGTGACGTGAATCAAGCTAAAATCGTGAGGTCTTCACCATCGGATAGCCGCATCATCCTAGTTTTCGGCGAGGATCATCTCGAAATTCGGACAGAATCACCCAGAGTGAAATCAGTGCGTAGGGAAAAGCTCCGGGTTAAGCTTTAATATTATTCGCCAGAATGTCGCCACTAGACAATATCGCAGTTGCTGTTTAATGGTAGAAAAACAATTATTGTTAATCGCTGCAGCGCTTTTTCACGGCGGCAGCTGAGCTTTACTTGTAGAATTTAAGAAAATGTCTATTGACGAAAATTTTACATGGATTTCACGAGTGATCAGACGTGAAACATCTGAGAGAGCAGGACAGGCCCTATACAGCGTCCTGGAAAGTGTCAATACCGGTAAGCCCAAGTTTAGACTTGTTAGCCTATCAGTGGCGGATCCAGGATTAGTAATCGGGGTGGGCCAAGGTCGATCGAGGCACCGAGGGATAAGGTGTGGTGACTGCGGAGGGGTTTCCCATCCCCACTGGTGGAGTGGGCTGTGCCCTCTCCCCACAAAATTTTTTCGAACGAAGTCAGATCTCCCATAGTCGACTTGTGGCGCTTTTTACCAGTTCACTTAAGGCCCTATCTGGCTTAAATGCAATTTAATATGCTTATGCTGCTTGGTTTCCTTACTTTAACAGTTTTGTGCACTGGTCACTGAAGTTTGCCATAGGCCCCTACACACGACATACCGACCATTATGTCGTGTGTGTGGTAAACTTCGATATAATTATTCTATCCCCCGCTGAATCCGCCACTGCTTTTATGTCCACTAGAGCCTAAATACTGGCATTAATGTTAGCTCAGTTTTATGTAGCCTTAATTCAACTTTTGAGTGATAACAACATTAGGTTAAAAAGTCCAAGAGACTGTTTATAAAGGCGGCTGAACAGCGGAGCGGAAAAGCGCAGAAGCCCAGGGCCGCGTGGATGCTGGATGCGCTTTACTTCAGTTGGTACTGCAGCAGACTGGCACCGGCTGTACCAGCCTCAAGATCTCGTAGCCGTTCAACCTGAATGGATTACGCGAACTGCAGCTGAACTAATTGCTTGACACAGTCGTCGCGTTAAGGCCAACGGTAAGTGAATACACTGAGTTAACGCGACTTTATTCACTGTAGAATGTATTGAAATTATTAGCCTATCACTAGCACTAGCATGCACTGACGTTGCGGTCATACAGTGAACTTAGTATCGTTACCATAATAGCCTCGTTTTGTTCGCTTTTATTCGCAACGTCTATGCTGTCATTTCTGTTTTAGCATTCAGTTGATAACTATATGTCGACTTTGTAATCGCTAAAAAGTTATGAACTGTTGCTTTTTTACTCCTTGTGCACTGCGTTTCTAACGTAGAGAGAACGGTATAATGACATCACTCTAAGTAGCCTACGTAGGCCTATACTGACGAGTGACGATCGACTGACCGACGACCGACCTCTCACTGTGGAACATTTCAAATTGCCATATCTATGCAACGGGTCATCCGATACATCATACACTTCATGTTTGGTTATAGAGTAGGGTTTTCGGGGTCGGTGGATCGAACGGCGCTACTTCCGGGTAGACCAAATCCAAGATGGCGGCCGGCGGCCATTTTGAAAATTTCAAATGTCCGTATCTTAGCAAGTTAGCAGACTCACTCAGCAGCGGGTCATGGAGCAATAGACGAGAAAAGAATGCGCGTGGAGTACACATCAGATTGGCCACGATCTAGTCTTTCTTGTAC
>Ga0209681_1000417_pt1 | contig 10997 bp, 5 predicted proteins | sample WorMetLIZISLAND2_3_FD_187416 | JGI IMG/M metagenome (GOLD analysis project Ga0209681, IMG submission 187416) | Marine gutless worms symbiont microbial communities from Max Planck institute for Marine Microbiology, Germany - Olavius clavatus LIZARD... ... | reverse complement strand
TTGAGCGGCTACAACGGCTAAACGAATGAAGATAGACCCACAGTGTCAGCGACGGAATTGTAGCGCACTGAAAGTACTTTTCAACGATGTATACATTACGTTGATACTGCTCGGCAATCCTAAATGGGGGCCGATTTGGTGACTTGCGTACTATATACCAAGGCTGTCGCGCGCTTCCCTTTGCGTTAGCTGGGCTTTCTTGTTCACACTAACGCACAGCCCAAAACAACAACAGAACTAGGCCTAGTTAACTAGCGCCACGGGCGCCCGTATTAGCAGAAAATTTCCCCAGTGGGATAAAGTCTCTTTACATTCCTTTCTCACCTTCCGCCAACTCATTTTACTCTATTATTGTTCCACCTCCAAGCAACTTTACGCAACAATTCTCATGTTTCTCAAGCAGTGTTCTACGGATCGCTATGACTGATGACACCTCCCAGTCGGACACTAAGGTTATTCCTATAAAGCATAGGGTACACTACATATCCACTTTATTCTGTCAATTTTCCCATTTCTGCAGGGACTCCAAGAGTAGCGTGTGAGCTTCCTGTAGTGCGTATGCGTCAGTCTGCGAAGATAAGTACACACGTGTATAAGAACAAAAGTAAGTTTGATTTCTGAGTCAGATATCAAACTGAGAGTCTGAGACAGGGCCCGAACGAAAATGGTACGGCCTACAGCTAGTGCCGCCACTATTTCTGGCTGAAGTTTGCCTAAGTTTGAAGTTTCAAAAAATACAACAGACCACATCTTCACTTATTAACGGCTCATGCTCTGTACAACAAGCAAGTACACGAATGTACTGTAGATCATGAACTGACGGAACGCGCGACAGACGCTTCCTTTTCACTCACCAGGTGGCAGCACTTTCCTGCATGAAATGACGTCACGGCTGCCATTTTGAAATTATGACATCAAATCAAAAATCCGACTCCGTCAGTTGATGCGTATTTACGTGAAGCACATTGCTGTTAAATTTCACCCCGATCCGATTTGAAATGACGGAGCCTAGAGGCTTTGTTTGAAGAGGTCGCCCAAACTACAAGAAGAACAAGATGAGTAGCGATGCGAGATAAGCTTCTGATCTGAAAATTATTTACTAATGACCAAATTGGCCATAATCAGAAGCATACGACGACAGCAGTCATAAACGGTGCTGGCATGCAATGACGGCGTCGTTTCAACGGTGAATCTATACAATCATCATCGATCCAGAAATCGAAAGTTGTAATGACTAGGCCTATACGACGCGCCGACTGATACCTGTAAAGGTAAGACCGACTGACTGTACGTAAAGCACTACAGAATGATGCACTGCTGCTGTACGTACGTCACACAGAGTCCGGCAATGACACTGAAACAATGACAACTCCTGGTAAGGCTGGTTTAGCATACAGTAGCGGGTCAGTGACCGTAGTATATATTACGTCACACAGTAGGGCGACCAACAAACTCGCTGCTACGACCAAAGCAAACAACCACACCACGCTAACCAGGCCTCAGCCGGCACTGTACAGTACGTGCGACTGACTGAGTGAAGCCGACCGACCGACAAAAAAAAGCTCCAGCAACGAGGTCGGCGGGCGCACCGCACGGCACGCAGGCGTCGCCGCACGAGACAGCCGCGGTTCGATCCGGTACAAACGAATCTAGCATTGGCGGCCGCCAGCGCCACGACAACCAGACAAGATTCATGCGTCCGCACCCAGACCAGACTACGTACAATGTCAGTCGCTCGCTGCATGTCCAGCCAGCTACAACAGGGACCGTCACCAGTCGACTGGCGCCATGTTGACTACACATCATTCTATTGTACTGTAACCGGTTCATTACAGTAAATATTCGAACGCAACGCTGCCCTGCCGCAGTACCATGCAACCATCACGGCGGCGGTAGCGCAAACGTGACCATTGTGCAATTGCCACTACGCCAGGGCCAGACCTCTATGACATCAAACGATTGTTACGATTCTATGTGACTGATATCCTTGAACTGGTATTCATCTGCACGATAGTACTAAGTAAGATCAGACACCAAACATACACCGCCAACATTAGAGCTAAGATCATAAGATAAGATCACAAGATCATAAGTCTTAATGTTAAACATAAGCAATAAACACCAAGTCCAAGTCCACATTAGAACTGTTCACAGGTCGAGTCAAGTCGACAACATTCAGATGTTTAAAATAAGATTACTGTAACTGATGTGCAAAGAGTGTAGGTTGAAGATACAGTCAGAACTGTGGCGCTCCATTTCAAGCCGGTGCGCCGTCACATAATTACAGTATATTATAGACATTCTCGAGCAGAGATTTCCCAGTAAAGGACCATAGTTACAGTTACAGTTACAGAAATACACTCTTCAACAAAAAAGATTTGTTCTCAGAGGATAGTTACTAGAGCACTTACAATCGGTACAGTACTTACTATCTGCTGTGCTCAGTACACACACACTGTCATCTGTGAACTTAGGTGAAGTAAAACGTGAATAGTTGGTTGGGGTAGGCACTTCCGAGCTTAATAGGTTAGCCCAGTCCGCCAGTCGTGCCATTAATTATTTCTGTTCTACAATTGCATGTATCTCTTATGATGCTACCCAGGTAGCAAAATAACTTGACTTGTTCTAGAGGTAAGTTCTCACAGGTAACTTCTGCTGGATTACTGTATTTCTCTTTTCTAAGGACTGCGGTGATCGACCATTGCTCCACTCCAGGGCGTACAGTACAGAACGCTGCATGAACGCCATGCAGCGGCGTCTTGGTTACGCGACCACGTCAGTTCTGCACTCAAAACGTTACACTAGCTGTCTACCTGACCTATCATTGGATCCGGTTCAAGACATGCACTGCTATGTACAGTGCACTCACTGGCCAGTGTCTGGAATACATCAAAGACGTCCTGGACTCCTGGCACCTATCGCCAGCGACCCCTGTCGACAGCAACTATACAATCTGACTTCTCATCGTTCCACGTCCAATAAGCCATCTGACAGCTGTCATTAACATAAGATTGAGGAGCAGCAAAGCCAGTGCAATACTCAACGTGATGATCGAATCCAACCGATCTCGGCTGAGAATTTTGTAGTTGATCTGACGTCAACCGCCGAGTGTAGCTTAAATTTTTATCCAGTTTAATGGCCCAGATCAAACACAGTTGGGTGCGTGTGAGGGTCATATGAGAAACACCGTAAAACAGATAAGGGAACCAGAATTAAGTAAATTCGGACCAGTGACCTGTCCCCAAACATGATATGTAGCAATATGTGATCAGTTCCTGATCCAAAACAGCATCTGTTTGTTGGATACCACAAAATGTTAACAGAAGAAAACAGAAAATGTGTTTTGATATTTTTGTCGATCTTTTTAGTCTTTTGCAAGCTCAGCTAAAAACCTCTTGACAGAATGGTGACAGGATAAAGTTGATTTCAGTTATGCCATTTCTAAAATTTAAGTCAAAAAGGCAAGTTGGCCCACCACAGCAGCCTCAGTGCTGGGCAAAAGTTCACTCCAAAGGTAAGGTAAGGCAAGGCAAGTGAAAATGTCAATTAGGGCAAGAACGATACCAAGTAAGCAAGCGACCCAATACCCAGTGTTTTGGCCTCCAGCAATATCAATACATCGATACGAGTGCACAGCGTAGCAATGCATTGATTTTCAAGCTGCCACACTGCAGGCGTCAAGACGGTAATCCTGTCGATGTCAGCAACATCCTGTGGAGGGTGCTGATTGCTGTCTGAGGGTAACATATTGGTTGTCATAGCCAACAAAAATATTGCCCAAAAAAATACCAGCCAATACTGGCAAGTATCTCACAGCACTGAATAACAGTATCATTCCAGCCCTAATGTTGACATATATTTAATCAGTTTCATATCAGCTGTATTTTGTAGATATCATATTAACTTTAGACTTTAAGATTCTTGTCTACAGTTAAACTAGAATTACAGTGGGGCCAAGAGGGCAATGTAGACTGGGGTAAATAGATGGAGGGGAAGTCCAAAAAAGCTGGCGATATTGAAGAGCTTTTTCCTGTCCCATGAGCCTGGTCAGGATAAAGATGACTGCAGTGAAGCCCCTGACAACCAGCTAATCCAGGTTTACCTGGAAAATGGCCGTTAAAATGGTTTGTATGTATGGTTCAAGTCAGGGCAAAAAATTGGCTAACAAAGTTTGTCATGTATACAATATATATTCCTAGCTGAAAATGAGGTCGCTTCAGAATTGACGTCACGGGTGGTTCACTAATATAGTTAACCCAGCAGTGAAACATGGACGGGATATACTAATTACTGTTGCTTCACGTACTGTTGTCCACCTCCACCAGCTTGCATTGACCAATCTGCTGTTTCCTATCCAGTAGACACAATGACAGACTGCGAGCAGCCTACTGCCACCGAAGTAGCCAAGGCATCAGGAATCTATGGAAATTCCACCTTAACTCTTGAAGACTGGCAGGGTCATATGGTTCAGTGGCTAACAAAGGTTTCTTCAGACTGTCTGGAAAAGTGGACAGATGCCGTCCGACTGGAAGAAGGGAATTACATTTCCATTGCACAAAGGGAAGGGCAGCAAGAGAGAGTGCAAGAACTACAGAGGAATCACCCTGTTGTGTACCCAGGAAAAGCCTTGGCCATTACTCTCCTTGCACGGATCAAGACGAATATGATGCCCAAGCAAAGCAGCTTCACTCCTAACAGATCAACCATTGACAGGATCATCATGCTGAACGCACTCTTGCATACACGTACAGAGTTCAACAAACCACTATGGACTGCATATGTCGACTTGAAGTCAGCCTTCAACTCTGTGAACTCTGGCTTCTCTTTCTTCAGCTCGGCATCCCAGACAAGATGGTTGAACTCTTGAAGTGGTTAAAGTTCTCAATGGATTAAGGCAGGTTGCACTGTTGCACCAACCTCTTTATGAATCCGATGGACTGGATCCTGAACCGCACCATCGAGCAATGTTTGCTGGGTGTGAGGTATTGGTGAAGAAACCTTTACGGATTTGGACTATGCGGATGATGTTGCCCTTCTTGCAGAAAGGCTTGAGACTTCGGTGGCAGGACTGCTGGTACTTCAGGAAGAGGCTGTACCTTTAGGACTCCAGGTGAATTGGTCTAAAACAAAAATACAGCACATAGGGGAGCAAAGCCTGAACCAGTTGACGCTCCTGGTGGCAGCAGAGAACATCGATTTGGTGAATGACTTTGTATACCTCGGGTCACTGATATCTTACAATGGACGAAGCAAAGCTGAAATATTGCAGGGCCGTCATCGCCTTTTGAAAAGTGGTCCGGCCATGTAGTGCCGAAAGGGGTGTTTGGTAAGAGGGTGTTTGGGGATCTCCCCAAGAAAAATTTGGATTCACGATGTCTCTAGACGCAATTTTATTGAATCTTGGGAGGGTTTTTGGCTTACAAAATATTTTACCAATAATTTCCGGAAACTGTTACCATAGGCCCATGTCATACGCCTGTGCCAGCTATTTAAACTACCGAAATAGATTAATATATAATCTAGTTGAATGGTTTAAATGTTTGGACACATGAAATATATACAAAAAAGCCCAGCTAACACAAAGTCTTGGTACGTAGGACACAACACAATAAATCACCCTAACGGAGCAATGCCCAGCAATATCAACTCTAAGCTTATAAGCATTGTAAAGTACTTTCAGTGCGCAACAATACCATCGCTGACAATGCGGGTCTATCTTCATTCGTTTAAACGTTGCTGCCTACCCAAAAATGCAAAGTAGCGCAAAATTCCAAAAAAATTTGAACTTATAGCATCGACCTTGGTGTCAATTGAAAGTGAATATGTGACTTCCTATCAGTCCGTCATAGAAACCTTGGTCATATCTTGTACTGTTTCTGAGATACAGTGACTTATTGGCTAGAAATTGCATATTTTTCCTACCCCCTCTTTTATTCGGCGCCCCTGCTCCCTATATTCCTTTGTAATTTTGCAGTGAAGTTAACTACGAGGAAACTAGAGTCATGGGCTACACTGTAGTAAAAGTTGCATGATCCTAACTTCAACCGTTTTTACAGCACGTTAGCATAGCTTGCTATGCAGAGCGCTGTATTAGCTATCTATGATAGCCTCTGTCCGACTGACCGACTGTCTGTCACAAAGGGAACATAGGGAGCGAGGGCGCCGAATAAAAGATGGGTAGCAAAAATGTAGCAAAAATGCAGGAGGATAGGAAGTCGTATACGCGCTTTCGATTGGTACCAAAATCATCGACCTTGAATGACCTTGAATGGCCAAAACGCACACTGGTGAAGAAAAGATACCTCTTTTGGAGGCCACTGCACAAATTTGAATAAAGGTAGACCCATACATGCAGCGACAAAAATGTAGGTCAATGACTCTAGTTTCTGGAAATATAAGGTATGTGCGGATACTCGCAGGGGTTCCTCTTGGCGGGGGCCTCAAATGAGAGTGTGGTTATCGACGACGGCAATTTTTGGCAATTTGAGTGGCTACTTCTTTGGAAACTTCAGAGATAAGGCCAGCAATATTATATGACGATATGCTACCCCTTGTTGGCCTGTGACTGATTGCAAAATGAATGACCTATAATGACCTTGAGTGGCTATTTCATGTAAAACTCGGCTTTCACACTAGAAGTTTTAGATTCCGAGGGTTCGACTTTGAAGCATAATTACGTGAAAACTAATGAATGTAGACCTATACTATCTGTATCAGCAGCAAAAATGTAGGCCAATAACTCTAGTTTCTGGCAATGTAAACCATTTGTAGATATTCGAAGGTGCTTCTTGCTCGGACGTCTTCAAACTTGAGTGGGGTCATTGAAATCGACGAATTTGCTGTGTTCCCGTTGCCATATCTTCGTAAGTTTCAGAAATAACGTCGGCATTAATTGCACATTACGACGACACATCGTCCAGGATTCCTCCACTGATAAGGATGACCTTCAATGACCTTGAATGCCCAATTCAACTTAAAGTGCACTTTACGGACGGCACCCTTGACGTACGTTTGTTGGGGAGTGGGCTGGAGGGCTTAGCCCCTCCTCCATGTGGGCAGCTGATGTGCTGTTTCTCTGCGGTAGCTGAGCTTCTTGTTATTGAACTCGACATAATTTGAACTCATACATAAGTTTTGAACTGGACCGATTAAAACTTTCCAAAGATACATCTGCGCCGCTCGTTTCTAGAAGTGAAACTCGTTTGTGATTTCTTTCAGGCCTGTTCTCTCCGTTTGTAGGCTAGGCTACAAGCAAAGTTATGAGACTGTTCAGTTTAGTTTGAGTCAGTCACTGTACTCCGAAAATAAGTTTTTACTCTATAAAAAGCTGAGAATAAACATGTTCAACTTCCTTTGTGCTCGCTTTTATTTTGATTTACTTTTGACTTGAAGACAAACAATAAAACTATATTACAACTACATGTGCGACAAAAAAGTGGTCCGGACCGGCTGGAACGCTGACGACTGCCTTGCATTGGAATTTGCAGGAATTGTTTCACCCTTCTTGAATAGAACATCTGGAGTTCCCACATATGCACTAGACACTAAGATGCACTTATAGAACACTTATATACTACCAGTCCTGCTACATGGATGTGAAACATGGACTGTCACTAAGACACTTGCAAAACACCTTGCTGCTTTTGACAACACCTGCTCACCACTGGCAAGTCACTCTAGCTGAGTTTCTTTGGGCATCTTGCTCATACCGCTCCCAAGCAGGATCATCACCATGTCATTGCCGCTGCACTTAGACCAACTGCTGATTGCAGGAGGCATGTAGGTCGCCCGAGAACTACCTGGCTGAGGACAATCAGTCCTTGAACTTTGGGGTCCCGGTCCACACAGCTTGGAAGAAGGCAAGAGATACAAGGCAAGATATATTTGGCATCAAGTCGTCAGTATGGCAATGCTGCACTCTGAAGTTTGCCAATAAAGAACAAGAAGTGTGGTTCAGATGACGATAGGCTCAAATGCTAGTGGTTAAGCAATGGCATGAAGTATTTCATGATTGCTAGTTACTAAACAGTGCATGTTTGGATTGTGAATCAAAAATCGCTTAACCTGTCATTGATTTACAAGAAAGCATAGCTAACGCAAAGGTAAGTGTTAAGATGCAACTCACTAAATCGGCCCCCACTTAGGATTGCCCAGCAATATCAACATAATCTACACATCGCTGAAAAGTACTTTCAGTGCACAACAATTCCCTCGCTGACAATGCTGGTCTATCTTCATTCGTTTAGCCGTTGTTGACTCCCAAACATGCCAACTAGTGCAAAATTCCGATAAAATTTGAACGCACAGCAGTTCAAGGTCATCCAAGGTCGATGATTTTGGTACCAATCGAAAGGGCATATGCGAGTTCCTATTAGTCATTAATAGTAACTTTGGTCCTATCTTGCACCGTTTCTGAGATACGGCGACTTATTGGCTGAAAATTGCGTAATATGCTTACCCCTCTCTTACTTGATGCCCCCGCTCCCTATCTTCCCTTTCAAATTTCACGGCGAGGTCATGGGGCTACTCTCTGGTGAAGGTTTCGTGATCCTAACTTCAACCGTCTTTGACTGATGCACCCATGTGACGGACGGACAGACGGATGGGCGATAGCATATAACGCGCTATAGCATATATGCTGTCGCACGCTAAAAACCAAAAATTGATTATCGTTGTCAATTACTTGTGCTAAAAAGTGGCTGACTGCATGCCACCATGTGGCACCTGAAGCAGTGATCAAAGACAATAACATCAGGTCAACAACATCCCATGATCACCCATCATAGCAGCAGACAGTAGACATGAGAGATGATGATACAATGGCCAGTGACAGCGTGCAACTATTGTTTGCTCAGGACACAGCCTCCTCTCTCTCTCCTCATTGCCACCACCACTTACAAGTAGAGGCAAACACATGTTTGGTGCGAGCAACCAGGACAGAACGTACTGCGTAATGCCCGTAATCCAAACTCCAAAGTATTGCTTGCAGTCTGTCACCTGGCCTGTTTGTCGGCTTAGTGCAGCGAAATACTTTGCAAAACCATGCAGTTTTGTACAAAAATACACAATCATAGCATAAGACATCATGCCGAATACCGTGCATTATACTGCCGGAATAGAAAATCAATGATCAGTTTTTAACCAGATACAACATGCCGACCATCAATTGCACGAAAAATAGTTATGTTATTTCCTTTGTAGAAATGGATACTTATCAGTGCAAGCTCAACCTGTGCCTGGTGCATCCATAGTGTGGTTTGTAAATGTTATTTTCCATCAGCACAGATAGACAATTAGAAGTACTGTTGGCTATTTTCTGTCAATTGTTAAGGTGTTAGGTACACCTAAAGCACCATGTACTAACTGCTAATGATGAATGAAGATCATCTAACAATGCAACACATAACAATTTAAGTATTAATGTGCATTCTATACAACTGGAACAACCAGTTGCAATTATTAATTGCAGTACTTAATTGCTAAGTTGTAACAGTTTGCTCACTTATTAGTACGCTCCCATCAGTCAAATTGTGCGACATACAATAATTTACAAATGAGTATTTTGCATATCATTTAAGAAAATATCTTAAACTGGCCTAGCCATATATTTCACATAAGTTATAACACTCTTCGCTGGGCTAGGTATAGGATTAGGGTTACATATAGGGCCAGAATTGAGAAAACCTGTCATTCTCCATCCGTTCAGACGGAAAATAACACGGTTGAGCATACAGAATGGGCCAAGAATATGGTTATGGTCAAGATCAGGTAACGGCTAGTAAAGGATTTGGGCTGGTAAAGGTTGGCATTACGGGTCCCACTAAAAGATGCATGGGTGCACAATGAACCGCATGGACACAAATTGAGGCGCATAGGCACGCACGGAGGCGCATAATGGCAAAAGGATACACAGTAGCAAGAGCGGACTTCAAAGCCGAGACGCCAACATTGAACTGCAGTGAGCAAGAAGCTTTTGAGGACGACTCACGTCAACGCGATGAGGAATGGTGCCGCATGGACGTGCACGCCGGCGAATGGAAACGCACCCAGCACATGAACACGAATTGCAATGCATGCAATAAACAAGATGCCACACTATCGCAGGGAGGACTGTGCGGTGCCGCTGTGCTTCCTTATACATAAATGAATGATGTATTGTAATATATACATGTATTATTAAAGTCTGGCTTCTGTTTAACATTTTTGGACGACATTAACGATTTGCGCTTAATCATCTATGCCGCATGCGTTTGTTAACATATCATCTGTAGACTACTATTCATCACAAACATATGTACAGAAACATATAACTATGCTACAGCAGTCTATCACTCACTCAGTCATTCAGTCAATCAAGCCATGCGTACAGTCAGTGCGCGTCCACGCGGCACCGTGCGGGCCCATGAGCCTCAATTCGCGTCTATGCCCTTCAATGCGCGCCCATGCGTCTTTTAGTACAACCGGGCATTAGATGTCAATAGATGTAGACGCACCCGACGTGCGTTTGGTGTCTAGTGCGGTTTATGGACAAGGCTAAGAATTAGGGATGACTGGAGTTTCATGGGCGCTATTGGTTTACATGCAAAATTGTCAGCCAACGTTATTAGTATTAATAGATCGTAAAGTAAAATTAGTGGATCTATTCAAAACCATGCAGCTTCTAAATAATCGTTATGCATTTTATATGCTGGGGAGGGGCTCTGCCCCTTCCCAGACCCCACCCCTATCGGTTAACGCATTTTGCATTGTAACCAATAGCGCCCATGAAACTCCAGTCTACCCAAGAATTATAGTTAGGGGAAGCGTAAGATCTGGGCCAGGCATAGGGTTTGCATTGATTAGGGTTACATAACAGACGCGGTGTCCCTAAAACATGACGGGACAGACGGGACAAGTTTTTACCGCGCGATGCTAGCGCAGAGCGCGGTGATGCGACAGTAAGTTGTCCGTCTGTAACGTTCAGGTACCGTGTTTAAATAGGTTGGAATTCTTCGAAA
>Ga0209681_1000416_pt1 | contig 11013 bp, 7 predicted proteins | sample WorMetLIZISLAND2_3_FD_187416 | JGI IMG/M metagenome (GOLD analysis project Ga0209681, IMG submission 187416) | Marine gutless worms symbiont microbial communities from Max Planck institute for Marine Microbiology, Germany - Olavius clavatus LIZARD... ... | reverse complement strand
GCGTACTGACCTAGTTTCTTGTCAGCCAATGACAACGGAGGATCAAGGCCGCCGCTAAGACAATAGAAAGTGAGGCTTAGATTATTAGTTTACGGTATCGAAATTTGGTGAAGCGCTGTTCATCACAATGGTCCTATGCAAAAAAAATATAAATAAATAAATAAATTAGTTAATTAAAAATAATAATAACTATTGAGAAAAGAGTCGATCAGGTGGAATCTAAACATGTATTTAAAAGTTAGAAAGTAATGTCTTTAGAATTTAATTGTCTCTGAGACCAGATTCACAGATTCAATAGCAATTCAGTGGACATCGGACCAAGGCTAAAATAAAGATCTTGACACTTCAGTAGCACTTTACGGCCTCAGGAGTGCCAGGTGGTCGGTATTGTTCTTGGTCAAGCCAAGCCACTTGATGCCTTTCTAGCTATCTGGCTGGCTGGCTTTGTGCTTTCTGTAGCTGAAGGTTGGACATTTGTCGGCAGTCAAACACCCTTGTCGTCAGCTTATTGTAGAATCCGAGAATGTTGCTTGCAATGAAAGTGGTTAGTATCGAACCTGGCAATGACTGGGATGTTGGTGATGGTGACGGCAGCAATGACCATGATTACTACGGTTGTCAATTTTGTGGAAAATTTAATATTAGGAGGAATTATGGAAAATTCAGGAAGTTTCCGGTAAGATTAGTGAATTAGTTAGATCACAGTGGGTCAGTGTAAACATGCACATAGGGCCGGTGCAGTACAAGCAACCATGCTACAATAATAATTAACCAATGACCACTGCAATAACGATAATAACAGCCATTTTGAACTGTTATGCACCGTACAAAAAAATGATAATATATAATGAAGAGTGACTAATATTTAGCTCTGTGTAGTATACTGACAGGAAGTTTTTTTAGAAGTTTCCCATCTCACAACCCTAATGAAGACAATGTTTTTCTCTCATTGGGTTTTTGTCACTGTTGTTAGGAGGTGACAGTGATTCGCCTGCAAGCTGCTGAAGGTGACGGTCCCTACGGCCAGCTGTTCTCTTACCTCAGTGTCCGCAATCGCTGCGGTGTTGTCAGCAGCTGGGGCTCACAGGTCAAAGATCTCTACATTGTACCACTGTCTGCCCACAGCGCCGTCCCACCTGCTCTTCTGCCGTTCTCTGGACCCGGTGAGCAAAAATGGTCGTATATGTGTGTATGGAATCTCATTATGTGAACTCTCTTCTTTCTACATTCTCAATTTGCCATGCTGTGATTTACATATCGTGCTTTAGTACAGCATTCGATTTCTTACACAGTCATTTTTGCTGTAGCATAGCCAGCAAGGTGTGTCACCGATTGTCAGACTGTTTTTTTTCTTAGGAATGGCAGCGTCCTACAAGTCAGTTTGGTTTTATTGATTACTATACATGTATTTATAAACAAACCAATTTAAATTTGAGATTTAAACATTGCTACAGAGTCACCATCTAGTACAGATGCGGGAAGAGAATTCTATTTTAATGGTGCAAGTTCCATGATATTGGTGCAAGTCACACAGTAATACAACAGGTGAACGTGAAATTGATCCTGATTCAGTGAGTAGCTTTGCTATTCCCTCCGTATGACAGAGGCAACATAGATAGATAAGATTTAATGAAATGCAACCCAAACAATTGAACTGATACAATGCAATGCAGTGACAATGCATCCGGTGAAGACATGATGTAGAGGTCTCAAGCAAGATGTGAAAAGTTTTGTCACGTACAGACAGGATGCACAGGAATGACTGAAGAAGAACAATTAATGGATCAACCAGTTACCCTAGGTTTACCTGGAAAATGATAGAGGTTAATGTGTACAGGTAAAGGATATTGTTTATTGTTTATTGTAAAATTCGGTTTTTGGCTCAGTTACTGCAACATGTTGTTGCTTTCGTAACTGCATTTTAGGACTGATGGAGGAACGACCAGATCTTCTTCTGGGCATCGTCGTCACCCACGTTGCTAAGCAACAACAGCAGCAGCAGCATGTGGCAGGCAAAGGTGCAGGCAAGACGTGGATGTACGGTGAACGTCAAGAACGGACCGTCCCGGAGTCTGTTGTTCATACTACTCCGACCATATCTTCAACACCAAGCACCGTCATTCGTGAAACTGAAACAATAGCCTCACCTGCAAACCAGGTGATAGTGATTATCTTTTCATGCATGAAACGTGAATAATAATCATAAAATTCCCCGCAAACCTTTAAAACTAAACTAAAATCTCATTTGTTCTTGTCGTCCTTTCCATAGTTTATTTTGACTGTAAATTTTCATGTATCTGCAAAGTGGCTGAAGTGCTTTGGCATTTTTCACTCTAAATTTAATGTAGTGTAGTGTAATGTTACCAAGAGATGTACACAAGATTGATTCTCTCGATCAGTGGTGTCTGCGTAAGCTGTTGGGAATCAAATGGTACTGCTATGTGCGGAATGATGATATGAGTCAGAAAACAGAGCAACCACATCTTTCGTCTACTGTTTCAAGCACGGCGTCTCTCCCTGTTCTGCCACATTGCGCGAGTGCTAGATGCTAGCAGATCTTAACAGCTTTCCCCCTGGAGAACTGGAGGAGAGCACCGGAACGCCCCCATACTATGCGGATGAAGACTACCCAGCAGGACCTGGTATCATTGAACCTCTCCCAGAACGAAGCAATTGATGAGGCTCAGAATCATCCACTCTGGAGAATGATGTCTACGTTTGGCGCTATGCACTGATAGTAGTGCATGCCAGAAATGAATGAATGAATGAGTTTAATTAATGTAACATACCTGGAAAATGTCCATTAAAATGGTATGTGTGTTTGTCTGTACAGGACGGTGATGATTACTCAGTGCTTCAAAGTCCAGCAACATCCGGACCACCCAAGACTCAAGTGCATGATGCAGAGTCCAGTGGTCAGTCAGACACTGAGGACCCTTCACAGGAAATGTCTGATGTCTTGAAGAAAGACCCGATTATTTCCAAATATTCCAAGTACCGTGTTACGAAACGAACTGCACAGCAAAAGAGCAGCTGTAAGTGTAGTGTTGTGTGAATGCACAAGTCGTATTTACTAGTTCAGCTGTCGAGATTACATTTCTGTCTTGGTTAGTTTGTCTGGCTGAATGTCAACAAAATGTAGAAAAAATTCCAAACGAATTTTTATTAAATTTTTGTGTGTGGTAGGGCTTGGGTCAAGGAATAGTCAGTTAAGTTTTTGGCAGATGCAAGGGTGTATTTCTGTAGGGTTGTTTTACTGGGGTCAAAGGGTTTTAAGTCACTGGATGATGTGGCTGTTTCCCCATCGTGAAGTTCGTAAGAATATTATATCTGATTGATGCATAATATTGTGTTTGGTAATGTCGTGGGCTACTTGTTTGTCCAAGAACTGAGTTGCCTAAACCCCACTAGAAATATGAAGAATGCATCCGTGGGCAGTTTAGCAGCTGTAGTTAATATAAGTGGATGATGTATCGCCCAAAGTATCCTACAGCCCCATGTGACTACTTCAGAAAGAAGGAATGACGAGTTTCGGCCTCCCGTGAGGACATGCACGATAAGAATGACTGGAGTCTGAGAATCAAAGGGGAACCTGGCTAATGGTCAAAATCCATTACACCAGTTTCCCTGTAGCAAGTCCGTAACAAGTTGGCGACTTCCCCGTAGCAAGTCTGCAATTAGTCCGCAACATAAACAACAAGTCCATAACAAGTTGATGTGGGAAAAGTCCGTTGTGTCTGTTATGTCATGTCATTTCCCAAATTCCATAACTTAACAATGACTTGTTTCGGACTTGTTGGCCAAGTTGCTAACAAGTCTGCAACAAGTCCGCAACAAGTCCGTAACAAGTTGGCAGCTTCCCCATCTACGAGGGGGTTACGGGGAAACGTGTGTAATGGATTTTGGGCACAACCGTGGTTTACCTGGAAAATGGCCGTTTGTGTGATATGCCACAGTGTGTCGTTGGTGACTAATCGATGGACATAATGTTTAAATTGCAGCATCGGTCAACCATTGAGGCTGCAGAGCATCAAGTTGTTGTTCTTCAATAGAGCATCTGTTGTGTGTATTGCAGTACTGCTGGCGAGTGAGAATGATCATCGTCCCTATGATCCATTTGGTGATGACGATGATGTCGTAACGTCATCAGTTCCAGTCGTACCAATCTCGAGAACTCTTACCACAGCCACGGCCACACTGGCTACAGCTACAGTGCGTACAGTATTTTGCAGCAATGATTATATCTAGTGTGTTGTCATGTTGTTGGGCAACAAAAAGGTCTCTGTCATGTGAAAGTGCTACTCCAACAATTCTTGAAGTTCAGTTTTGGGGATCAGGCCTGACCTAGAGTAACTCCGGAAAAATTAGGACTGGTTAAACTAGAAATTATCGGGCATTTTTGGACAACAAAGTAAATTTCAGATCACTAACGTGCATTAACTCAAGTAGCAACTGCTGCTGCTATTCCTCCTGTTACTGCTACTACTGTTGTTACTGATGTTTGTATAGTAAGCCAACTTTTATGGCACTGTGCCAGGCTAGACACTGGGTCAACCAAAATTGAACTTTTGGGAATTGGAGCAGGCCTGTTGACAATCGACGTGCCCTTCCTCAGGCTTCATGTCACTCATTAACGGTAAAGGGGTCAGGAAACTTACTATAGCGCTTCTTACACAAGTCTGACTTGATCCCGGCAGCACTGCACAATCTTGGAAGTGGCGTTTGTTTGGCATGAGCTGGTGTCACAAAAGCACATTATGCGGCTGTTCATTGCCCATGCTAGCAAATGATTGGACCCACAGTGCAGTTGGCAGACATACCACCGCCCCAATCAGCCGCACAAGGCCTTCACCCCTCGTAGCTACTACTTATTGTACATGTCTATAGAGGGATAGCCAGGTTGACATGGACGACTGGTTACATACCAAGATGGTTTACCCGCCTGCAGACGGTGGCAGCGTAGTGTAGTGGTTGTTAGCACGTTGGCTTCGATCAACGTAGTTAATCGACACTGGGCCCGGTTAGTACTTGGATGGGTTACCGTCTCGGTATGTAACAAGTCACCTAGGTCAACTCAGCTTTCCATCCCTTTGGGGTAGGTAAATTGAGTACAGGCCTGTCTGGCTGGGGTTAAGGCGGGGTGTGTTCATTTGTGTTGGGTGGCAGGTAACACTGTGTGATCCCATATAGCAAGTGACACTCCATAGCTGTGTCGTGGGGTATGTTCCATTAACAGCTATACAGTACCTTTACCTTTACCTTTACCATTGGCGACCGAGCCTTTCCGGTTTCTTCTGCTCGTATATGGAACACTTTGCCAAACCACATCACTTCCACACCTTTGACGTGAGTCTTCTGGTCGGCCCCAAGTGCCACCTTTTTTCCATTTCCTACCCCAGCACCTGACTGTATGCTACCCGTGCAGTGACTCCGTGTCATTTTGGACACTTTTAGTCGTTCTTGTTACTTACTTATTTACTCTGGATTTCAGCTCATTGCTGAAAATGCTCCACTGTGTCTTGTTGCCCTTGTTGTTTAAGAGCCTCCTGCTGGCTCTTGAATGCTCACTTTTTAAATCTAGCTTTTATTAAGTTAAGCCACGCCGTGTGTTTCATGGCATACTTATGTCTACTGTTCTAATTTGTAAGTGGACACTAAACTTGTGTGTAATGTAATGTAACATTGTGTTTTGCAGACATCTACTGTGGCTGCCACATCAAGTGATACTTCGGCTTTATCAACAACGTCGATGAATGTCGCCGGCATTGATCTGGCTCTGCTCGTCGACCAATTGACACGCACCGGCAGTTCGCCTGAAATGACAGCAACAATTCTATCAACGCTGGTCGCTACATCACCGGACGCCGGTCCCGAGGAGCAGAAACAGATTCTGCAGAAGCTAACTGAGGCACTGCGTGAGCGGCAGAGACAGATTGGACTGCAGAAGCTGGCGGCACTCGATGGCAGTTCTTCAGTGTCATCATCGTCCACTGTGACAACTGTTAGTACCATAGTAGCCAGCCTGTCCCAGCCGGTCGTCAAGGCACCACCTCAAGCCAGTTCTTTGCCTTCTGCAGTCGTCACTGATGCCAGTGTTGACAAACAGCCCGAACACAAGCCCGTGGTTATACCGACTAAAGAACAAGCAGCCCAACCTAATAAGTCCACTTTTTCAAAAACTACCACTACAGTACCATTCCCTGCTCCTTCGGCAACAGCTGCTGCTGAAGTTCCAAGCACGCAGCAGTGGATTTCTAGCATTCCGCTCTCTTCATCTGCTACAGTCTCGTCCGTTAATCTCTCGACTTCATCACCTTTGTCAGACACCTTGGCAACTACTTCTGCAGCCGTTGTTCAACCACCTTCCACATCAGCTTCGGCTTTGCCGCCTGCAATACAGCATCTGCTTAGTGGGCAGTCTTTCGAAAATCTGAAGAACATCTTAGCAAACGTAACTGGTCGTAAAACTGGTGGTGCTGGCGTTCTGGATCAGAGCACTGTCGTCAGTTCTGGTCCCATGACACGTACTCATGAAACTTTAGACAGCTATACCACGAGCAAAGGCTCGCGATCGGACTTGCAGAAAATGGTGGCAGAGTCCGAAGTAGTGTCGGAGAAACCAGCAGAACAGGACGAGTTGTTTGTCGCTAACATTCACGGAGACGTCGACTACCGTGTGCATCCAGCAGTTCCCAGCGAGCCTCCTAAAAGCACTCAGCCATTTTCATTGGGTCAACCAGGATGGGTGGGAGGCAATGACCAGTTTCAGCAGCCTGTAAGTTCCACTTCACAGCTAGCAGAAGGACGACACATGGCTGGGGTTGGCACAAGATCATTACTACCTGGTCCATTTTCACAGAGTTCGAGTATTCAGTCAAAGAACTCAGGTGGTGGCTCTCTGTTAGCCATGCCGCCACATGCTGGCAAAACTCAGGCTTTGCTGCCAACGCCAGAGTCCTCGAAGCCATCTGAGGTCCGAAAGGAAAATCGAGAAGAACGAAGGCAGAAGCCCGAGGATGTTGTAAGTGACAGAGATCGGCCTCGTTACAAGGATCGTCGACCGTTTGATGAGAGATCATCAGGCCGAGATGACAACCAATGTAGACGAAACTCGCGAGAAAGATCAGATGTTGAGCCCAGATCAGAGCGACGAGATGGGAGCCGATCCACGGACAGATCGTTCACTCGGAAAGCTGGATCTTCATCCCAGGGGGGCAGTAAGGAGCACAGTGGTAGCAAGGTGCCACGTTTGGAGGAAGGACCAATAATAATTGACGACGATTGTGCAGATATACCGTTACCTCCGAGCACAACAGCTTCAAAGACATCTGTCACAAGTGCACCCCCAGCTCAGACTTCCACCAGCGTAAATCAGAACTTTGACGTCGACCGAAAAGTGCTACTGCCGACGCCTGCAAAAGTTTCCACCAGAGAAAAGAGGAAGTTAGATGAGCCCCGGAGAGACCAGAAATTCTCGCGCAGCTGGGAACACAGGAGTTCTCAGAAAAGTTCAACGAGCAGTAGCAAGAATGTGTCAGAAACAAAGGGTAAGAAGGCCTTGTTAGAGACCCCACCACCATCTGGCAGTGTCTCGGAATCAGCTGATGCTGGTTACCGCGTGGATCCAAAAGATCCTCGGAACAGTAAACGTGATTCCGACTCAAAGTCCTACGAGAGAAGGCGAAGTCGTTCAAGATCAAGGACGAGGCAAATTGCGTCGAACTTGCTGGATCGCAGCCGGCGAAAGATTGGATTGCCACGGCATCACAGGTCGTCGTCACGAGACCGAAGACGCTCCAGCCTTTCGAGTTCTCGTCCTGCCGTGGCACACACTGCACACAGATCTCGGTCCAGGGAGCGAGCAGGTGTGCGATCAACGTCCAGAGATCAACTGGATGAAGAGGAACAGCGCTTACGACAGCAACTTGATGACTTAATTGCACGGAAGAACGAGGGAAACCGAAGCAAAGACAACCGGTTTAGCCCTTCGTATGGCGAGGACCAGTGGCGTGAGCATTCACGAGAGATGCCGCCAATATTTGACACAGTTCCAAAATCTCACAGTCGTGCAGCTGCCGATCAGCTGCCGCATTCAAGGCGGCATCTCCTTCCTGCTCCTCCTCTTCCTCACCCTCTTCCTCCTCCTGCCAACATGAGGGGCAGAGTGCCGTTGGAGCCCCCGGCACTTCTGAGGCCACCTGTTGTGGAGACTGGGCTGTTGAGACCACCGATTGTCGACCGAAATATTGGCTTTCGTTATAGCCACCCATCTGATCAACCTCTGATACCATCTGCCGCCATGTTGCCCGGCCGACCTTTTATACAGGAGTACAGTCATAAGCCTGCTGAAGCTCATACAGACCAGTTCAGGGTAGGAGAAGTCACTGATCGTATCACTAGCCGGAGAGACCCGGAACCTGGCAGGCCGGCTTTCAGAGAAGAGCCTGGCCAACACCGATACCGACCTTATCCACCGCCAGAAGATCGGCACAGAATGCCACCAGAGCCAGCTGAACGATCACGAAATTGGCACGTCAGAGATCGGCAGAACGAAGCAACAGTCACTTCCTCGAAGACGTCCGATTTCAGGGGTCCACCCCTGTTGGACAGAATGTCAGCTGGGATGGAGAAAGTGGGTTCGGCTGTGCCCAGCATTCCTGAGCATTCTTCCCCAGCTTTTTCCGCAGTGGACCAGAGCTCAGCCATGAGCCAGTCTACTGCAGTCATTGCAGGTTCAACTATCCATACTTCTGTGAAATCAGACTTGCCTGTGACTGGAGACGGTTTACTGCCACTTTCTTCAGCACCTGATTCATTCTCAGCCGAAGGAAGCCTGCCTGATAAATCGGGTGAGCAAGCAGCGGAAAGCACAGTGGCGCCAGAAAACGAGGTTGAGCATGCTGCGTCAAACATCGTACCACCTCCTCCCTGTCCCCCATTCATGCCGGTTCCTCCCAACTTCCCAGCGATTGTGCAGCACGTCCGAAACATGATGTTTTCACGAGGTCCACCGAGAGTTCCATTCAATCCAATGCTAGGTCCTCGTATTCGTGGTGTATTTAGACCACCACTGCCACTGCCAGCTTTTACAGTGGTTCCAGCAAGTGCTCCTGATATGCGTCAGGATTCCAGTCCTATGATGATGCCGATGAACAGAGCCTCCGCACCTTTGGCAGGACAGAGCCTTGACGTTTCCGACCCAAGTAAGAAACCTCTACTGGGCGATTTTCCGATAGGCAAGCAGATACCATCTCTGAGCGTTGAAGTAACAACAAATGCTGGACCTGAAATGGTGCAACACCAGGTGGAAGAGATGCAGAACGTCGAAGAAGCACCTGACGACGATGCTAGTGCTTCCCACCTTATGGCGCCTACTAGATTTATGGAGACCGATCAGGCACATCCAAACATGCCAAATTTACAGTTGCCATTTGATAGTAGTGTGACTGGTGACAAAACTAGTGAGGCAGATGGATCACAGGCAGGTAAATCCGCTGAGCAGCAGAAATCCGATGCGATTCCACCGCTGATGGACTTCAACATGTACAGAGGTCGTTCATCACCCAAACCGTCTCTTTTTGGTCCACCGCCGATGATCACGAGAGCTACACTGCCGAACTTCCGGCCCAGAATGTCGATGCCTGTGCGTGCACGTGGTTTGCTAGCGCCAAGACCGGGGCCACCGGCCTTGCTGGCCGACGTCGAGACGCGTGGCGGAGGTGGACCAGCGGCTTTTCCGCGTCGTGGTGGTCCGTCCTTTCCACCCCGCACAGAACCACGTTATACATCGTAATACCTGGTCACACCTCTGACATTTGATGATAATGCATCAGAGACGCAATCAGCTGACCTTTGAGACTGATGAACACATTCAGACTATTGCAGCTGTATACATGTAATCACCAATCAGTCGCCGCATAGGCATATTTTGGGGAGGGGGAGGCATATCTTGTATGATATAGAGTGGCTTGGGGGTGAAGACATTCGGCCAATTAGTGGATTTGGGGACGTAATGAACTCACCCAACAGGAACCTAGTGAAAATGATTATAGTGCATATTTGGGGGTTAGAGAATCTTTCTTGGAGTAGTTCAGTTGAGATATAGTTGGCATTTGTACAGCCTACCTACCCCTCAACTCTCTTCCCCCAAAAGAAACCCAAATTTGCATGGTTTGAAAAAGTTGCCTCATTAGTAATTCCAGGCGAGCGGTAGCTGCCTTTACCAGTAACAATCCATGATTTCATAATGGGGGGGAGTGTACAACTGTATGTGTCCCAGCATAGCAAGGATGATTTTGGGGGGCTTTCCCCCAGATACAGGTGCAATTTTATGGTGGGTTTAAGGGATTTTTTTTTGTTTAGTAAATGATAAAATCTCTTACAACGCCCATTTGCTGCCTACTGCCGTCGCCACTACATGTGACATAAGCTTGCTTTTGACAGCAATTATTGCGTTATTTTGGCGTCGTGTAGAGGCGCTGCTGAACGTTGCTAAAGAGTAGCTACGATGAAGCTGTAGAACAGCGATCACATCAGAACTGACAGTAATTATGGTTCGTTGTGTATGTGCCTGTCACGTATTAGCTGAAACAGTCTTTTTTATTTGGGCGAGTTACCGTCACAGAACTGCCTTAAACAGTGCCGGATTAAGCTCCTCGAGGACACAAGGCACATTTTCATTTTTTTCCTAAAATGGCCTGAAAAAAACTTATCGTATCTTTTCATTGCATTCACAATTTGTGTATTCTAGAAATGGCCTGGATTTTTGGCTGGTCCTAAGGCATTTGCGTTCTTTATGTAATGGTTAATCCGACACTGACCTTAAACTTCTGCTCGGTTTCAGCGACTGATGCACGTCGTTCTTTGTTGAATTATCACTGTTGAAACAGGTAAAAGCTGTTTTTTTTACTTAAAAGTTACTGAATGACTTTCATTTCGTTGCGAGCCACTGAACTACACGACTGATTTAATGCTTTTGTTAGGGTTCTACTAGTATTTGTCAGGGGTCGGGCT
>Ga0209681_1000415_pt1 | contig 11015 bp, 7 predicted proteins | sample WorMetLIZISLAND2_3_FD_187416 | JGI IMG/M metagenome (GOLD analysis project Ga0209681, IMG submission 187416) | Marine gutless worms symbiont microbial communities from Max Planck institute for Marine Microbiology, Germany - Olavius clavatus LIZARD... ... | reverse complement strand
TATTCTGACGTGGAAGTTCGACATCATTGCCCTTGAGAAGATCTGCATGCTACAGTATATCAACCTTGTCCAATATCTCATTATCTAACGACAAGCCTATATCAGCGCCTACCCTGATGATCTCTGCCACGTCAGAGGCCACCATATCTACTGGGCCGGCTAGGGTGACGTCATCTAGGTAGCCTAGATTCAGTTGAGCCTGTAAGGATGACATTAACGGGTGTATCGTGTTGCAGCACATTTTGTGCATTTTGTGTATGATACTGTTTCAGTTCATCCTTCTTCTTCTTGGCGGCGAACTCCTAACAGAGCGTTGCTGTACTGACGACTTGATGCCAGGCCTTCCTCCATGCCGTGTGGACCCCAAAGTTCTGGGGCTGGATGTCCTCATCGATCGTTCTGAGCCAGGTGGTTCTTGGACGTCCAATGGGTCTCCTCCAGTCAGACGGCGGACGCAGTGCGGCGGAGATGACACGGTGATGATCTTCCTCCTGGGCTGACCGAGTTCATCCTACTACCACAAAAATAAACATTTGCGAATATATGTTAGGGGGCCTACACGTTGTCACACATAAATTATTCCTGAACAAAACGCTTCAAAAATTGTTAAAAAAAATATCTCAACAGATGGCGAAGTAATGTCGAAAATTTAAGTGGCTTCTTTCTTTCTGAGACACGGTGTATAGTCGCTACGTATTATTATTGTAGGACTCTTTGCGCTGTGTGTTGGCCGTGTTAAAACAGATGCCTGCAATATACCGGGTACGAGATATTTCGGTATTTCGAGGTGGCGTCTCTGCTGTCAATTGACGAGCAGACGATGATGAGGTGGCTGCAGCTGATCGAGGCGCACTATCACTCGGAGATATCCTACCACAACTCAACACACGCCGCCGACGTGCTCCAAGCGTCAGCCTTCTTCGTCGAACAACCGTGCATCAAGGTATGGGGTTTAGGCGGGGTGTGTTCAGTTGTTTCGGGTGGCAGGTAACACTGTGTGATCCCGTATGACAAGTGACACTCTGTAGCTGTGTCATGGCGTACGTTCCATCAACAGCTATACAGTACCTTCACCTTTACCTTTTATTTATGATACGATATGATTAAATGTCGGACATTTATATACCGTCGCTTACAGGGAAACCAGAACAGCAGCGGTTTACAATGCGAAGTGGCGTACTGACCAGCATTAGCAGTACGCACCGCACGGCAATTAGCGGTCGCCCGTTACTCGAACGAAAGGAGTAGACTTAAGAGGTGCATGTCTGCAACTAGACTGACCAACCTATGCCCTAGCCAGCCGAACTATGGCCTTCAACCAACAATGTTCTCCGGCAACGACTCACTATTTTTAATAGCGAGTATTACCAGGTACTAATTGCTACTTATTTACCTACACTCTAAAACCTGACCTGTAAAGTGACGCAATTCAATCAAGTTAATAGAACTCAAAAGTCATAAATGCATGGTGTGAACGTAATATATTTAAGTTGCGCTGACGCGTAGTAAATATCAAGTTGGCGTAACTTAATTTTATTGTGTTCAAATCGAGTCTTGTTGTAGTTCGGGCAGAGCATGACTTAGGCAGACCGGAAAATGTTATTGCCGCGTATTTATTTAAATCGGTAAAAATTGTAAATCAAAGGTGATATTATTGAGTTATATGGGAAAATTGGTATGGAACTGTGGTCTGTTAAGTGTCAATCATTACAGTTTACTTCTTAGCTAAGGATAGCGTTAGTGCTAATCTAGAATCTGCATTTGAAATTGACCAGTGTTATGCCCCCGAAATTCAGGGTTAGTGTTATTGTCAGTAGGGATCCATACTGACAAATGCGTCATTTCTTGGCTATTGTCAGTATGGATCCGTACTGCCGTCTGTGCATCCATATACAACACTATCCACACCCTAGCCCTGACCCTAACCCTATCCCTAACCATAAACCCAACCCTAACCCTAAATCTTACCCTAATCTGAAGTTATTTAGCGAATAAGCACCAATACCCACAACCCAACATGTCCGCCAACTGAATGACGTCAAGGCTACGAGACCAATCAGCAGCTTGCTGCAAGAACTGTCGGCCGGTTCCTATTGGCTGTACTGACAATACGCGGATTTGTCAGTACGCGCCCTACTGACAATAACATTTACGGAAATTCAGGGTTAGTGCTAGGCGGAACATCCGGCGGTGTTCCCCTTATCATTATGCTATATCGTGAAAAATTACTACCGATTTGTACAGCGTTTGTAATTAGCTATTTGTAGTGTAATTTGTGTGAAGTTGTTTCGGTTTATTTATGACTTTGAAAATCTCCATTAATGAGATTGCCTCTATCCACATAGTGCTATTATCAGTCTGGCCTGGGCTGAACGAAGTTCTATTATCAGTCCACCTATCCCTAACCCTAACCCCGCTAACCCTATCCGTAACCTTAACCCTAGCCTGACCGTAAGCCTAACGCTAATCCTTACCCACGTGTAAAGAACTATTTAGCTATCGTACGTAACCACTATAGCACTGAAACTGCAGACCTTCAAGCTTAACACAAATACACAACAAAGGCTAACCTGTACTAACAGCAGATCACTCCTTGTTTTGGTAGAACGTGATTTAAATTTATACCACATTGACAGCGCCATACTGGGGTACCGCCATACTGGAAAGTGAATTTCACTTTGCGGTACTGCTGCCATAGAATTTGCATCAGTCCTGACCATACTGATAACAGGTTTTTTTGTGAAAATTCAGGGAGGGGTGCGGTATGCCTAAGCACTGCGCCGACCACATCAACAGTATAATTACAGCATAATTACGTGCGTCACAACCAAAAATCTGTCACTGTACCGTTAGCTTCTCCTTACTTTCTTAATGTTGCTTGGCAAAAATTATGACAATGCATTTTAATTTTCAGAAGTTATTACACATTTATTACATTGTTCGACGCAAGGAAGTGACACAGGATTTGGCACTCGTTGGTGATGTAATGGAGAGATGGCCAGCACTGTTCACTCCATCTCAGGTACACAGAAGTTTGTCAGTAGCTTATAACTGTCTGTGTTGCAGCATAAACATTTTGGGGGAGGGAGGTGATGACTGGTCTGGAATTTAAACACATTATAGTTGGCCTTGAGCTTAGTGCATATGTTCGTGCATTGTACTTTGTCAGCATTGTACAAAACGTTATGTCATGACAAGTCAAGTTTGGTTTTTGCTCATGCTGTGCTGTGTGGCAGAGGCCACGTGAGGTACCATAGCTTTCAGCTGTATCAATTTGTACATATGTATAAGTATGTATACCATATTTTGCTAATGTGCATTATGGCATGAATGCTAAAATTGTTTATCACTCTTAATTGTAGGAAAATATTAGTAAAAGGCTTCCACATACAGTCAGTACAATAGACAGTGAAACTAAGTAAGTGAAGAAAAAATGATACATGCATGACAGAGTTTTGACTACACATTTGAAGTATGCATAAACCGTTTATGTGTGTGTGTTGCTGTGTGCTGAGTTTCTGCGGCTTTCAAACTGCCGACTTGATAACATGCTGAGTGAGCGAGACGACTACTGTGATGCAATGCTGAGGCTGCTGGAAACCAAAAAAGGAAAGATTGCAAGAAGAATTAAGGAAGAATTGGCCACACTGGAGGCTGAAATGGTTAGCAAAACTTTGTACTGATGTGATGATCTGGTATTACCACTGGCGTCAACCCCGCCGGGGATGCCGGGGACACATCCCCTCCAATATTTTGGTTGGGCGACATCAATGGGAATATCCATCAGTATTATTACGCACTTTCGTATATAGCAGATCAAGTCATCCTCGCACAATGACAGCATTTAAGGATATCTTTTATTTATTGCTTTGCTCGAAAATCCAAGACTTGCCACAGAATCTACCCAAATCTCACTGAGAGAGCAACTTTGAACTCGTGCTGACGCCATTGGGTATTACACGTGGATTTTATTGCCTAGTTAACTGACTGGTCATTCTTGCTTAATTACTTATCTCTTGTAGCCCACTGGGTGGCAACAAAAGGCTTGTTTTGGGGTTAGATTAGCTTCACCATACTGTTTCTTGCTGTATTTTTACAGCAGTATGCCTGTTAATGTTTTAATGAAGATGAATATTGCTGGGTTGTATCTACATGCACAATTGCACATTTCTTTGATGTTATAAATGATTGGAGGGGTTAGGATTTAATTTGGTAGATACCGGTGAGTAGTATGTGAGACATGGATAGTGTTATTGAGTGCTGAGATAAGAGGGCCAGAAGACAGCTTTTCACATATGAGCGTGTGATCACATACATTGATGCCACTATATCAAGCATCTGCTCTAGTTAAACATTAGGCTGTAGACAGTGTACTAGAATTAAGAAACTCTGAGTTAATCTGAATGGGTTAAACTTGACTCATGGACATATAAACCTACATAACAAATTGACAATTTTGTTACCACATGCTATTTTCTGTCACTGTTACCGTGCAATGCTATGCAGAATGGTATTGCTACGGCAAGTTGTTCATCTGTCTATCTGTTTGTCTGGAGATGTGCATATACTGTTAGCGGCAGAAATGTAGCCCAGAAGCTCTAGTTTCTGGCGATATAAGGCTTGCTTGGATATTCTCAGGGAGTCACTGGTGAGAGGTGTCAAAAATGAGAGTGTGGTCGTAGAAAATGTGAGTGTTCTGCATTTGTCGATTGCTATATCTTTTGAGGTTTTATATGTAAGGCCAAAATTATTGTGTTGTGTTATGTAGTTGCCAGCTTTCACAAGTCAAAATTTACACGGCTTTGCCCGGTTTCCGGGTGACAGCATGGCTCTTGTTTACTTTAGCTTGTTGACAGTGTCATTAATATACTCATTTTTAAATCTATAAATGCTATGAAACATTTTCTTTTTTTGCAGGTGGATGGTGATGATGACATTAACTGTACAACATCGCTCCGAAGAAGTGCAGCACTGTGAATGCTGCCTCTGTTGTTGGATGAAGATAGTTCATGTTTTTATAGAACAGATGAGGTAACTAGACACCATTGCTTATGCTTCGATTCTGGACATACTGCACTTTACAAAATTGTAATTGATTGATCTTTGCATTTTCACCTACTACAACGCAGTGTAATGATTGTGCGTGCAGAACGTGGTTATGCCATGGAAAGTGTCTGTCCATCTGTTCTGGCTGTCTGTCTGTCTGTCTGTAACATTGATGTATTGTGGTCGGAATATTTCAAAAAAATAATTTCATGGCTGATTAGCTTAGGCTTTCTTCTCCGCAGCCTCCTGCATCATGGCTTTACTCCAAAGGAAACACCCCACATTTTAGCTGGAATAGGAGTGTGATATGGAAAAGTGGCTCTCTGTGTATAAAACCCATGATATCTGTCAAAAGGCAAAAGAAACCGGTGGATGGGATTTCAACAATATTTGGTTGATGATATGACTGAGGCTTTTGATGAACTGCTTAGATTTTAAAAGTCCTGTAAACTGTGTATGGTTTTGCTAAAAGATGGAAAGTGACTTTCGGACTGCATTTAATACTTCAATTAAAATTACTCTAAAAATCTGTGATTAAATTATATGCCTACCAGTAGATGTCATTGATTTTTACGTATTAATATTTCACATGGTAGTATTCTACCGCACACGTTGTGTGTAGTAGAATATTTATAGGTTGCAGATCAAATTGCCTACAGAGTTGACTGGTGAAAAAAACCTGAAAATTGTTTTAGATACAACAAAGCTACAACTTTGTTCAGTTAGTTTTTTTGTTAACTTTTTTTATGTAAATACTGTTTTATAACCTAACAAGCTCAGCGCAATCCTGACTGATGATGCAGTGTATGTTAGTATAGCAGATTGATACTATAAGTGTGTTTTTTCCGTTTTAGGACGACGTCATTGACCTCTCATGCAGTGCACCTCCACACATTGCCCTTGCTGCAAAAGCTTCGGAAACGTCGCTAATCGTCGTGGAACAACAGCTGGTGATGACCACTTGACCAGCAATGATTTTGCAGCTGCTGTTACTGACTTTGTAAGCATTATTTATGCAATGAACCTGCAGTATTATCCGGGTAAACTTACTTATGAGTTTATTCAGTGTGTACTCCTTGGTATTGAGGTTAAAAGGGCATCCGCTAAAGTGCTCTCACTTCGTGAGAAACTTGCCCGTATGCACTCAGCATAGGCGTACGCACCAATTTTTCTAGGGGACTGAGTCATCTTTGCCCGCAAATTTTTTCCACAGCACCTGAAAAAACTGCTATGCTAACCTGCAAAATTACTTTGCCCGACTCACCCCGCCCAGGAATTATTAGTAAAAATCCCGAATTTTGGGCATTTATCTCACTAGACAAAATGAATTCCGTTTTTTGTTTAATAAATACAAAAATATTTTTTCATTTTTGGCTGTTGGTTTCTACCCGAAGAATGCAGCTTTTGCACGCAAAAAAATGGCTTCGCCCAAGTCAGGGGGGCTGCAGCCCCCAGCCTCCCTGGCTCGTACGCCTATGGCACTCAGATAGTTCTTAGTGCTGACTGCTGGAGAATATTTGTGAAACTTTTTGAACTGTTTGGATGAACGAGTAATTCTTGGGTGCTTCTACTGTTTTGTTGTCCTGCTGCTGCTGATGAGCTTGTAACATAGACTCCTTTAGAGAAGTACCGGTACTGAAACCTCTGATGCTCCGGGTTTGTAACTGCAGTCTGAAAGATAAACTTGAGTCCTGGGCTAAAATGACTTCTAGAAAGATCAGATACGATCTCTGGATCCATACAGGCATTACAGGGTTTTTTGAGGATGGCGAGTTCGATAATGTCATTTTCAGCAGCACATAGGTCATCTTCAAGGCCGCACTTGACTTGTCATGACAACGTTTTGTACAATGCTGACAAAATAATCAACAGAGCAATGCACAAACATATGCACTAAGCTCAAGGCCAACTATAATGTGTTTAAATTCCAGACCAGTCATCACCTCCCTCCCCCAAAATGTTTATGCTGCAACACAGACAGTTATAAGCTACTGACAAACTTCCGTGTACCTGAGATGGAGTGAACAGTGCTGGCCATGTCTCCATTACATCACCAACGAGTGCCAAATCCTGTGTCACTTCCTTGCGTCGAAGCACAAACGTTAAACTCATGTACTGATTTACTTTGGTAAGGTCCGGAACAGACTTTTCATTTCGGACAACATCCAGGTGCGGCATGATTCAAGAGCGTCTGCATCATGGTCTTGTGGCATATTTGGCAAGAAGTTCACTTCGCCTTTCCTCGCTTTCTTAAAGTTGGCAGCTGGTGGTGGTGCATCTGGCCTACTACATTTTGATCTCTTCCCGCCATTCAACTATACCTCTTCACATCCTAGTCTCCTCATTTTCATCCGAAAGTTCCCCATCTTAAAACCTAGGGCATGTGCCCAGGCTTCCCATCCATTTGGTGCTGTTGTACACTGTAAAGATGGGTGTTTGTCCACAAGTGCTTTTGCTGCTTGCTGAATCTGATCCTTGGATGCATATGCTGTGTAACCAAAAATCTTGTTGGCAACTGCATCGAGTAACTTTACTTTAATGTCACGAGGTACTACAGCTGGAGTCCCATTCTTACTGAAGTTATCATCTGCCGATTTCAGAAACATCTGCACCATGCTGTCAAATACTGGTAACTCAAACGTTTTCGGCCACGATTCTCGCCGGAGGTGTGCACTGCCAGTTTCAATGGTAGAAGCTGATGCAATTGGTTCATTCCTGCTGCTAGTAATCTTAGGACAAAGGCGGAGTGACATCAGGTCACAGATGTCTGCAACATCTGTCAAGTTGACATATTCCTTAAAATCGGGATCAAGATACTGCAGTATGAAATCTTCTGGTCGTTGAATGTTGAACTTCTCGCATGCTAAGCGATGCAAGTCTGCAGAGTCACTGGCAGTGTCAACTATCCACTTGAACACGTCCTCACTCCCAACTGACAGGCATTACAGGGTTTTTGAGGATGGCGAGTTCGATAATGTCATTTTCAGCAGCACCTAAGGTCATCTTCAAGGTCAGAAGGTCAAGGTTGAATTTCCAAATTTTGTTAATTATGACTTTGAAATATGATCTTTTACATAACTTCAAGTGTTGTTGGAAATGTCTTTGTTTAACTCTCCATTCTCTAAAACCGTTATATGGATCCTGAGATCGTATCTCTGCCCGTTCTAGAAGTCACTTTAGTCTAGGGGCCTAATTACAAAAGATCTTACGATTTCTTGTAAGAATATCTTTAGGTCGATCATAAATCTGTCGTAAATTATGGACTTCTGATATGGAAAGCTTGATTCATTAAACTATTGTTTGCAAAGTTTTTTAAATGTTACGACTGCTAATTTCTGATGGTAAATTTGTTGTAAGTTTCGTCATAAGTTTGTTGTAAGATTTTTTGGAATTAGCAACATCTTAACTTTATCGTAACTTTCTCTTAAGTCATTATCATATCGTAAGATGTTTTTGTAGTTAGGCCGCAGGACTCTACAAGTGAATCCTTCCGACTCAAGTTACAAACCGCAAAGTTGCGACCTTCCAGTCCTTCACTAAAGGAGTGCTTGTACTGAGCATTCTCATGACTTATGTGAACTGGTGCTAGACTTTTGCCAGAGTGTTTAGACTCTTGTCACATGACGACAGCCGGTCCCATAAGGGCTACCCAACAGCTATTGTAGTGCCTGCCTAAGCATTATCTAGTGCCAGCTGAAATGCCATGTGATTGTTGTCATTTTTTGACTACAGATGATGTGTGGTATCAGTCAGAATTTTGCAGTTTGGATGACTGTGTTAGCAACATTGTCTTAATTAACACGTGCCTAATTTTTCCAGCCTTTAACAAGTTTTATGCCCAGTCATGTTATACTGTAAAACACTTTTCACGCACATGATTTTTGTGCATTTGGCGAATACGATAGTCACAAAATTAAATATGTGCAAAATTTCTATTTCAGTTAGAAAGGCTTTGCAATTTTGAGGGATTGTTGTATTATTGTGTCCAGATTTATGAGATAACCAGCCCAGCAAATGACTAAATTGTTAACTCTGCCATAGATGTTCACAACTTATCGCTATCAGCATGACTTAAGTTGAGGACCAGCACTTGCAGATTTTTAGTCCATTTACACAGGACAGTCCTGAGTTTTTGTACAGCCCTGTATGTCATGTTGTTGAAGCTGTGAGAGGTTGTTTATGGGCCTGTTGCCAGTTGGTGTTTTTTTCTCCATTGGTTCGTGTGATATGTGCGTGCATGTGTATGTGTACACTGTGTCTCAAAAAAACGCACAAACTTTGAAACAGTATAGCTAAAAATTATAAGCATCAACTTTGATGAAATTTGGTTGAAATGTTCAAAAGACTTTAGAATAGAGTTTGCATGTTTCAGTTTTTGTGTAGCTTTGCTTTTTTAATTAACTTTTCATCTTTTACACCGGATGCCGAAAATAACGCAAATTTTGATGCTGTCTCAAGCAAATGCACCAACTTCGACGAGGTGCATTTTTTTTAAACTGCAAAGCGTTCTAACCTTTACATTCATACAGACTTTTGATCAAAATTTTGCCTTTTTTACTGAATGGTGCTATGTTGACTGGGTGTGACGCATAATTTTCAACATTTGCGTTATTTTCGGTCCGGTTTGAAAGACAAAAAGTTGGTAAAAAAGCACAGCTACATGAAAACTGAAGCATACAAACTCTATTCTAGAGATTTTGAATATTTCTGCCAAATTTCATCAAAATCGGTCCTTATAGTTTCCAGCTATACCGTTTCAAATTTTGCACGTTTTTGAGACACAGTGTTTATGTGTATATGAAACGTGGCAAATGTACAGCATTAGCACAGTGGAAATGCATCAGGTAGGCATTAATCCAAGACTTGTAGCTCTTTAATTCCCAGCTTATTTCTGTTAGTTGTGTTAGAGCATTTATCGCCAGACTGGGTTAAGCCATTATTGGTAATTTTTGACATCTGGGCAATTCGACGCTCAGCCTTGATAATGGCTTAACCTAGTGTGGCACAGAGTGCTTTATAGTGGTATCATTTGGCAGCAATGGGAATTTAAAGATTAAATCACTTAAATGAACACGTTTTACCAGTAGGGAGTGAACAGATTAATGTGCATTTGAACAGTGCAGACATGTTTTGTGGAGTCATGGAATATGAGTAAACTGATGTTTGTTGAGTCTTACCTGTTGCCTCGTATAGGCCTATGTATATTGTAATTTGTAATTATCTGTATTATCTGTAATTATTTGTAATTATCTGCACATCTGGCACTGATGCTATGATACTGTCACATTTGGATATAATGTAGCAGCACTAAGTTTAGTCCTACGATCAGAGCTATATAGACTATGAATATTAATGTTGAACTTGATTAATATTCATGAAGTACATATTAGCCATGATAATTAAGTTGAAAATACATGAATGGATTGAGTTAGGAAGAGTTACTCAATTTGAGTTGCTTCAACTCAATTTTTTTGCGTTAGCTCAACTCAGTTATTTTAAGTACTGTATGCTACAGTCTTTACGCAGTTACAACTCAATTTATTTAAGTTGGCGAGTGAGAAGCAGTTTAGCTATCTTAACTCAATTTTTTTGTTTTTATTCAACTCAATAAAATTGAGGCAACAGTGTTGCCTCAATTTAATTAAGTTGGACCAACTTGACAGGGCTTAGAGTGTATAGTCGCCTGGTCCTATACGGGCGGAAGCAGTTGAGTGGCAAGCCTTCAACAAAAAACGCCGTTTAAGAACTTGTCGCAGAATGTCGTGGTCGACAGTATCAAAAGCCGAACTTCAGTCTAGAAGATCAAGGCACATAACCTTGCCTTCGCCAGCAGCCCGAGGCACAACGTTCAGCACACTGTTTCAGACACAGCTTGAACGGTAGCTACAAGCTGTTCTACAAGCGATTTGTCTAGTCAATGGGAAGGGGCGATTTTTGACCCCCTTAGCTCCGAAATTTGAGGACCGACC
>Ga0209681_1000414_pt1 | contig 11041 bp, 3 predicted proteins | sample WorMetLIZISLAND2_3_FD_187416 | JGI IMG/M metagenome (GOLD analysis project Ga0209681, IMG submission 187416) | Marine gutless worms symbiont microbial communities from Max Planck institute for Marine Microbiology, Germany - Olavius clavatus LIZARD... ... | reverse complement strand
TCTTAATGATTAATGGAAGTGTATGCCCGCCACTACGGGGCCTCTTACTTCCCCCGAAGACATGTGAGCGTGCGCCCACCGTTACACGTACACTTATGGCTAAAGGTTATCTGGGCTGCATAAAGTATGAAATGGACGTGCATTAACTAAACGCCTTAGCCGTCGATATTAGCTATTACTTAATCATTGTGGTCCATATAATATCCTTACCTATACAGTCTCGGAAGGACAAAAGTTGATAATACTAATGCAGCATAATACATGACCGTGTATTTGGGTTGATGATGCGAGGTCTCGTGATCATCTCGACTCACGCGTCACGCCGTCAGCGCTGATCGCCCCTAGCGTCCGACCCCGCGTCGTCGCACCGTCGCCCACCGTGCAGATGTACCCCGTAACTCATCGCACGTTAGACTGCTGTACATATAAGACATGATTAGCAACAAATCAAACATTAGCGTACCCTCGGCGTCACCGCGGCTTCTGCGCGATGTGCTGCCGGGGCCATGGGGAGGCCAACTGACTGCGGGCCAGTCTCACAGGGGTCTTCTTCGGTCATCTGCGGGGGCCAAGGTTTCAAGACTGCGGCGTCCACCATCTTGCCGTTATGGCTCAGGAACTGGATCGCTATGTAATGTGGCCCAGCCAATATTCCTTGGACTTTATAGCCCATCCAAAGAGGCATTGTTACCTCGCTCTGCAGCGGTAGTGGCATGGACAACAACTTGTTTTCCAGTCTAACCGCCGCGTTCCAGTGCAGCTTGGCGCAGTGATATCTCATTGTCAGCTGCATCCTGACGTGGTCTTGGTCTACAGTAAGCTTGTACATAGTGATATTGTACTTCAGCTCGGCGATCTTGTAGCGACAGCTTTTTCCTTCGTTCCCCACCTCTATGAACAAACAGGGGCCTGTGGGTTTGGGGTGACATTTCACGTACAACATGTAACCTGTTGCCAGCAAGATAATAATCAGCAAGATCATTAACAGCGTTATTTCAGCCGGTAGTATGTCACTAAGCATGGCTATGTAGTGCTTCAAATCAAAGCGATCACTCAGCACTCCGGGCGTCGTAGGCCAAGCCACTCTGGGCGCAGTCGTTGGTGGGTTAAAGGTTATGACAGCAGCTGAGGCTTTATTCAGCGTACCGATCATAGCGTACAGTGCTTTAATTTTCATATGTTGAGTGACGCCCAGGAACAGAGAGATTCCAGCGACTGTGGCAGTTCCAACGACTAGCCAGCTCCAGACATCGAACAACCCCATCTCTCCGGGAGTTTGTTGCTCCGAGACGATAACCGAGTACAGATAGTCAGCAAGGTCTCCAAAAACCGGTATAGAGCTCTTAGTCCTGTTGATTGCACGAGATAAGTCTACGCTACGCTGAGCGTCTGCAGCAAGTAGCTCTCCATATTTAGGATCTTCGATCAGTAACTTGGGGAAATCTACTTGGAGCGAGAAATTGAGAAAATCGTCAGCTGCGATCTGTCTGAGCCACTCATGGTCCACAAATTCTATCAGATAAGGGAGGTTCACAACATGCTTTATGGAGGACGCCGGCGAGCTGGTGTTGACGTCATCAGAGCACTGGACACTTGATTCTATTGCTACATAATCGCCTGTCCGGATCCTACATCCGCAGTTGAGAAAATACATCACCTGTTGTTTTTCGAGTTTTATCACTTCGGAAATGTTGTGAACGGGGCAGGTCAGGGTCATTTTCGGGATATTAGACAGTAAAATCCAGTGCTCGTCAATCTTGAACATGGAGGTGGGTAGTGGCGCCAAGATGACGTCATACTTACAAGTAGTTTGGATCTGGCGTAACGTGCCTTCAATCAGCATTAAGGCACAAGACGGAGAGTCACGTGATCGTAAGGTCAAAGCAGAAGACTGGAGGTTAATTACCTCATGAGACGATAGATCTCGTAACCTGTGTACGACTGTGTAGTACTCAGCGTCGCTGCTGTATATTACCGCTTCGAAGTCCAGTCTGATCTTTGTGTAGTGCCTCGGGTCATCGTCTGGGGCGCTCAGCGGCAGCGCTGTGACACTGAACACGGTGAAGTCGTGCTGTAACTCTGTAACTGTGAGAGGAACATCAACATTGATTATCAAATGATTAGCATGCTTAAATACATGAAATGACCCGTCTCGAAAATAATAGGTCAGATCTCTATGAAGTATAATCAGGCCGCTATGATGTTTATCCAAGTGGGATTGAAACCACTCTAATGAGGTCTCGAGCTGTTCATGTGGAAGAATAAAATGGGAAAGTCTTCCTGCCGTCATACTTGACACAGCATGATACACGTGGTCTATCTCAGCCACTTCGAGGGTCATACGGCGCATAGTATGCATCATATGGCCTAGGAGACGCATTTTAACACGTGTATCTAGATAAGCATTCGCAAACTGATCGTGCATGGTCCAGAGGCTTCGACGTGTCGCCTCCAGGACGGTTTGCAAGGCATCGACCCTCTTACGTTCAATTTGAATAGCTGCCAAAAAGGTTTGGGACCCGCTTTTCCAAACCGAGGCTGCGTGGGCTATACCGCGTTCGATCTTTTTAACCACCTTCTGGATTTTTTCTACGTCATCTGCCTCTGCGAGGCCTGTGCAGAAACTCCAGGCGGACGACCACCAAGAACGTTTGGAGGTCCCCTTACGGATTGTAGGTACATCTACTAGAAGCTCGCTCAAGATTCTCATTTCTCTCTGGACGTACTGAACGCTCTCCATGCGTGTTTTATGGAGCTGAGTCAGTATACTCCATTCCCTTTGGAGTAAGGTGGTCACATTAACAATGTCATGGGCATTAAAGCGGGAGTCTACCAGGCTAATGTTCAACTCTCCGACTGGTAATTTGTACAGAAATACTAGTTTGCCTGTACCTACGCTCAGGCGCACTTGTCTCGTATGCTGCAATACGTAGCCATGATTATGTCTCGTCTCTAACTTCGTATGCTCACTGCTTGCGTACACGAATACTGTTGCTGCGATCGCCAACGTCAGCGTCGCTAAACTCTTGCGCGTTCTGTCACCGCGCTGCATCCTACACACGCCGGCGCACCGTGACGTTAATACATAAATAAACAACTTCACTTGCGTCACGTATTAATATTTAATCGTCTGTCGTGCCAATCGTCATGTGGTCAAGTAAAAGTTATATGTTATATAATAATAAATTATGGATATCACAGACTCGCCGGTTAACGGGTCATGCGTATCTATTTTAAACCGTAATAATAAACGTTTTTAACCACACAAACTCTCTAACATTGGACAGATTCATATCTACTGTCTTGTAAGATATGCTCATATAACCGTCATAGAGCACTCCGCCCGTATGTTGTTCTATCCATTATTTAAACGCTCGGCGCCGACAACGAGCCTTTCGGGCCCTTTCTTTAGCTTGTTTAAGTCGCCACTGCCTTAGTAACGGGTCCGACACCTGGCTAGACCACCAATCCGTTCCGTCTTCGTACTCAACTAGGTATTCCAACTGTCCCTTACTAATTCTTTGCTTTTTTATTCTCACGGCCGGTTCAAAGCCGTACATGGTCGCAGGAATATCCGTCTGCTGGCCATCGTTATTCATCAGGTCGTCTACCTGTGCATCTGTCTGACTATCTTCATTTACCTGGCCGTCTATCTGGCCGTCATCGTCATCGCTAAGCTGTGCTTCGATCGGTTTGAGTTGTGCTTTTCGCGGCACCTGCTGCAGTCTGCCCGCTAACTCTACGTAACTGTCGTAATAGCGCTTCAAACGATCTTGATTCACTAAGTGTTTATACGTCCGTCCGGTTTCAACGTCGATCAACCGATAGGTCGCGCCATAGCCCTCTCCCTGGGCTATTTCACTTATCCAAAATGGTCCAATATAAGGTTTTTTTGTTAGGACTTTGTTTGACCCGACCTTTATCGTCTTGTCCAGCAGGAGGACTTTGTCTCCTACTTGCCAGTCCGTCTGTCTCGCCTTATTATGCCTATTATAGGCTGCTGCGTCTTCCTGTTTAAGTTCGCATTTAGTCCGTCGTACGTCTCTGTGTATTTGATCCAATTCGCGTCGAAACACCGCGATATATTTTCCCACGTCTCCGTCAAATGGGATGTCTGCCGCCATGTCCAGAGGCCCGCCTAAATACATGCGTCTCGCACGAGTGATTTCATACGGGGAATACCGAAGTCTGGTAAGGCTCGAGGCGCGGAGACCGAGCGAGATTAACGGTAAGCACTGCTCGATTGTCAAGTCGTCCCCCTCGAATCGTCGTAACATCTGTGAAAGACGTTGTACGCACTGTTCTGCGGCCCCGTTAGTTCTACAGCTTTTCGAGGCTGAAATTCTGTGTTTTATGTGCAGGAATCTTGCCAAATACCGGAACAAATCTGCTGTGAAATTTACGCCACGATCTGAATTTATTACGGAGGGTAACCCTTCCGAGCAGATCACGTGTTCGATAAGGGCGCGCGCGGTTGTCGCTGCCGTCATGTCCTTGGTAGGAATCAAGAAGGGATAGTTCGAGAATTGATCAACTATGACTAAGATTGCTACGTTGCCTTCGGCTGTACGTCTGGTCAAATTTTTGAAGTCTATAGACAGATGCGTGAACGGTTTTTTTGGTACTTGCAACGGGTGGAGCGGTGCCACCCTGTGCGCGTAATTTCGACGGCTTTTTTGGCACGTGTCGCATGATTTAACGTACTGATGGACGTCCGAAAAAAGATTCTTCCAGTAGAAGCGATTGCTAATGGTTAGGTAAGTTTTAAGACGGCCGCCGTGAACGCAAACGTCATGTGACCTGAACAGTATTTCTGCGCGTGTTTTCTTGGGCGCGCAAAGTCTATCTATTGTTAGCGGTAAATCGCGTTTGCCTTTGGGTGGTTTTATCTTATAGAGCAAAGCTGTTCCTTGATTTGCAGGTTGATTATGCCTCAAGAAATAGAATTCACTGGCTAACAATATTGTCTTATCAGTCCGTTCGTTGCCAGTCAGGGTGCCGTCTTTTAGGTACCTGTACATATCGCCAAACTCAGCGTCCTCAAGGTAGTCCTGTTCAGTAAAACCAGCCTCTGCATCAGTATATATATGATTGACCTCACTGTCGATCCTCTGTGTCAACTCATCTTGGTCATTATTCTCGTCAATGTCGGCATTTATTTCAGCGTCACCGTCAAGCCATCCATCGGACAACTCAGCTTCGTCTTCGTCCTGGTCTCTGTCCGTTTCTGTTGGGCATGGGTCAGCTGACTGTCCGGCTAATAATTGGCCGTCTAATCCGACGTCCTCAATCTGTTTTACTGTCGTTTCCGTTGTCCCTTCTATATCGCCCATAGTATGATTATCTAGCCGATCATCCTGCTGTGCGTTGGGCGTCACGGTATCAGTTGCCGTCGCTAGTGCTAGGCATGAATCGCCGTTCATGTCTTGCGTCAAAACTGCATCATGGGCGGTCTCTGTATATTCGCCCTTTCCGTCCGTCTTGCCTGTGGGGTCGTCGCACTGTGTTGCGGCGGGCTGGCGTGTCTGCGTCGCCTTATTAACGGCAATTTTCTCTGTCGGGCGGGGGTGCGTCGCCGGCGCCGCTAATAACTCTGTCACCGTCTCGTCGCTGGTCGGCTGCGCATCTATCAACGGCGCGGCGCGGATCGGGTTTGGCGGACCAAAATCCGCCGTTACTAAAAATTCTTCGTGGTCCGGCTTTCGTTGCAATTCTACGCGGTCCATATAGGTCATATCGTCGTAGCATCTTGATAAATAATCCGCCGCGAGATTCTTGCAACCAGGGACGTGACGGATTTCGAACGAAAACTGTTGTAGATAGCAAATTATACGTTTTAACCGGGCCGTTTGTGGTGTCCATTTTCTATAGTATAAAACAGATGAGTTGTCCGTGAAAACACAGATGTCCACTAGTGACGCTAAATGTTCGATGGAACGAAAAGCTAGGACCAACGCGCCAAGCTCCTTGTGGGCTGGCGTATGTTTTTCTTCTGCAGGTGATAACGAGGCGCCGCCGTAAAATACCGGATGTAATTTACCGTCTTCCGCTTTTTGCAGTATAGAAAATCCATAACCAAAATCCGAAGCATCGGTAAGGACAACGATCCGCTTAGACGGATCGAGCGGACGGAGCAGCGGATCGCTTAACAGACAGTTCTTAAGGTCGTCCAACTCGGCTTGGCATTTGTCCGTCCACTGAAACAGCTGATCTGCCTTTAACAAACGGCGCATGTTAGCGGTGCGATGCGAAAAATTCTGGACGAATTTCCTAAAGAAATTTAGGAGGCCCATCAAACGCTGGAGCGACTTACGGTTTTTTGGGGGAGAAATTTTATTTATCACCGCAAATTTTTCCTTGGCTATACGTATGCCCTTTGACGATATTGAGTGTCCAAGAAACGACAGCTCAGAGTACGCGAGGCAACACTTAGTCGGATTGCAACAGAGGTTATTAATGCGCAGTTTTTGCAGCATGCCGTTCACCACAGAAAGATGATGCTGCCAATCACGGCCACTGCAACAAAGGTCATCCATGTAAAGCCAGGTACCTGAACCCTGGCGGTTCCCAGAAAACACAATATTTAAAACTTTGATTAAGCAGGCGGGCGACTGCTGCAAGCCAAAGGGCACGCGTGTGTACGTCAGGCGCTCGTTCGTTACTGGGTTAGTAATAGCCAAAAACTTCCTAGAGGCCTTCTCCACGCCAAGCTGTAAGAATCCGGAAAAAAGATCGAATGTACTCAGGTACTGGCTGCCCGCCAGGCTTATCTCATTAAGTAATTCGTCAATTTTCGGCAGCGGCAACAGATGTGGAATAAGGATCTCATTGATCATTCTCAGATCGACCACAAGCCTTTTGGCGCCCCCCTTCTTTTCTACGAGGAAAACTGGGGAGTTATATTCGCTATTCTCGGTAGGTTCTAGCACCCCACGTGACTTTAAGTCATTTAGCTGCCTTTCAACCTCCGCTGCGTCGTCAAGAGCGAGGCGATATTGCCGTCTATAGCATTTGCGGTTAGACATAGCCTGTAACTTCATCTCGTAACCTTTATAGACTCCGATCTCGGACATATCACGCGCAAAGGCCCTTCTGTTATCCCACAAAACTTGAAGGAGTTCATATTTTTGTGTGTCGGGTAAGTCGGGGTTAATTTTGAAACAATACTCATTGTTAAATTTGTCCAGAACTTCTCTGGATTCACGCACGGTAAAATCCTGTTGCGGGGCTGTTTCCGCCTGGTTTTGGTAAGGTTGGCAAGATGCTATACTATCCAAACGTTCAATGACAGCCAAGTTTTTGTTGCGATGCAATGTTAGCGTCTTAAGTGTGGGATTCAAAATTTTGCAAACCGATCTGTTGCGATCACAATGCACAATTGCTCGCGCACACCCAAACGGGCGAAACTGGAGCGATGGTGAAGTCTCCAACAGCACGCTACAACCGTTGAAACGGCGTGGTACTGAAATTTCTACAAGGGCCTCAGACATTGGGGGTAAACAAACAGTTCGTAACGATCGTGCATAAGCCACTGGTTCGTCGCCATAATCTCGGCGAACACGCTGCAGGCCGACGTCAACGTTAGCGTCGTTAAATGTTACTACGCGTCTACGGCAATCGACTACAGCACCTGTCTGGTCGAGGAAATCCATCCCCAGGATTAGCCCATGACTCAAACTTTTAACCACGTAGGCCTCTTTCTGAAAGGTTAACTCGTTAATTTGTAACGGTAAAATCGTTTTGTTGCGTAAATACATACGCGTTCCGTCGGCCGTAAAAAGTAACTTCCAATCTCGTTGCAGCAAATTTTCAATGGGGATTCTCAAGGTCTCTGCCAGTTCCTGACTTATAAGTGTTTTCGCGGCTCCAGTGTCCACTAAACTCGGTACTATAGTACCGTTAATACAGAGCTTAATGAAATTTTGATTAACTATTTGTTTACTAGATACTGTTATAGCCGCATACCTGTTTGTTTGGGAGCCGAGCCGATCAGACGCAGACGCGGCGCGCCGTCAATAATTACCGCGGCGAGGGCCGCCGCCGTTTGCCGACCCTACTCGACCTCGCATCGCTGCTCGGCATACCGTAGAGAGATGTCCTGGTCGCTGACAAATGAAACAACTTTTGTTTATCGCTGGGCACTGTAGCTGGTTCATATGGTTCCGTCGACCGCACTTAGAACACTGATCAGCTGTAGGTTGTGGAAATTCGCCCGGCGTCTGGCAGGTGTCCTGACCGCCTACCTGCTGTTGGTACATGCCGCCTCTACCGCGATTATTGCCGCGCCCAACAAAGCCACCTCGTCTACCTGCGCTCCCGCGAGACTGCTGTTGCTGTGGCGCTGGTTGGTATGCAGCTTGTGTGGCTTGGGCATACCCCTGTGTGTAGTTATCGGCTCCCTGCTCGCCGCCGTTCACCTGTGTGTACGGCTGCACGTATGGCGGGGCGTATTGTACGTACTGCTGCGCGTAAGGCTGGGTGCGCTGCTGTGCATATTGCTGCGTGTATTGCTGACCGTATGACTGTGCAGGCGGTGGTGAATATGCGCCGGGCCGCCGCCATCCCGACTGGTCTATGTTGTCATTGAAAGAAACACGTCTTCCCCCCGATGGAGAATACGAACGCGCACTCGCCTGCTGTGGCGTATGCACCTGTTGGTCACCGTAGGTGGTCGCAGCTGCATTCATCCTGTCAATTTTATCATGTAATTTTTGAATCTGACTTGAAACATCTTCTGTCGATTCATTACACGTTAATTCTGCAAGCCGTGTGGCTCTGATTACGTCCGATAAAGAACTCGGTTCTTTCTGCGTGACAAAGCTAGAGATATGGCCCTTGAGTCCGTTCATAATCGCATAGCGTGCCATGTTCTCTGCTTGCTGATCATCGTCAACAACTTGACGGGCTAATTTGCGCATTAGCTCAATGTATCCGTCAACGCTCTCGCCATCGAGTTGCTTGCGCGAGTATAATTCTTTGGCGCTCTTAAATTTCAATGCAGCTGGCGGCATATATCGAGTCTTAAAGGCCGCCAACAGTTCCGAGTACCCTTTAATGGCGTCCTTATCAAGGGACTCAAACCACGTACCTGCAGGGCCCACAAGCAAAACTTTCATTAAAGCTAAAGAGCGCTCGTTATCGAAGCCTCTGTACACACAGTAGTTTTCCAATTGTCGCACCCATTCTCTACCATCCTCGCCCAGATGACCATGGAACTGGCCGGGGGATAAACCTCCGTCGGCCATATCGGCCTCAAAATCGCGGGCGTTTGTATATTTTGGTGGTACAGGCTGCAAATACAGCTGTGGCTTTAGAATGAATGGGCCTTCCGCCGTTTGTTTTTGTATCTGTCCTTGTTGCGGCCGTCCAGATGACTGCTGTTGGGGCTTAAGCGCCTGAGATTTCTGGGCTGCTCCTGACAAATGTCCACCCGATTTTGGGCTTACCGTAGAAGGGTTTGTCTGCGCCCGGATGTCCGTAGACTGATCCTGTGGGGCAGACGATCGTGGTACAGTAACAATATCGACAGTCGATTGCTGGGCACTATCAGCGTCGCCTGAAACGTGCGAGTTGGCTGCTGGCGCAGTGCTATCGGTCGCCGCAGGTGCGTTAACAGAAACTGGTTTAGCTGTTTCTAGAAGCTCTTCATCAAAATCAAACGGTAACGGGGGGTCCGCGTCGTCTTCGTCTATTAATTGTTCAGCCTCCTGTCCCGCACCACTGTCGGTATTTGGGTCGTTAGTTGGAGCATTCACTTGTTCTGCACCATTCGCTAGGGCTTCTTCTAATATGCCCGTTAACCGATTAAACAGAGGTGATCGTGCATTTCTGTCGACGAGTTCAATGAGTTTCGCAACCAATTCGTCCTGCAATTCAGCGGACAACGGACGGGGAAGTGACCCGTCTACCTGTTCATTTACGTTTGAGTGAGCTAGTGAGCTATCTGGCGGCTGTGAAGGTTCAGTTTCTGCTGAGGGTTGGTCAAAAATACCTTGAGTGTCTGATTCTACATCAGATGCAGCTGGTGCTGACGGGATTGATGCAGGGTTTATTATTATTACTGGCGCCGAAACGTCGCTAGTATTTTGGGGTGCAGCAAATTCGCCCACCGGCTGTTCATCTAAATTATCGTCAACTGCGTTCGGATCAAGCAAATTACTGTCAACCGAGGTGCGTATATCGACCGAATCGTCGTCTCCGTCGCTGTCTGTATCGTCCACAATATCTTTACCTTCGACAATCTCAGCTGGCGCTATTGGTGAGGGGCCACGTGATGGGCCACGTGATCCCGTTACAGGGAGCTGTGGTCTAATGAATACCGGGTTCTTAGACGTAGGGTCAATAAACAGCTCAACCTGTTCCACTGCCGCAGATTCAATGGGAGACTCTGCACGATCTACTGCCGAATTATCGGGGATATTTTCAACCGTATTAGGTTCTGTACGTTTCGGTGTCTGGGCGGGTGTATGATCTGGGCGATTAGTTAGGTCATGCCCTCCTGTTGCTTGCAGGCCAGTTTCATCTAGATCACTTACGGATGGATGCGCTGTTACTGAATCACTACGGGTTATAGTTGTGTGCCTCAAATTATAGACAATGTCTACACTATGTGACAAATTTCGTTTAGCCGATATCAGTTGCTCTCTGGCCGAGCGTTGCGCTGAGCGCTGAGTCTGTTTTGCATCATTTTGACTATTTTGTATTTCGACCGTCAAGTCAGCTGTGCCGTCACTCATTTAGCAAGCACATACCTCAATCTGGCTCGTCTTTACTTCTTCTTTACTTGTCGGCCGACAGTCGTTGCGTGGTGGCTGGATCTCACCGTACGTCGTCGTTGATTTCTTGCGTCGTCTCAATCTCGGTTCGTCCACATCAGCGTCCACCAAGCCCCCCGCAACCAACCTTGCAGATTTTGGTTGGGGCGATTTAGTTGAATTTGCTAAGCCTCAGGGATCGGACGTATCTCTCCACCATGTGTATTGGTGCCTGGTGGAGCGATATTGTTAATTGTAAGGCCTGCGAGAGGTAAGTATTTTAGGAC
>Ga0209681_1000413_pt1 | contig 11046 bp, 8 predicted proteins | sample WorMetLIZISLAND2_3_FD_187416 | JGI IMG/M metagenome (GOLD analysis project Ga0209681, IMG submission 187416) | Marine gutless worms symbiont microbial communities from Max Planck institute for Marine Microbiology, Germany - Olavius clavatus LIZARD... ... | reverse complement strand
CGGCGAATGCTGCCCTTCAGCTGATGGTGAACAGTCATGAGGGCAAGAAGCCATCAACCACCTGGACGAGGCCCTCTGGTCGCCCACGCCGCACGTGGCTCAACCACATCCAAGACGCTGATGCTATGCCGTTGTCGACAATATGGAGATCCGAGGTTGCTAGAGGTCACGGAGGAGCGCAACGGTCCATCAAGACTTCGCGATGATGATGATGATGATGTGTTTCAAACGTCGGATTATACTAAGTGAGAGGATCAGAGCAACCAGTATGGTCGTAAATATGCTGGCTTGGTTTGTAATACGTAAGCTCGATATGACATCCCGACCAACAGCTGCAGCAGCGACTCTATTATTAGCTTTAGATCCACCGTGCATATGTGGATATAGGTCCTAGTCATGTATCTAGCTTTCACATAGTTGACTGACCCGGATAGCTGAGCTCACATAAAGCCTTGATGTCGCTGAATCTGGCTCCTGGCTGGATAGCGGACGTTGAATAACGTGAACTAACTCGCTCTCCGCCGAAGTAATACGCCTGCGAGAACGGCTCCAGCAAAGCCTATAAATCCGACGTACGCGATATCATGTACACTGTTACTGTATATACATGCATTCAAAAGTTGGGTATTTTCAACTTTTCAGTGGCCTAGGAAATGTCAGAACATGAAGACATAGTTACTATGGAACACTGTCGTGAAGTCGTACATGATCTATTGCATAACGCCAGATTGACGCCGGTGGAATTTGAAGGTTATTCAACTACCCACAGTGCAAACGTTTCCAGGTTCAACACAGTACACCAAAATATCACCTAAGATGCAGTCATCAACAAAGACATCACATACTTTTCATGTAGAACTGAGTGACTAAGTGGAACTGTGGAAGTGTATCGCTTGTTAAATGCCATAATCCATCACACCACTTTCACGGTAGCAAGTCCGAAACACGTTGGCGCGGGCAAAAGTCCGTTGTGTCGGTTGTGTCGTGTCGTTTCCCAAATTCCATTACAACGACTTGTTGCCAACAAGTTGACATCTTCCCCGTCTACGGGGAAGTTACGGGGAAACGTGTGTAATGGATTTTGGGCACAAACGTGAAGGTGCAGAGGCGGATCCGTCTAGACCCACGATGCAAGTGTTTTAACGTCATTACGCCGATAAATACCATTTTGTGTGGTTAAATAATGCAATTTTGCTGAAAATCGAGTGGTGTCAATCCAAATTTATTTTGGTGGGAGGCGAGAAGCGAACGATGGAGGGTCCGAAGGCCTCGAGTGAGGCGCGAAGCGCCGGAGCGCCAAGGGGGCGTCTGGGGAGGGTGCGCAGTTCGCGGTTGTAGGGCTATGTCCTGATTTTTTTGAAATTTTACAGGCAAATATGTACATTTTGGTGCCATTTTGGCGTAGATTGTCTAGTTTTTTGGGGCTCAAATATACCCTCGCCGCAGTATTTTTATTGGGGGATCGCCTCCCTCGCCCCCGGGATCGACGTATATGTGACATTCAACACATCATACATCAACAATGGATACTTTACTGTGTATACATAAGAACGAAAACACTTTAAGTTTAAATAACGCTTTACTTTGCATCCTGACTTGTTCGTCATCGCACGAAACACAGCTGTCGATATGCTGCGAGGAACCGCCCACAGGAATACACGCGTTTGCTGCACGGATGGTGGCACAAGTGACGTTAGTTGTTCCATATCAACCAACCTACAAGAAATTAATCGACATTTCACAGAGTCAATTAAATGTTTTGTCCATATATGTATGTTGTATTATTCAGGCCCGTCGAGAAAGGGGAACAAGTTTTCCCGGGCCCCAGGACGTTTGGGGTCCCCGTCATCGCTCCAAAATATTTTAGCAATTACATGTATGTTCGACAGCAAAACTGATCATCTGAATTGGGCGTTTGTCAGTTGTCAGTTATTGTGCGACCATGGCACGATGCCATGCATGACGCAACCTCCATGCTCCAATCCCCCGTCATCCAGCTGACGAAAGATGGCAGGATGTTTCACAGTTTCAGTCATTATGAGGTTGTGATAGTGCCCCGCGAGAATGGTGTTCCGGGCCCCGCTGTGGCTCTCGAAGGGCCTGGTTGCATTATTCAATCAAACAGACAATCATTCAGACGTCCGCTTACAATGTAGCGGCTTTTTAACAGTTTTTCAGAGGCGTGTGTTATACGAATATACGCGATCGAAAAATCACGCCTTAGCCACTCTAACAGTAATCGTTGACGTGTCTGTCCGTCCATCTGTCACGCGCTGGTGGGTCTAAATAACGCAAGCTAGTAGATGTATAGACAGAATGGCTATAACGAAATGCACAGCTGACGCGCAGTTTCTCAGCGGTAGCTGAGCTCTTGTTCTCACCGTCGTCATTCTGAAGGAAAAGACAAAGAACTCAGAAAAAGCATTCGCCAATCTATTCTACCGCATATCGAATACTTTAAAGTTCATTATGACTTTCGCTGACGACATGGTGACGTATAGGGCTTCAGCAACAGGTAAGAACAGGAGATGAAGAAGAGAGATGTCGCCAAAGCGGCGACGACGACGCGACGCAAGAGAATCAGCGAACAGTCGTTCGTTCGTCGGCGGTTCAGCCGCACATCTGTTATTAAGTGCGTTCTCGGCTGAAGAAATTAATTCGCCGCTCGGTAAACACGTTAGACCGCTGCCCGCACCTCGCCGGACTCGCCAATAATGCGACATCTGACGGCGTCGCCACACTGATAGGGAAGCCAACCGCTGCCACCGCCACTGCCGCCTCTGCGTTCTGCTGCTCATTACAGACACTGTCTGTATAAGATACAGCACTTGAGTGCGACGTCGGAAACACAAGCCTACATGTTATGCAGCGCTCTTTTGATATTTTCGTTGAGGTGTGGTTTAGAAGCCTATAGTCGCGTGAAACCGCACAAAATTTGGAATTCACTATTTTCAATAATCGCCTACGAATGACCTGCATGGAATCGTGACCCAACCAAAGTGTTGGCTTAAATCGCAAATATTTGACTTCCATGATGACTGATGAGTGACATATCTTACAGCTACAGCTCCGCGTTAAATGTAAGTCAACATTTTAGTTAACAGCGAATTTCTTGTCCAACCGGTATTTGGTTTTCTGCAAATTGTCCCACTCCAAGTTGACTGTCTGGAGGTCGAGTTCGTGCGAAAGACCAGTACGGGATAATGTTTCCAATATATGTCACATTCACATTCAAGTACGTAATACTTCAGTGATTCGCAAACGACGAGATTCCTTCACAGCGGTATAGACAATAAGTTACTTTTATCACTCAATTCACTTAAGTCACATGGCAGCTTACGACCCTTGTCAACTCAAATTTGCGTGAATGGCTGTTCTTTACGCCCTGATCTTGCTGCCCTTACGAAAATACTCCTGGCACACATTGCAAAAGCAAAATGCCGATTAGGCCCTATAATTAGCAGCTGGTCAAACGGCTATGTCAGTTTGCCAGTTATGCCGTCGATGTTCAGCGATGTTCTACATGTGTATGCATTGTATCACTGAAAGAATACAGTATATTGCTAACTGTATAGACGTACTCACCTGCCGACGTCAACTCAACGGCATTGCAGCACAAAAGAAGCTGCGCTTTGTCTCCAGCAGTCGACGCCGGCCTGCGATGCCGTCGTGAGCACGTGATTGGCTGCGGCGTCAGATGCCGAGAAACGCTGCAGACTGCTAAGCTGACCAGACACGGAGTCGGAGAAATGTAGCTGGCCGTCAGTCGATCTACTCTTGTCATTCCGTGTCAACACTGCTATAGTAGTCGCAGATGATGCTTACAATCTCTGTCGCCTTTTCTGTGCACATGCAGAGGTGAGCGCACGCACTTGTTGTCACGTGACATATGACGTGATCGACGAAACCTTAAGTGACGTCGCTGAGGGACCGTTATAAAGGTTGAGTCAATTAACCTGTACTGACCGATATAGACAGCTTTTATTTCACCAAAAATGGTAGTATCAAAAAACAAAGAATGTTCACGTGCCTCTCTGTCTCTCCATCTTCTGCTCTCGTCTTAAATCACATCCGTTCTCACTTTCTTATCCCTCTTTCTGACTCTTCTCTCATCTGTACAGTGCCCGGGCAGTGACTTCTCGTCCGCTTTTACATTTAACATTTTATTTATATAAATAAAATAAACATATTAAATATATTGGAGAAAATCGTCCTGTGCCATAAAAATCATCTTGTGTTGCCAATGAAATTCATGCGCAATGACATAGAATGCTGAGGTATTTTAATCATATTTAATGTATAATGAGAACATTGAGACGTTTGCTAAGGACTGCGATGCGACCGACTTGAAACCGATGAAATTAGATTTGGATTTTGGAACCCTTCGCTGTAGATTAGGGAAAATGGGCTCAACAAAAATGCATCGTAATGACAACGGATTTTGGCTCGCTGGATGCAGACTGCGTGACAAACCCAGCTTTTTGTAACTTAATAAATACGGCGTTTTTTTCAGGTTTTTGACTGAAATTGCACCAGAGTCATATAAGATATCTGTATACTCTGCAGAATGTGAAGTACGATTGGGCCGGCCAGTTTTTGGCCTGCTACTCGACCTGACCGAGAAAGATGCTAGGAGTGCGCGTGTTGACGGCGAAGGCTCGGGCTGTCGGCGATGCTGTGAGGGCGGACGCTCGGGGTTGGCTGATCTGCGGTGCGGTGCTCGCCGTCACTGTCGTCCGCAGTGGAGTGACGTACAGTTTCGGCATGTTCGTCGTCCGGCTGCATCAGAAATTTCCTCAGCTCAACCTCGCCGAACAGAGTACGTCAGTCAATACGAGCAGTAAATTGTTGATCCCTGCATGAACGCCGTACAGTAATCAAATAAAGCCCAAACAATTGGCTGATACAATACTCGCAGAAACCTGACGTGCAAATTCAATAATCTCGCTGTCGTTTTGGACCCTTTGCTTGTATGCGAAATTGTTTTTTCTGTCCTACAATAGAGTCAAAAGTAAGCTGCTCCTGTGACCTGTGTTGTACGTTGTCGTATGCTTAAAGTTGTCCAAGACATTGCGTTCTGTTGCTTGTCCTGCAGACTGGATTGGTACGTTGTCCTTCTGTGTGTCGCTAACGTGTGCCCCATTGTCCGTTGGTTTCATTCGTTCTCTGGGCAGTAATCACGGATACCGAGTCGTCGGCTTGCTCGGTACCGGGATTCTGGCCGTCAGCTGTCTCGGGTCGTCATTCGTTCAGCAGCCAGAGTGGCTCTTTCTGACCCACAGTCTCCTGTACGGCATTGGTTCGAGCCTCGTGTACATGACGTCGTCACTGGTGATAGGCGACCACTTCCGCAAGGATCACAAATACCATGTTCTCGCCACCAGCATCCTGCTCTGTGGCTATCCTCTAGGTACACGCACGTAGCCTACGTTTCTCTGTTTTCAACGTCATCAGTTATGCAACAAACATACAACTTTCAGGCATAAGAGATGTCAATGTAAATAGTAAATTTATAGAGCGCAATTTTGTCAGTAACAACATAATAAACATACTACGATGAGTATCTCCACTCTCCAGTGCTCGCCTAAAACCATTTTTACAGCACATTAACATAGCTTGCTAATGCAGAGCGCTGTATTAGCTATGATCGATTCCGTCTGTCCGTCGTCAGTCCGTCAAAGTCCGGTATCATGTTTTTGTTGTCTTAACGAAAACGCTACAGTCAATAATGCGGGCGTAAAATTTACTCGTTACAAAACGTGGGGTTGCCTCGATTGAAATGGCATAACTTAGTCAAATGTTGTGATAATTTAACATAGTTTGGCAGTTGAACGTAGATATGAATGACAAATAGCTGTATAAATTTTCTTTTAAAATTCCTATTCGTTGTTGAGATATTAACAAAACACGGCAGGGGATTACTTTTATTTGCCGCACCCTGTTTAACGTTAGAAACCTTCATCGGCCACGTATGTCGGGCGCTTTCTTAGCTGATACTGTCGATACGACTAGACTGCAACATCTGCGTTGTTCAGTGCATTGCACGATCAGTTAGCCAGCCTAGATAGATATGTGCAGCTGACGCGCTGTTTCTCTGCGGTAGCTGAGCTTGTTCTAGAAAATTACGGATCACGGAAATAGTTCGGTTGCGAGCTCCAGATAATTGGACTCCGACGGAGAAGGCCCGACGACAGAATGTACTTCACTGGTTCGGCGGTACAAACAATAACGCCGACAGGAGATCGTGCAGGCGACGTCGGCATCAGAGCGCAGCAGTCGACTCCACCGGGTCTCTCGGTGCTCTGTTATGTAGACACTGACGCTGTGACGCACCGTGTCTGCGAGCTTGTACTGCACTCACTCTGAAACATCGAGCCAGTGCAGTTCAGTTCGTCGCGTAACAGTTGCTATAGGCCTAGGTTGTGGTCATACTTGCGGATGCCAGCGACAAGACAGCCTGCAGTGGTCTGCAATCAGCACACATTGTAATGTGTGAACCAGTAGTAGTCCACTCGTGATATGGCGAAGGAATGGGCAAGCGGTGGTCAAAATCGTTGGACCCGTCGAAGCCAGTAAAACACGTCCCCAGATTTATAATAGGCTTACTACTGCCGCCACTGACGCAACGTCAGACGAACGTATCAACGGCAAAATCTACAGCGGATCGACGTCACGGTGACGGCCTGTCACATGCATGCAGCAACACCACGTCACGATGTCGCAGACACAAATTCATGTATACGATAGTCTAGATGTTTAACATTCGCCCATTTTCATAGTGATGCCTTATATCATGTTGAGACTTTATTATGGGGCAGTTCACAACTTAGCTTAAAATAATAGTCCTTCATTGTTTTTCCACTGCACTCATACGAAGTTAAACGAGCCTGATTTTTTCTTCGGAACCTTCAGAGGTGAGGCCACAAATGGTATATCGTCTCTTTCACTAACTCCGAAATAGATGACTGAATGAACCTTGAATGGCCATTTGACCGGGCTACAACGAAATGCTTAGGTGACGCGCTGTATTCTGTTGCAATGCTTCATTTTTTGTTCTTATTAATTGCTTGTTAGCTATCAGTGGCACTTTTTGATTGCATGCCTGCATATCGCATTGGACGCGCGGATCTATGGGCGCATACAGGCAGTTTGCTGTTTAACCCGATCAACGCGTGGTTGCTGTACAACTACGACTTCCGAGTCGCGTTCCGTTTCTCAGCGGCTGTCATCCTGACAGCCGGTACGCTGTGCAGCTGGTCGTTCACAGCGGCGGACAGTGGTGCGTCGACCGAGCTAGTCCAAGACGACGATGATGACGATGACTGGTCGACAGACGGCGAGTCCTTGCGGCGTTGTACAACCACTGATGTGGTCAGACGGCCGGAAATGGTGCTGTGGTACGCCGGCAACTGTCTCAGCTACCTCGGCTTCTACATGCCGTTTGTCAATCTGGTATTACTTCTAGTCTTTAATGCAGTTTATTGTATGCATGCTAAGCGCTTTTTCTGTCTTATTTGGGCAGTGTTTAGTGCTCCTAAGATCATCATCTGTTAAGACTGTTATTAGGCCAAAGCATCACTTAAAATCGAAGTAAGAACACATACTTAGGCGGCAGCGTAGTGTAGTGGTTGGCGCGTTGGCTTCGATCAACATAGTTAGTCGACACTGGGCCGGTTAATACTTGGATGGGTGATTGTTTGCAGGCAGGTAAACCATCTCATTATGTAACAAGTCACCTAGGTCAACTCAGCCTTCCATCCCTCCGGGGTAGGTAAATGGAGTACCGGCCTGTCCATGGCTGGGGTTAAGGCGGGGTGGTATTTATACCCCACCCAAATACAGAGATTGTAATGTTCAGTTACAAGCAGCCGATGTTGCGTGCAGGGTTATTACATGGAACGTAAGGGAATATCGCTGGGGAAGAGTTCGATTGCGCTGACGCTACTCAGTCTGTCGGAGTTAGTGACGTACATACTGGCGTCAGTGCTTGGCGACAATCTGAAAGGTCGACTCATCTATGCGAACGTGGTCTCGTCCAGCTGTCTGGCAGTTATTTGCATCGCATGGCCTTTCGTTGATGTCGACTACGCTCTCATCCTTTCCGTCTCACTCGGTTACTTACTACATTTCATTACATCGTTAGATTACGAATCACGGCTAACTAACGCGGAAAAGCAGCCTCATACCACAACAGAGCAACAAAGGTGTCGGCTGCAGTCCGCACATGTACTTCATCAGTCACGTTGGATCTAACTGACAACACATTTTACAGTGCTGAGCCAATGAGGTTCTCAATTTCAGTCATCAGCGGTCACACTATAAGCTTTTAGACCGCTCGTCCATTATTGGCGTTGACTTGTACGGACAGCACTATACGTTCGAGAAAATAGGCCACAAACATAGAAAAAAATTCACGTAGGCCTACATCAAAATAGCAGCGTACGAGTTCAGCCTTACGAATTTACTATCTGAGGAAGTCTTAAGTTTTGTTCCCTTTTGCCTTTTAAGCTTCAGTGAGTTGGTCACATGCAGTTGACGTCTGACTTTCCAACACCAACGTTGCCTTTAAGTCATAGAAAAAATAATATATGCTAAGTGATAGTAATTAGACAGCCACAACCCTATATAAGTGACAATACTTGTCCAATAAATAGACATCTTTTCAAAGAAGTTCCATCTGATAGTCATGTCTCTGATGACACGTACTATTTAACTTGCTATAGGCTACCTACTCTAAAGCATTTTACTTTTGAGATTAGCTAATATACGGCACCGGGCCTATTAACCTATTAGTTCTCCATTATAAGAGCGTGTGTCACTTATCATATGATTCCAGGTAAATGAATGAATGAATAACGTCAACCGTGAAATGTGCGTCTTTATTTTACACCGTGTATAGTAAAATACTGCGAGTGAGAACTTGAAATATTCTTTGTCACACACATGTATTTAATAGCTGAGGAAGTCCTCTGTGTCCTTTTGCCTTTTAAGCTTCAGTCAGTTGGTGTTTCTATCTGTAGGCCTATGCTGTTGTTGATCCAGCAAATTTTTTGTCTGAGTTAAGATTTTTGATTTGTATGCCAGGCCTATCCGCGCAGCAGTGTTTCTGTCGTTATCGTTTAGTTAAACACAAACGGTCTTCCTGTGATTGTTTGACTGTCCACAGCAATGGGTGGTTTTCTTGGTCTTAACATTGTCTACACGTACGCGGCTTCTGGTGAAGTGACTGGTCAGCACCTAGATACAGCCTGGTCGTGCACGAACCTCTGGTCGGGCATTGGAATCCTCTTCAGCCCCGTCTTCTCAGGTATGTCTTGCTAAGTCTGCATCGCAAATTTGCTATACGCGTGCATGCAGCCTTTGGAGAGTTTGCTATCCTATGGGCATTGACAGAGCGTGATTAAACAACTGGAAGAATTGAATTGGAAAAAATGATTGAACCGTCTTATGTGTATATACTTAGTCTTATTCACTTCCTTATTTAAACCGCTTTAATAAGAATAGCTTAGTTACGATCATTTCTTCCCCTGAGGAGAAATACGGTATAATGTCGCTGAATTAACGGGCGCTCAGAGGCTAATGAGTAGACTGAACAGTCATCTTAGGGTAAAAATGAAAATTTACAAAAAAATATATATATAAACGTTCAAATCAAGACAAAGAGCCAGTCGTATAGCCTACGCTGAAATCGATTAACGCGACAAAACATGGCGTTCGGTTGGACAATTCACGATAAGCGTGCCTATATATTATACATTTGGTGATAATTTCAGGAGCCGTGTATGAGCTGAGCAAATCTTACGACCAGGTGTTTATCGTCATCGGAGGCGTGTATATCATCGACGCGCTGGTGTTCGGTGCCGCGGCGATACTGCAAAGTCTACGGCGACAGCGACGACGATTATCCCCGACCACGGCAACGCCGACTAATTTCGACAGTCGCGGTGGCACAAGGTTTCAACCCTCCGCCGACTTCCGTCTGACCAACGTCAATTGTACGCGGATTGTCACAGTCCCGCCGCTGTTTTCGACCTACGGAACAGTTGTCGCGAATGCCGGTAGTGCCACGGGGCAGTACGTCGGCGAAGACGGAAAAGCCGACATCGGTAAACGTCGCAACCAGACGGTAACGACGTCAGCGCCGTCTACTGTACACGCCAAGTGATTACTGACGTCGAGAGGCAGCGAGATTGCGCCATAATTGCTTATCATGCGCACTGCGTACAATTCACTATTCGTTCTGCAGCCTGTTGTCTCGACTTGTGTGCCACACAGTGTGCGACTGACAGACGAGTTAAGTGGCAAAAAGTGCTATTATTATGTTGCCAGAATGTCACCAGTTAACTGACTTTTCAACACTGAAAACGTTACAGTCTACCGTATAAATTACGATTTATAAACGGTAAGTGTTTGAACTATATCGACTATTTGTTTAAGAATTTTAAAATATATTCTGTGTTACGTATATCTCTATATTTTGTAAGTTGTAATTTAGGCATGTTCTACCGCTGTACATTCTTCAGCATTTAATTATTCAATAATGTAACCTTATTTGCAATTTGTACGTTTTTCTTTGGACCTCATATAGTAATTTGTTGCTGTATAGTTATTTCTTATGAAGTGTACCGGTACATTCATGGACCTTGTTGTCTGGGATAAACAAATGGATAAACTTAATAAATAATAGCATTTTCACATGTTACTGTGACTTGTACGGTAGTAAAGTATATGCACCTTCGTTAAGGACGACACGCTTTCTGCCGTGTCTGCGATTTTTAGCGCGCGACAGATGATATGCAGAGCGCACATATGCTATCGCCCGTCTGTCTGTCTGACCGTCCGTCTGTCCGTCCGTCACACGGGTGGATCAGAAAAACGGTTATAGGATCATGCAACTTTCACCACAGAGAAGTCTAATCCATGTAGTTTTTGCGGTAAAGTTTAATCCAGAAATGCTGACGTGTTCCTCCTGAGCGGAGTCTGCGGAGGCGTCAAACAAAGGTGGGGTGGGGGAAAACTAGCTATTTTCTAGCTTTATGCGTCGAC
>Ga0209681_1000411_pt1 | contig 11060 bp, 6 predicted proteins | sample WorMetLIZISLAND2_3_FD_187416 | JGI IMG/M metagenome (GOLD analysis project Ga0209681, IMG submission 187416) | Marine gutless worms symbiont microbial communities from Max Planck institute for Marine Microbiology, Germany - Olavius clavatus LIZARD... ... | reverse complement strand
TAATAATTGTACACAAAATGCACAATATAACTGTAACGCACCCTTTGTCTCTGTTTTATATTTGCTGCAGTCATAGTCACAGCCAACAATTTCGATCTCCACAAACGGACATGCAATGCCGCGGCCAACCTTCACCAAGTGTCGGGCGCTCAGCACCTGAACATCACAGTATAATCAGCAAATTCAAAATCTGACAAATCTACTAAATAATTGAGAGTCGTTGTAAGCACGCGTTTGCGATGTCATCCAAAATGGTGCAAAGTACAGCGGCAAAATTTTGCATGCGGACCCATGTCATTCCTGTGTAACACATGGGCTGGGTCTGATGTTGATATGGGTCATCACTGGGAAGAAAATGTACCTTTTAAAATGCGTTTCAGGCCTTGCAGAGTACTGCTTCAAGCCTCAGCATCGCCTGTGGTGGGTTGGACAGTAGGCGCGAGCAGTCAAACCATGGGCTGAGCCAAGGGTGGCCTAGCTGTATGCGGTGGGGGGCATCTAGTAATTTACAAAGCAGCACTGTTTCACATAACAAAAAATGGCACAGAACGTATTTTCTGTATAAAGATCCAAAAGCCAAGTTTATGTCTGATGGACTACCTTTCACAAAAATTTCATGAAACTTCTCCCACAACTTCTTTGGTTAATTCCATCAATAGATAATAGAGACAGAAACACAAAACAACAAATTAACAATGTTAATAAACAGCTATGGCTGACCAACCGTGACTGTTATGGTGAGTGGATCAACGTTGACCAATGTGTGTTTGTCGAACGGTGAGTATGATGATTGTTTAATGTAATCAGGCTGTAGAACGTAGCCGCTGTGACCATTACACAGGAACCAGCCCTGATTCAGCTGCATCGGCCGATCTACAGCACCAGCAATTGCTACCACTCACTACTACTTTACATCTTACAACATGCCAATTTCTCTCCACTTACGCCAGTCCATGCTGTGTCCCCAACGGCGAACAACCATGTCAGAGTACTGAAGGGTTTCAAAGCACTTCAGAGTTAACAGTACATTCAAACAAAGCATTTTTGCATGCATTCAGAACCACAAGAACAAACGACAGCAAAATGCGAAAAACAAACATAAACACAACCACATAAATAGCTCATATGTTAATCTTTTCAGCCAATGAAGAAAATAGTTGCTCCTATTTTTTGATGGCATAAATGACTTTTTGGGACAGCAAACTGGCTGTCATAAATGAAGAACCTACTGCTTTACAGGATATGTGGCTACTTCCACAGCAATGGAAACTGGAAACATTCATTGCAACAACCAATAGCTATAGCCATGCAACAACCGAGTATAGCCATACTCGGCCTATCTGAAATTCACTTATTATCGTGTACAGTAATCCAACTTCCTAATAAAAATTATAAAAAACAACAATAAAACACAAAATGACACAAATATAATAATCAAAGGCCAAATGACAGGCTATTAGCAAATAGGCAAAAGCTCAATATGCACTGGATCAAGCATGGTATGACACTGGAACCAGACGGGATATCCTAAGAAGATATGGCCAAATGATGCAGAGCTTAAGAAAAAACACAGAAGGCAAATTAACACGGCAACACCTCAAACATGGTTATTAAAATAGTGAGTTTCATCACAACTTCAGTGATATACAGACCTGGTGTCTGGTAATTCATTGCCACCATATGACAGCCACAGTTCCATATCGTTAGTGGATCAAAGTTTGAAGAATCGATCCGCTGGCCCTTAGGGTAGACACGTGTTATACAAATGCGATTCAGACTCAGAAGCATCGAAGCACGCTGTGCTGTCGCCAACTTGACGATCCTCGTCTCAGCCAATGACAGCATATCATAATAGTTTAGTGTCGACTCGAATGCTGTAAAGTTGGCACGATTCTGAAAGACTGTCACAATAAAACCATTTAATTTTCAAATCACAACTCTGTTATTTATTACAGTGAACTGAGTGAGCGAGTAGTTTCTTAACAGCACATAAGCATGTGAAATGCCACTTCATGCCTTAAATGATGTATACAATCATAGCTATTCCATGAATAATTACTAACAAGGAAAGTAAAAAACGTGTAAAATCAAGGCTATTTAGCTACAGCCAAAAGGACACAGCAGAAGTCGATAAGTTGCTCTGACTGTACTTAACAGAGAGACTGACACAGCAACTGACAGATCACAAGTGAATTACCAAAGTCTAATGAGATGTATGCAAAAGGTAAGGCAAATCCAAGCCATCATCACAGCGACAGTGGTACATCCAGAAAACGACAAACAACACATTCCAACAGCTACTTTCCATGTTTACCTAGGTTCGGCGATATGTAAGCAAGCAAGCAAGCAAAAAGTAAGTTTATATGAACAGTTTTATGCAAACATCACTGCATATAGTATCCAGCAATCATCAAAGGACTCAAAGGACAACTTTACAGACTGCCAGAGTAATACATTTACATAAAATAACAAAATCCATAAGAGGAAGGTCAGCTTACCTTTCTCGGTGTCATAAGACACAGGCTGGCAGTACACTATCAGATCAGACAGCTCTTTCGCTATCCGCAAAGTCCGCTCAATCTGGTGTGTTTTTATGACCTGATTGCCAAAAAATAACACAGCAACATTTAAGCAAAGTATACCACTATCTCGGATTTTTGTTCAACTTGCCAATTACTACAGATTAGTTTACACAGAAGAAATAACACATCAGTTTTTGCTGAACAGTAAAGATATTTGTGTAACCAACTGTTTTACTTCCAATTCTTGAAGCACTTCTGCGGACAGCACTGTACATGATATGTATCAAGCATTTGTTATCTTCAGTTACATGCACACTTTTGGGATATATGTAAAGCAGATTTGACTTCTGCCGCACCACGACCTACATACCAAATATCCTCGTGTCTCCCAAATGTCAGTGTCAAAGTACTTAAAGAGGTTTACTTGCATGATCGATAGATAGGAGTAATTGTAAACATACGACTCTTTCAGCATTACAGCTGCATTCTCGAATGCATTGAATCCACTGCAGCATATCTTCCTCCGACGATGCTGCAATCTCTCGTGCTGTTGGCTGTATCGGTGAAATAATACGGAACACATATGGTTTATCACCCCGGCCTCCAGGCAACCGATCTACAATATGACACACAAATCTTTAGCAACATTAGCATATGCACGGATTGATCTTTTTAAAGGATCGGCCAGCATAACAAGTATTTTTTTTATTCTTATTCTTGTTCTTCTTATAATTATCATTATTGCTTTTATTATCACTACTACTACTGTTGGCGATTCTGTTTAACAGAGACGTGGCCATTAAAACATAAGATAATTTGGATCTGTTTCTATTTTCCGCACCATCTTTCTCTTTCTTCAACGTGTGAATTGATTTTCTCAAAAATTTCATGCTGCACGAATGTAGCTTTAGCAGCATTCTGCAATGCAAAAATTTTTTACACGTACGAAAACATACCGTCATCACTGACGATCACTTGCTATTAGTATCAAATCAGGCAGGGGGCTTGACTAACAACAAGAAAGAAATGCTTTCACCAAAAAACATTTGAGGCTCCTTGACTGCCATATTGGCTGTAACTATGTTTACACAGGATATAAGTACCAGATTCTCCTACCAAAGTGGGGGTTTTCAGGGTCACCCAAATTAATGATACCATTATTACTTGTCTCCAAATGATGCTCATTGTTATAGTAACAAAAAAATTGGGAATTTGGACACACAAACAGGCTATAACACAGACTGTATAGGAGAAAAGTCAGACATTTTGGTATAGAACTGGGATTTTCAGGATTGCCCACTCCAATGTAATGATGTCATTCAAACTGGCTTCCATCCTACCTATTGTAATGTGGCTTGAATAAGAGGTAAGTCCCAGATTCTAGTACGAAACTTATGGTTTTTGGGGTAGGCCAATTTAAAAACAGACATTATTATTATTATTATCCTGGACTCACTGCCCGTCCATGGTACCACCACCTGCTCTTTACTCTAGAGTCTAGAATGTGCCAGTACGTGTCTGTGTAACAACTGACCTACAGTGACACCAGTGAGGTCAATGGTGCCTTTCTGCAAGCTGCCTAGCGGAGATGTGTCATTATCATCCTCTGTGGTCAACACCTCCTCCACGTAGTTGGCGGGGAACCACAGCTGGACTTTACCGCCATAATTTCCACGCCACCTTGAACAACATGACACTGCAACTCGTATCAGCTAGCAACAAGATGCTAAACATTACTCTGTACTACTACTGCTACTGCTAAAAACTGAAGTACACTAGTTGGGTATAGCATGGAAATACTAGCAGTGACTAAATGCCACTAGTAGTATTCTCATTACTATGTGCATTTCATAGCTATGAGTTCTAGGTAAACGGACATCCGCTACAAACAGCTTCAGCAGTTGACAAAGATTTACACACGAATGCATGATGATGATGATGGTGTATGTTTGGGCATCAAGATCATGGCGCATTGTGACTATTTGTTTAAATTGTGCCTCTCTAATTTTTTTACTTACTAAGGTAAAGGCAAGGTAAACAATAATTTGTTATAGCGCACTCAAGCTAGACAAGCCACATCAGAGGCGCTCAGGTACATGGCACGCACCAAGCAGCATCGCACATACCAGCCTTAAAACTTTCCCAGCTGTAGCCGGTACTCATTTACCGACCCCGAAAGGACGGAGGGTTGAGTAAACCTAGGCCCAGGGTGCAAACAGCAACTGGCCCACAGTTGCTATGCGACTGCCTGCAGCCAGCGGGACTCAAACCCTGACCTCGCAATCGTTAGTAGAACACGCTAACCACTAGGCTATCGCATTACTAATCAGCCATAAGCATTACTAATCAATGACTAGTTTAACCAGTTACGGAGACTCTCATGAGTGCACTTTTTGAAACTGCTACAGACAGAATGGTATTTAACAGCATCAAACTAGTGAATAATTATTGTCTGTGACAGCCAATGTACTGCAGTTATATAACAATGCAAACAACTAGGGATATCTCCACAAAAGTGAATCTCACCATCCCCCGTCTTGCTTCTGTACATCTGAAATGCACGCATTTTTCGGAAAAGACAGCTCATCGGAACGCTGCGCCCGATAATCATACAAGGCACGAACTCGAAGCTAAATTGCACAAGATTACTTGTAAGTCATTCCAACAAAAACGAATCAGCAATTTTAAACATATAAGTAATAAGTAAGTAACTAAATTTATAAAGCGCCAAAAAATGAATCTAAGGATGGATTGTGGGTTGCTAGGGGGTGTCAGGAATGCCAATTGAAAATAAAATGTTTCATTTCAGAAGGTTGTTAGAGATTCACAGAAACGAACACTGAACAGTACTCTTACCACTGTGGTAAATATTCCAAAGGCTTTCAGGTAATCGTGGGCACCAAGTCTTGGTTTAGTCTCTCATTATCAATCTGATACTTTATGTCACCTACCTGGCTTATTGTTATGTCAACCAAAAGCAGTCATTGTAACAAAATAATTTGCAATTTCGTTTCGTCGCACATCAATAAAACTAACCTTGGAACTGAAGTCGTTAGGATTTGTATACAGTTCACCAGTGTACAAGGCTTCGGCATCTGGCACCTGTCATCACATCCATGACCAGATACATGTTTATTGACTATTCATCAATGCATGTACTTTGGTGCTCTGAGATTGTTTGTTTGGCATGAAATGGCAGCAGTTCTAAATCTATTGTACATGTCCATCAACTATTGATTTCACGTAGTTTTATTATCATATGCTATTCTTTTGACACTGTTTGTTGGGCGACAGAATGGCATCAAATGGCATAACTTTTGCAAAAGGGAAAGCAACTTGGGAAACTGATTAATTTGGAGTAACTCCAGAAAATCATGCCACTCAAGCAACAATTGGAATTAGTTACACATATATGGTATATTACAGGCTACTATTAAAGGAAATTATAAATACACATAGCCTTATACTCTCAGTATCATACAGATTATTCCAAAAAAACCAAAACAAAGCACAATATATTACAATTACCAGTACCACATAACCACTATTACTATACTAAGTTTTTGTTTAAGCAGCCATTTTTCTGAGTTACTCGAGGTAAAGTCACTTGTGCAAAAAGTGCACGAATCTAAATTGTCAAAGCACGATTTCGTCCAGGCAACATGCCATTCTTGTTACCTAACAAACACTGTCAAAGCACTGTGGGGTGTAACAATTAAAAAAGATAACTAAACATCCACTATTTACAAAAATTAAATCTTTTACAGCAGTAATACATTGATTAAAGTGACAGGCCTGGGAATATGTATCCACAAACAATCTGCAATATGGCAATATGTGATCAATCCGGGACAAATAGGCCAGTTACAGAAAAACTAACAGCAACATAAGACGACAGTGTAGGACAATACTTTACAAACCACAGTTCCAAGCTTCTCTAGTAACTGGCTGCTGACAGGATAACGGAGTTTCATCCTGCGATAAAGCGAGTGCTTCTCATAGTAAGTGACCAGCTCCACCAGACTCTCAAATGATGCATTCCCAATTGTATAAAGACGACCCTCCTGCTTGATCCGGCAGTGCTTCACTTTGCCCTCAGCTCTTACAACGACACAACAATTACAGAATTACATTTTATTCCATTCAAATTTTGGTTACTGGCATACTAAACAGGAAATTTGCAAAGTGGTCACTAAATATCCATCAAACCTCAAATGTGTCACTGCACTAAACTCATAGTGTATAACATCAGAAAATTAACAAATCTGTTGAACAATTAACAGAAGACAGAATTAACTGCAAAGCTGGTGCTTCATGAACTCATGAACCTGCGGTGGCAGAAGACCAAAAGAGTAACATCAAAAAGTACAATTTAAGTTGTCTGTTATCTTATGTACTCAACTACACTGAGCAAAATTACGAAAATACAAAAATATAAAAATTATTAGAAAACAATATTTACATTTACTGGATTTGTTAGCAGGGAAAAGTGCAGTACGTAACAGCAGACATGTTGTATCAGCCGACACTGCGCACTATAAACGATTTTACTTTTTATCACAGAAACTGGGCTCACTAACTAAAGATTTGATCAAATACCAATTTGAATACAAGAGCTAAAGGGTGAAATGCATGCTGATGCAAGTGAATAGAAATGACCATATTATTCAATTTTCTCAGTACCTAAACGTAATAGCAAACTGAGAAGGATCGGTGTCATGTTCATTGGGCCGCCGAGTTCGCACCAGAAATGCTCCATCTTTTGGGATTCTGCACAAGACGTCTTCGGCTTCATCGCGACTCAGCTTGTCATAAAACCACCTGCCACATGATGATATATCTACCTAGTGTTAAATACAGACAAAAATGTGCAGCGCAATTGTACGTCTGCATCAGCATATGTTGCATCATAGAAAATGATACATAGAAATAAAGTGAGCATGATCAGCTGGGTGTGTGGATCCACAGTGAAAGGAAGAATGCATTTACTGCGAATGTAAACCATCAGCTTGGTTAAGGTGATTTGTATAAGTTGATCACAAAGATGACACTGATTGTGTTAAGTGATGTATGTCGATGGACACTGACAGAACTAAACACAGAACAAGCACAAAGATCTGGTAGGATTATGTCAAGGAAGACATGAAGAGTTTCAGCCCATCCCATAAGGATGTGCAAGATAAGGATGACTAGAAATTGAGATTCAAGGTGGCAACTGGTTAATTCAGGTATACCTGGAAAATGGTCAGTAAAACGAGGTGTGCATGTGTGCCAGCATAATAGACTATGTAAAATGAGACTATTCATCTTTATTTAACACACACAAATCTTGTTTAATTGGCCCATTTTCGCAACATATCATGGGCATGTCTAGGGTTCTCAATTAAATCTGTGGCAACAGCTTCAGAAATACAACAATCGATCGATCCATCCATCACAACACATTTATATATGTCGCAACCAAATCACTGTACACCCAGCAACTCTAACAGATATTCCAACAATTCCCAAACAGGAAGCCCAACCCTTATCTGTAATGTACTCCATAAAACTCTTAATAACTGAAAACAAAAGTCAAAAATAATAGCAGAAGTCGTTCGCTGTTGCTCAAAGGTCTCCAAGGAAGACATTAGAAACAGTAATTCTCACAGGAGACAGAGCTGCTGACTGCTGAGCCTAACATCAAACCAAAAGGGTCACAGGAGATTAAAATACAATATGCTTAATTGCTTACTCCTTGCCACGATGTGATTCTGGCTGTGGAACGGGCTCTGTAAGAACCTGTTCAAACTCATGACTCTTCAGAGGATGTTGACGGTAGAATGTGATCAGGCCGTACAGACTGTCAAAGAGCTTGTTCTCAATTAAGTAGTACTTCACCTGTCCTCGCTCGGCACGAGACTTGATTCGACAGTGACTGACTACTCCCTGCCGCCTGAACACCATCACGCCATTGTGTTTCATTGTAATGCATACCACAGTATGATCACACAGGTGGCAGATAAATGAGTGCATAATCTTCACCCACACTTAAAATCCAACCTAAAATAAATAAGTACCAAATAAGCACCAAATAAATAAGTAAAATAAATAAATTATACGGCAAGTAAAAGCAACATGGTGCTGATATCTATAACTACAGATCTTACCTTAAAGCAGCAGATCTGATTCTAATATAATATTCCATATAACACTGTGCCATCAATGTGATTAGAAACTTTCCTGGACTGCGCATTACCTGGTTCAAGCAACGTATAATGACGAAAAGTGAGGAATCCAGAAATACAGAACTTTTGTTAAAGACCTTGAGGAATTGTGTAGAGAAAGATACAAAGAGTTCCGACCCATCTTCAGAGGAGAATCACAATCAAGGGAAACACGACTAACCTAAGAATGGTCTATGCGTGCGTACGTTTGTGTGTGTATATGACTACATTACCTGTAGTGCTTGTGCTGTGAAAGAGATGTCACATCTTTCTTGCCGAAAACTGGGTTACAAGACAATGGTGATTCCAATGTCAAAAAATGGTCTGCTAATAAATTATACTATGATGGGCATTAACATCATGCCACTCTGTCAATATCTTAAAATTAGTGATTAGTAAAGGTACAATATTTGTCCTGAACACATGTTTGACAATACATTCCATTTAAACAGCTTAAACGTGTTGGCATCCCCTTTTCTTGAAAAGTTTTCAGACAGTTTATTGTACTAATTGTGACCCAGTGTGTGATTATGACATACCAGAATGACAAACTGTAGTCACCAACAAACGTATAGCTCTCGCGGACCAAAAACGTTCCATCTCCGAGGAATGAATATTCTTGAAGCAGCTTCTCGGCTACTTCGCGGCTACCAACTCGCTTGCCGTGAAACCACTTCTCACTGAAGTGCATCTCTTGAGTCGGCAGATTCTCCTACAAGTGACAGACATCAGTGAACCAAACAGCCGACAGAGAAACATTTCTGCATCATCATCATCATCATTTGGCATGCACCACTTCAGTGCTTACTGCTTAGCTAAGAGTGCTGCCAATAACCTCCAGAGTGGACTCTCCAGTGCCCATTTGGTGGCATCTTCCACACTGAGGTTGTTGGATGATAGGTCATTCTTCACAGTGGCCAACCGGGAGGTGTGAGGATGTCCTGTCGGCCTTTTCCAATCACATTGAGGAACTGCTGTAAGAATTCTCCTGACATCAGCTCTCCTGGCATCACCTGAGTCAACCATTCTTGCCAAGTGGCCAAATAGCACCACACACCTTTTCTGAATGGAATGCTGCAAATACCCAAGTACCCAGTAACCTAGATGACAAATATATGCACACAATGGCAATATTTTATGCACTATCAAATTATTTATTATTATAATGATTACATGCACAATATCTCACTGTCTCTGCACAAAATCTTTAGCATAAACCTGTGGAATTCCACCCACAAAAGATGTGATTTGGTATACAGATCTGCCAGTGGCACCACTGATAAAGTACCTCACTTTCTTACCATACAAAGTTAAAAATACACCAACTTACATACAGACAACACAAACTAGCTATGCCACAGCTTCACCAGGCACATGACAATGAGAAGTGGGAATATGAAGAAAAAAGACCATACGTTCTGAGAATTTGAGAAATATAAAATATTTTTTAAATAGCCAGACTGTTAGCATTTGATTTTATCACTACCTCCATGTTAGCATTAGTGAGGTTGTCTTCTTCCTCTTTCTCGTCAGCATCCTCATCTTCATCAACAGCGTCACTCTGAGAAAACACGCTCGTTTCATCCGTGTAGTACAGTTTTGTTGCACTCAGCAGGAAGAAGTGGGCATTCCATTGCTGCAAGCAAATCACATAGCAGTTCAAAGCAACAATGATCATGACATTTTGTCCACTCTCCATAGCTAAACACACACAAATTGACAGACGTAATCATTATTTGGCCTAAATATAAATATTTACATAGGTGTCCCCTCGGCTTTTGTTTTGTTTTTGACAACCTATTTTCTGCTGTTGTCCAAGGTCTCCCACTGAAACTTTTAGGTACTGTTAGAGCATGACTTTTTACACACTCCTAGATTCCGTTTTTGGTCTAATTTTCCAGGATTAATACCAGCAAATCTGGGTCCCAAAAATCTTCATAGTGAAACTTTTTGGACAGTTCTTTCTTCCTTTGTTCCTGGCAACTGTGGGATGGCCACAAATCAATTCCACTCAACAGCACAATAAACACTCACTTCGAACACTAACAACCAACATAATTAGTTTTATAGCAATAAATAACCACAGAGAAGCAAAACCTGATCAAATGGATCTTCCAAGAACAAAATGCCATTTTTCACGGAGGAACTGATGTCTGATTCTGACATAATAACTGTACCACAAATGTTTCAAACACTTTTCATTGTCATCATACTGTCAGAATGATTGATTATATCACGAAAACAATCAGCTTCACATATGAAACTCAAATAACAGCAGTTAGCTTGTCACCTTCAATATTTGTTTAACTGAACACTTTTTCACAGCTAATCC
>Ga0209681_1000410_pt1 | contig 11063 bp, 9 predicted proteins | sample WorMetLIZISLAND2_3_FD_187416 | JGI IMG/M metagenome (GOLD analysis project Ga0209681, IMG submission 187416) | Marine gutless worms symbiont microbial communities from Max Planck institute for Marine Microbiology, Germany - Olavius clavatus LIZARD... ... | reverse complement strand
GGGTTGGGGTTGGTATGCATTCGATGACCCCGTGACACGTTATTCGGGGTCAGGAGTCACCATATAGCGATACCCCTCCCTCCTCATCTGCTGTCACTGGTCTGGTTCCAGATCAAAAAAATCGAAGTGGTTGGAGTTAAGACACTTGCAGCTAGAAGAAAATTCTTACACTGTCCATTTGTTTCTTGGGTCCGAAAACTTTGTGTGTCCGGACCTCAACATTTTTTGGTTATAGCAGGACTGAATTTGTCTTATACAGTAAAATTTAGTCGTTTTCTTACAAGTAACCAAGTAAGTAAGGTTAGTGTTATTGACCAAGTGCACACGTGGCCAGCAAGCTGACAGATACATTATTTACATGACTCGATGGGCCAAAATTGACTGTGCGTGCATGCATGTGTGACCCTTGTAGTTCCATGTATGTCGCAGCTCTAACTGTGAGTAAAAATAAGTGATTTCTGAAATTCTGATATTAGTATATTGTGGCTTGTTTGGAATTATCTTTCCGACTCATGTTGTCAGCCAAATCACGATCAGTCATCTTCATGTCTCATTTCCAGATGCTGTTTTATCATTTTCATTCTTAACCATCCATGTTGCAAGTATGATTTCGGTAAGTGTTGCTATACTAAGGAGCGGGTGAACATATAAGTTTTCGAAACAACACTAACAAATTTAAAATAGATTAGATAGGTTTTGGATAACGTGCGAAATTAATTTATGATTTTCAGGCTCAGTTGCATGAAACTGGAAGACAAAGTAAAGTATGTAATTAGGAATTTCAGTTTATTATTGTTAGTGCGGTTATGGACTGAAGTAGTGGACACAGAGGCATTGGTCTATGCTTGCATGTTCTATCTATCTATCTATGTCTTCAGTGTTTCATTCTGCTGATTTATTTCACAAATCCATCAATCAAAGCTGCTGGTATCCACCAAATTACTTTCACAGACTTCATACATTGCGCTAATCTTTTTTTTATTTTTGATCTCTTTTTTCTGTTACTTTTGTGTTTTGGGCATGTGCAGTAGACTAAGCTGGGTATATACCAGTTTTTTCAGCTAGCTATACAAATGGTGTTCTAGAATACCCCAGACAGCATTAAGCCTACATCTGATGTCGTCATTAACTTTTAAGAATGCAATTTCATAGTTTTTTTCCAGATATCTGATAGTTGCAGGGAATGCAGTTGCAGTTGATATTTGTTTCAAAATATCTGGTTTTAGTGGCATTAGTCTGAAAAACTAGCTTAGATGTTATTATTAATAAAGAAGTTGAACAGTGCTTTTTTGATGATCTGTATAACTCAAAGTCTGCTGTGCAATTTGCCTGTGCAGCAGTTTTTAAAAAGCTACGTGACCTGGGAGGACTCTGTCTTGGTGAATTGTCAGCTGCTCCAACTGAGCTGACATTTGGGACAACTGTGATGTTTGTGTCTTACAACGATCATGAAAGGCAAGTATCACTTGTTTGCAGCATACCATTATGAAACATTGGTACACTTGGTGGTGTAGTGGTTAGCGCATCAGACTTGCAATAAACAGGTTTCGAGTTTGACTTCCGGCCGTTTCACCGTTAGGTAACAACTGTGGGCGAATTATTCACACTTATGTGCCTCTGTCATGCCGTGACATTATTGCAGATGGGAGCAGGGGGGGACAGCTATTTATGAGCTTTCTGATGCCCCCATTCCTAGTTGTTTGTGATACATTCAAGGTTACGGTTGGCAAGCTATATAAATTGCTTAGTGCTTACTTATGTTATGAACACAGCTTGAAAGCAGTGCAAGCGATTGTTATTATTTGACGTTTGGGAGTCTGTTCACTCTGTTGTATATCGTATTAGATCCTACGTATGGTGGTGACCTCCGATAGCCTTGGGACTTCAGTTTATCTCAAGAGGTCATTTAGAGCTGACATGCCTTCAGTGCTTCGATGGAGTTGGTTGGGGGACAGGAAGGGCATTCAGCTTTAAAGAGAAAGGTATGGAGAGTTTTTGGCCTCTACTGTGAGGACTCCCATGATAAGAATTACTGGAGCTGACCAGGTGTGTGTGCATGTGTGAAATCATTTACAACTGCTAACCAGTGACCAATAATAGTAAACAAGGCATCAATGTGCTTTTGTTGTTGCTGGTTTAAAATCGAAGTCTTTGTTTTTGTTGATTTGTTACTGCTGCCTGTGTGTGTTGCAGTTATGTTGCGGTCACTGTGTACAGTGATGGCTTGGTTACAGTAGATCTGCAGCATCACACTGACAACGCCAATGAATATGGCACTTTAGTAAGTAAGTCGCTTTCCTTAATTTTATTCTTGTTGTCATGATCGTTATCAAGGTGGCCGATTCTGATGTCATTTTGCACTGTAACTGTAACTACAGCATTTATAATGCGCCCCGGCTGTTATACCGATGATGCATTACAGAGCTACACAGCGGTGTTCTGAGGTCCATAAGTCAGGCAGAACAGATACCGGTACCGGTATGTCTTTTTTGGCTGAATGACATCGATTGCAGTAGCTTGAGTTCTGTCAGCAGCCAGTTCCAAGCACTACTTCAATCTGCTCAGCACTGAGAATATAGTTTATTGCACAGTGGCACAGTTTTTTTGAACATTGGTCTAACTTTCTTTCAACTACTGTCTTGCCATCTGCTTTAAAGCTATTGGTTAAGCCCCAGGAAGGACTTTGCCTTATCTTACTTTTCCTTCCTTACCTTAGGCACAAGCAGCTGCCTACTCTTATCACATTGTAGGATCATGTGGAAAAGGAAAATTAGGGGACAACTTGAAAATGGTGATAGAAATAGTTAAAGGTTAAAAAAGGTTAAAGGTCGTGTGTAGCTGTTACAGCTAAATGGTGTCACTTGCCATATGGGGTCACGCAGTGTAACCTGCCGCTGCCACCCAACACAAGTAATCACACCTGCCTTAACCCCAGCCAGACAAGCTGATACTTGATTTACGCACCCAGGAGGGATGGAAGGATGAATTGAACTAGGTGACTGGATGCATACCGAGATGATTTACCTGCCCACAGATGGTCACCCATCCACGTACAAAGCCGACCAAGAGTCAAACTCACAACCTGTTGATCACAGGTCCGACCCCCTACCCACTAAGCCAGTTAAATGAAGTGTGTCTGTGTTTGTGTGTTTGTGCCATAGTCATCGCTCACTCTGCGAACGAAATTGTAAATAAAACATTTTCGTCGTAAGTTTGGTTATTAGCTTTAAACGCTGTTTATTAATAATTTGTAGTACATTCGTTGTCTGGAGAAGAAAATGGCTAATCATCTTGGAGCCAGCTGCATAGAGCATAACAGGTTGACAATTTATTACTTCCGTAAATGATTATTAAAAATAACAACAGCAGCAACAATTTTTGTTATTGCAGACTTATATGGCACTTGTTTTAGACTGTTACTTATGCTTGGGAGACGTGCCTTCACCTCTTCGTTTGGTTCATTTTCTTGGATATATTCAGCTATAATAATAGATTTGGGGTACAGTTGATAGCAGCCTGTAGTTGGTCTCACTCAGCCTGGCCATCCCTCAGTGGGTAGGCAATATGAGGGGTAATGATGGCTGCCGCTACTGCTGTCTGAGAAATGGCCAGTTCTGCATAATAATACAAGAACATTTTGGCGTACTGATTTAGTTGGTAAAAGGCACTGGCTGTCCTTCCCGCCGAGTTGGGTCAAAGCAGGAACGGATATCGGTAACCTAGTGGCAATGGACCTCCATTGTGGTGCTCGGGGCTGTTGTAGAATAAGCCTACCTCACTTCCTGGCTGAGAGTTGTAAAAGGCGACTGAACCAGGGTAATTTTGTTGCTGCTGTATGTTTAGTTGTTTGTTTTCTTTGATTCATATTGTGTTTATGTGTGTATTTTTGTGATTTATATTGAGTATTTTCCTTATTGTTTGTTCGTTAGTAACAGTCAAGTGATTGGCTGTGAAGACTGCCTACGAAATGACCTATACTGTGTCGGATGGGGCGTTAAACTCTACTCAATCCAGTCCAATCTGCCGAGTTGGGGTATATGCTAGATTTATTGGGTATAACCCTCTCTCTCTCTCTCTCTGGAGCATGTCACGAGGACGTAGCCGCATCCACGAGTAGGCGCCATGCAGGTCTATCCATAGCACGCCGTCTTGCCGTCGCCAGGCCAAAGTTGAGCGGGCGCAGATCATCCTCAACCGTTCTCAGCCAAATATAACCCTCACTGACCCAAAAGCAAGGAGGTCTCACACAATGGGCCTATATTTATGTGAAATCTTTAGTTTTCATTTCTTATTGTTCCATGTATCATGAAAGCCATTGAGTGTTTATTCTGTTGGTTGGTTTAGCCTCCACTGTCCGATCCGCCGAGGACAAGCTATTTGGCCGTACAGCGCGTCAGCTGATGACCGCCTACTGGAGATGGACTTCGAAGCTCTAGTTTACGAGAAAACTTCTCCGTGGCAGAATATTCGTATCATTCGCACACGCGTGTCCGGCAATGCTTTATTCCTCGACGGAGAACCTAGTTAGTCATTTCTTGATCAAGAATTGATCTCATATTGCTACTCACCTTGTTGTAGTTGTTTTTGGTATAGTTGGGGCGACCTCTTCAAAAAAGCCTACTACAGCTCTGTCATTTCAAATCAGCTTGAGATGAAATTTGGCAGAATTGTTCTTCAAGTAAATTCTGATATGACACCATACTTTCACGATAGCGGCCATGACGTCATTTCACGAAGAAGCATAAGGCGCAGTCATTTCAAATCGGATTAGGCTAAAACTCGGCATGATTTTGTTCTTAAAGTTAATATACATCGTTTGACGGAGATTTTCGATTTGATGCCCACTTTCAAGCTGACGGCCATGACATCTTTTCATGCAGATAAAAGTGCTGCACTCTGGTAAGTGCACACGTAGCATGCGGATGCTGCTGCATATGTGGCCCGCTAGCAATTCTGTCATTTCACGCAGAAAATTGCTGTCACCTGGAGAGTAGTATAAGTTATTAATACATGGCTACCACAATTGGTTTTCATTTAACTGGCCCATCTTTGCAGAGTTATTCCAGTTTTTATGTCATGTTATTTTATTTAAGCATCGTGAATGAACAATAATAGTTCACTAAGACAGAAGTGCCAAGGCACTAGATAGGATCACATTAAACAACGTGATATATTAACACTACTTCAAAAATGGTCATTTCCGAAACAGTGCGAAGCGTCACTGCCAGTGTCTGGCTGGGTCAAGTCACTCCGGCTGTGTTTCTTTGGACACCTTGCTCGTACCACTCCCAAGGAGGACCATCACCGTGTCGTTGCTGCCACACTTAGACCACCTGCCAAGTGGAGAGGCCTGTAGGGGAACTACCTGGCTGAGGACAATCGATGATGACCTTCAGCACTTTGGAGTCCACACGGCTTGGAAGGGAGTAACGTTTGGCATCAAGTCATCAATACGGCAATGCTCCACGGAGGAGTTTGCCAATAAAGAAGAATTTTAAGCACGCAGTAAACATGTAAAAGCGCTTCAGGTAGCATTTGAGATTGTTTATCTACAATGCATTTGAATGACAGCAGGTTAGGTCAGTATCCTAATGTAAACTTTTGGGAATTTTCCTGACAGTATTTTACTGGCCAGTTGTCATTCATATCTTCCTGTGTAATACTGAAAGCAATTATAACAAGAAACTGGTTGTGTTGTCTGCAGTGCTGGGTGAAGGTGATCTGGTATATACCAAGACATTGTGTCGTATTGGTCACGAGGACTACAGCAATAAAACAGTGTTGATCCTTGGCGGTGGAGATGGTGGCATTCTTCATGAACTCCGCAACGAGAATGTAGGATTCGTTACAATGGCAGAGATTGGTATCCTTCATGGCAGCACTCATTGTGTGCTATGTCTGTGTGAAGATTCTAGGCTTTGATGGTCTTCTGACGCACTGCAGTCACTGGTTAAACCCTTCAAAGGTGGATCCTGAGAAAACATGGGTGCGAAAATCCGTACCATAGTGGTATATTATCAAGATGTCCAGGATACTAGGCATAGCATTAGTAAATGTAATCGTATATTCTCTCATTCATAGCACACAACGCCCTACATTACCAAGTCAGCCAATGGCCTAGCATCCAGTCGTTCACTTGACGGGGACTGGAGACGTCATCCTGGCCATCCTAATGCTTGCTGGACAGACCAACTCCACAACGACACCGGATCTGTTCCTGCCAACCTGTGGAGGCAGGCCATCCTACGGGGCCATGGTGGAGTGGCGACGCGACAGCCCGAGCTGGCTACGTGATGATGATGACGACATATGGTGAAGCCCAAGTATACTTGGGTTAATTGAAAGTGTACATTTTAATTGAAAGTGTACATTCCAGCACTAGGGAGAGTTTTCAAAAATTTTATTCCACCATTAAATAGCACATGAGTGTACTGTACCTAATTTCTATGTACTGTGGTAGTACTAGCAATCTGAGGTTGATAAGAATTTTTAGATGATGGATTATAAGAAAACGAAATGTAAACAGTTGTACGTTGTCAAAATTGCAAATGACTGGTTGTCATTAACTCTATTGAGCACAGATGAGGAGGTGATAACAGCGTGTAGAATGTATCTTCGAGGAGCATGTGGAGACAGCCTGGACAGCATGCAGGGCTCCAACTATCAGGTTATCAGTGTTGCTAAAACTAGTTAATGGCATAGGTGTACGTCGGTCACTAATACTGAGGGACTCTTCTCCTGAGTGCCAAATGTGTGAGGATGAGACTTTGAACCTTTTCTTTGAAGCGGAACTTTTTACAACAATTTTGACTTCTCGTGGAAGCTAATGCCATGATTCATGTATTAGTACTGTTGCATAAAGACAAACGGGCAAGGCCATAACTTCTAATGCATTACTCATGAACGTCACAATCATAGTGATCATGAAGTATGTTCATTAAACACGAAGTCTATATTTCAGTGAACTAGTGCTTGGCTATTTTGGACACAGTTTCAATAGGGTTTACTGTTGTTAAGTGGTTAGATACCGAGATGGTTTACCTGCCCATAGACGGTCACCCATCCAAGTACTAACCGAGCCTGGCGTAGAGTAACTTCGTTGATGTGCCCAACGACGTCACCACTATGATAAACCACCACCTAATACGTTGAACAACTGTGGGATCCCAGAGCTTAGTTCCAACAACCAATAATGGTCAAATAACATGCACATAAGCAGACTAACAACAGTCTAGCTATTTTGTATGTGATGCTAGAATTCAGGCAGAACTGCAGTAGTTGGTTGTGTTGAAGTTCTGAGTGACTCCTGCCTTTTATGTACATATTTGCTACATGCTAAGAAGAAAGTCCAAAATCCATTACACCAGTTTTCCCGTAGCAAGTCCGCAACAAGTTGGCGACTTGTTGGCAGCTTCCCCGTCTACGCCGAAGTTACTTGGAAACTGATGTAATGGATTTTGGGCTGAAAGGTGCATGGAGCACCGGGTGAAAGAACTTACATGCAATGTTCATTTTTGTGCATTTAACAGATAATAATTGAAGACTGTGTGAAAGTGCTGAAGAACAGCATTGACAGTGGGATCACATACAACTATGTGATTAATGATCTCACCGAATATCCTCTTGACACTTGTTCCAAAGGTCTGTTGTTCACCCAGCTGTGTTATCTTCATTTTAATATTTTTATTGATTTAGATTTAATCACCATTAAATAGTTGGCTGGATTCAGTGATGTATAAGTGCTTTGATGCTGTTGGTTGGTTGAGAGGAAGGGCATTTACAATGTAGAACGAAAAGTTCCGTTACCATCACCACTTTCAAGGCACATGTGAAAACTGAACTGTTCTCGGCTGCATACCACATGGTCTAACCTTTCTTCTGCCGACGGCACCTGCAATTCGAACTCTTCGATACACGGTGCCGCCTGTAAATGCTTTTGACATTGACATTGACATTGACATGTAGCCTGAAAAACTTCTGTTTCAAAACTCCTTCATGTAAGTGGGTGGGGTACAGCCCAAAGTACCGTGTGAGTATGAAGAGTTTTGGTCTGATCTGTGAGGATGCTCAGGATAAGAATGACTGGAAATTGAGAATCAAAGGGGTAATTGGCTAACCCAGTTTTACTTGGAGAATGACTGTTAAAATGGTGTGTGTCTGTGTTAAGAAGAGTAGAGCTCTTAATGAAACTCAGTCTCAGAGATACAGAGTGTCACTTGCCACTTGTCACACAGTGTTACCTGCCACGCAGCACAAGTGAACACACCCTGCCTTAACTCCAGCCAGAGGCCAGTACTCAATTTATCTACTCCAGAGGGATAGAACGCTGAGTTGACCTAGGTGACAGTTACATACCGGGATGGTTTTCTCGCCCACAGACGGTTGGTCACCCATCCAAGTACTAACCCGACAGAGCACAGTCAGGAGTTGAACTCGCAATCTGTCGATCACAAATCCGACACCCTAACCACTACACTACAAGCCACCTTACAGTCTGTCTTTATAGAATGATGTGTTAAACTTGAACTAGGTCATATTCTATGCCTGCTGGCATTGTTGTGCAGCCATGGATATTTGATGTTTTCTGGTTGTGATTTGATTTGTAGACAGCAAAGACTGTAATTCTGCGGTGATAACAAAGTTGTCTCTTGCTGTGCTAAAACCTGGCGGAAAACTGCTGGCACGGGTAGGCAGATATTGCCGACATGTTATGCCACGACCACGTAAAGACGATATGCTGTTGGTGATGATACCATATCATTGATAAAGTGCTATATAGAGACATAGCTTCAGAGGAACCGAAAGGGGCCTGCTAGTGTATTCCAACCCCCACAATTTGAAGAAATAGCTAACTGCTAGAGTCTGAAATTGCATATCAGATGGTGAATGAAGGTGCTTATAGTAGAAATAGTAGAATTACAGAAAAGTTGTTATGCCAATATTCAGCTACAATCTCTCAGCTTCTGGGCAACTGGATGGACCACTGGACCCCGCCCGCTGGGTTGCACCCCAGATCCCCTCACAACTGCTAATTTTAAATACTGAGTTACGCTGCTGGATGATACTGAGTCTTTGCTGTTCTGTATTAAAGTGCAGAATGAACTCATTTATTCACATCACTGTTATCAGTGGCAGTGATTGGTGTACTGTGCAGTTCTTACGTGTTATTAGTAATTGTGATGGTGTCTACGGAGTGCAGGTCTCTGCTGATTCTGCTTTTTTTGATTGAAATTTTTTAGAACACATCTGTAGCTGTAGCATTGTAGCTGAATTGCTTGCCTTGATTTTACACATTTATATGTCATCCATTTAATAAGCATTCATACCTATCTTTGATTGTATAAAACATTTCTGACACGAAATGGCCTTTCGTGTGCTGATGTTCCATTAAGAATCACTCACTATTATCGCCATCTTATGTTGCACTTGGCTGCTGTTCATTTAGGCCTATCTTACTTAATTTGTGCTATTTCATGTACAGTTACTACTTTAAATAAGTAAATCACATCTGATGTAGGTCCATTTTATGCTGTTATGCAGTTGGCTTAGATTCACTGTTCGTTGTGTTAACAGGGTAACTGTATCGGAGCTGTGGCTTATCGTAGCAAGTTTGAGTCTGTGGTTAGTGAACTTGGCGGACAGTTCATTCGTCGTGATATCTACGTTCCCTCGTTTCACGAGATGTATCCTCTGTGTATCTATGCCTAGGCATAGTATGGTAACTGTAAAGATAGACTAAGATGATGATTATGATGGTGATGATGATCATTATTATTAGCTGATCACACTGAGTTTGTAGTTTCCGTAACTTCCATGTTTCGGAGGAAATTATACCACCGGCTACCAGGGATTTGGCAATGACATCTGATGAAAGGCCATTTTACGTAGGTCCTGTTTGAAGAGGCTGCGTGACAGTGGTGGCGTCAGCCTTTCGTCCAAGCCTGGGCAATGGGTGGCAGAAAATATGTGAGAACGTGCACAGTTAGTACCGCGATATTGATGTTGAGTCTCAGATTTAACGTTAATTTATGTATTTTATACACTTGTAATCTCGGAACAACAAAAATTATGGGTGATATTCTGGGACCCCAGGCAAGGCTTGAGCAAGACTTCTGGGAGTCTGGACACTGCTGTGAGTCTGTGCAACTGCCATAAAGCAAGATGCATAGAGCACAGGTCTTCTATAAGTGTAGAAGTATTCTGGTTAATTTAAACTAATGCAGTTCTGTACACAAAAACAACGAGACCGTTATTTCTTGATTCATTTTTCAGATACTGCGTGTATGAAATTTTCAGGCCGTCTGAAAATGAACAGGCAGTGGCCGACAACGTTGAGGCAACGTGAGAATTTTTTTTTCTCAGCTTCGTGGTGGCATTATATCTGTATATCCTGTCTTTTCTGAAGACCCTTAGGCATCTAGCTTAACCAAATCAGGCTGTTTTTATAAATATCGAGAGTAGTAATACTAGTTGTGTTAGTGTTGGGTGTATTTATTCGTTCGTTGTATTTATTTATCTATTGTTGTTATCTACAGTTATTTTTACCACATTTTCCGCACGATCTATGATTGTTTTTTCCGCCGTTAGTTTGTTGTTCTCTTTGCTCCACATCGCATTTTTATCTTGTATACACATTGTACAATATTCAACAACATTTGCTTTAGGTCACTGATACACGTGCCAGAAACCGCCGTCACAAATCGACTCGAGAAATTTGACGCTGATTTCTGGCTTGTCTGTTGTTGCAAATCCGGTACCGGTTTCATCTGATGCCAGATTTTGGTGTCGATTAGCACTATTCCAAGCCGAAACTGGCATGTGCGTGACTGAAATGATATAATGATTGGTCACTGCGTGTTTAATTTTGGCGACGTATATTTTCCCCCAGACTCATTAAGGAATGAAAAATTGGCACCAAATTTCTGGAGTCAATTTATGGCGTCAGTTTCTAGATTGTGTGTCATAGACCTTAGGCAGGTGCTTAAGACATCAGTTTTTGCAAGATGTGAATGCACTTTGTGCAACAGAGATGCTCATGAAACATTTATTATTCACGTTGACGC